>CEUZ01013086.1_pt1 | contig 23699 bp, 20 predicted proteins | sample 361511 | NCBI WGS metagenome assembly CEUZ01 (sample SAMEA2622822, study PRJEB7988) | marine metagenome | biome: marine biome (ENVO:00000447); feature: surface water layer (ENVO:00002042); material: "saline water (ENVO:00002010), including plankton (ENVO:xxxxxxxx)" | depth 5 m | reverse complement strand
CAGTAGGTATCTTCATATTCTTTCCCGGTTATGCCACCACAATTATTGCCAAAAATGGACCGGAGGTATATTACCAAAAATTGTGTGCGTTTTTTTAGAGGTATTTACAAATTTATATAAAAGAAAACAAGTTTTTTTTTAATTTATTATAGTCGAAATATCTCTTTTTTTTAGAGATTTTAACATATTTCTTTGAATATTTCTCTTATTTTTAAGTTTAAAGATAAGTTTTTTATTATTATCATTAAATTCAATCTCAACATCAGTATTTCCCATTTCTTTAGCAAAATCAGATAAAATTTTGATATTTTCTTTTTTTTTGGTTTGAAATCTAATTTTTTGAATAGGTTTATTTATCAAATCTTTAATTAAAACTAATTTTTTAACATTTATTCTTTTAAACCTATTATCTTCATTGGATTTATCTTTAATTAAAGAAATTAATAATGAACTACCACTTGATAATATGTTTCTATTTAATTCAAAAATATCAGAAAAAACAAATAACTCAAAAACTCCTGATAGATCAGAAAATTTAACTATGGCATATGAATTTCCTTTTTGAGTTTTTTTTTCTTGAACTTTTAACACAGTTGCGGCAATACTAGTACTATCAATATCTTTATTTTCAATAAAACTTAAATAATCAATTATATTGTATTCTTGATAAATATCTTTGAATTGATTTAGAGGATGATCTGAGATAAAAAAACCTAAAGTTTCAAACTCTTTAGAAAGTTTATCTTCAAATTTCCAATCGTTTGTTTCTATTAAAATTTCATTATCTTTATCTTCGGTATTAGAAAATAATTCTATTTGATTTGCAGACTCGTTTTCGAAATGACTTTTTGATTTAAGTATAATATTTGGAATTGAATTATATAAAGATTGTCGATTTGTATTTATATTGTCAAAAGCACCTGCTTTGACTAAACCTTCTAATTGAAGTTTATTTATATTTTTAGGATTTACTCTCTTTATAAAATTATTTATCGATTTGAATTTTCCATTTTTCTCTCTTTCTTCAACAATATTTGATATAGCTTCATATCCCACGTTTTTAAGTGCACCTAATGCATAATAGAAGTTTTTACTGTCTGATTTAAAATCAGAATAGCAAGTATTTATATCTGGTCTAATTATTTTTATATTTAGTCTGTTTAATTCCTCAAAAAATTCACTCAATTTTTTTTGATTTGATAGTTCCATAGTCATAGATGCTGCAAAAAACTCATGAGTATAATAAGTTTTTAAAAATGCAGTTTGATATGCGATTATTGCGTAAGCTGCAGCATGACTTTTGTTAAATCCATATTCTGCAAATGGTTCTATTTTTAAAAAAATACCAGCGGCTACATCTTTGCTAATGCCATTTTTAACAGCACCTTCAATAAATCGAATTTTTTGTTTTTCTACTTCTGATCTTTTTTTTTTACCGATCGCTTTTCTTAAAATATCTGCTTCTCCTGGTGAAAAACCAGATAGCTCTTGTGCTATTTGCATAACTTGTTCTTGATAAATTATTACACCATATGTTGGTTCTAAAATTTTTTGTATTTTTGGATGAATATAATCAGGTTTTTTTTTTCCATTTTTACAATCATTATAAGTTGGAATGTTGCTCATGGGTCCTGGTCTATAAAGAGCAACTAATGCGATTATATCTTCAAGTTGATTAGGTTTCATCTTTGTCAAAGCTTCTCTCATACCTGTACTTTCCAATTGAAATAAACCAACAGTTTTACCACTTGAAAGATAATTAAAAACTTTTTGATCTTCATAATCAATATTTTCAATTTTAAAATCTTTATTAGTTTTATTAATTAAATTTTCTGTATTTTTAATTATTGTCAAAGTCTTAAGACCAAGGAAATCAAATTTTATTAATCCAGCATTTTCTGCTGAATACATATCAAATTGTGTTGACGGCAATAATAAATTAGATGAATTGTCTTTATATAAAGGTACTGTTTCTGTTAGCTTTTTATCTGCTATAACCACTCCAGCAGCATGAGTTGCAACATTTCTGTTTAATCCTTCTAATTTTAAACATAAATCTATAAGTTTTTTTACTCTTTTATCCTCATCAATTAATTTTTTTAATCTAGGTTCTCTATTAACACATTCCAAAAGACTCATCGGTCTAGATGGATCAAATGGTATCATTTTACAAATATTATCAACAAATCCATAAGGCAAGCTTAATACTCTGCCAACATCTCTAATTACCATTCGGGCTTTTAATTTTCCAAAAGTAATTATATGAGCAACACTATTTTTGTATTTTTCAGACAAATATTTAAAAACTAAATCTCTTTTTTCTTCACAGAAATCTATATCGAAATCAGGCATAGAAACCCTATCTGGATTTAAAAATCTTTCAAAAATTAGATTAAATTTAATTGGATCTATATCGGTAATAGACATGCACCATGCAACAAGTGAGCCTGCTCCCGAACCACGCCCAGGACCTACTGGAATTTTATTTTTTTTAGCCCATTTTATATAATCAGAAACAATTAAAAAATAACTTGAATAATTCATTTTTTGAATAATATTTATTTCATGATCCAATCTTATTTTATAATTTTTATATTTTTCATTTTCAGTAATTTCATTAGATTTTATTTTAAAAATATTATTGAATTTTTCTTTTAATCCATCATAGGCATCTTTCTTAAGTAAATTATTAGCATCTACACCTTTGTCTGTACCAATATCTGGTAAAATTGGATTAGAAGGAATTGGTCTAAAATTGCACCTATAAGGAAAATTATAATTATTTTCTAATGCTTCTGGCAAATCATAAAATAGTTCTTTCATTTCCTCAGTGGATTTAAAATAATGCTCATTTGATAATTTATTCCTATTTTTATCATTTACGTAACTTTTTGATCCTATACATGTAAGTGCGTCATGAGCTTCGTGCATATTTTTATCTAAATAAAACACCTCGTGTGTAGCAATTATTGGGATTTCTAACTCTTTAGATTTAATTAAATTAAATTTTTCAAAAGATTTTTCATTATTATCGTTATGTCTTTGTATTTCTATGTAAAAGTTATTTTTATATGTATTTTTAATTTTTTTATAAATATCACTTATATCATTAATTCTACCCATATTAAAAAGTTTACCTACAAGTCCATTTATAGATCCTGATAAAATAGCAATACCATCAATGTTTTTTAATATATTGTCAAAATTACAGAATGGTTCTGCAATACCATCATTTTCTAAATAAGACTTGGAAGAAAGTTCTATAATTTTTTTATAACCTTTTTCATTAAGAGCTATTAAAGGAATGAAGCCTAGTACTTCTTTGTATTTAAAAATTATTTGCGTTCCTATAATAGGCTGTGTTCCAGTTTTTGAAATTTTTTCAGAAAACTCAAGTGCTCCAGATAAATTATAGTCATCTGACAATCCTATAGATTGAATTTTTCCTTTCTTGCAAAAATCTTTTAGATCATCTATTAAAATTGCACCTTTACAAATTGAATATTGAGTGTGGATTTTTAAATGATTAAAATTTTTTTTTATTTCCAGCATTAGTGAACCTTATTTTACCACTAAAGAGTTCTATTTTACAATCCGCCATATTAGCAAAATATCTATTGTGAGTTGCAAAAATAATCAATCTATCTTTTCTTTTAAGTTTAAATAAAATTTTAAATACCTCTTTTGCATTTTTATGGTCTAAACTACCGGTTGGCTCATCTGCAAGAATGATTTCTGGTGAATTAATTAATGCTCTTGCAATAGCAACTCGTTGTTTTTCTCCGCCAGATAACTCGGAAGGAAAATGTTCTTTTCTATTTGATAATTCAAGTTTTTTTATTAAACTTTTAGCATCATCAATTGCCTTAGTTTTATTATTATCTAAAGCAAGTCTTGCCAGGTATACGTTTTCAAGAGCATTAAAATCGGATAATAAATTTTTATCTTGATAAATTAATCCTATTTTATTTGCTCTTAATATATCATTTTCTGAGTTTTTATTAAAATTTATATACTTATTTGAAATTTTAATTGTTCCGGAAGACGGTTTATCTATGAGTGATAATAAATTTAATAATGTAGATTTTCCAGATCCTGATGGACCTACTAGAGAATAAATTTTTCCTTTTTTAAAATTAAAATTAATTTTTTTTAAAACTTTAATTTTTTTAACAGTTTCGTAATTTTTGTTTAAATTTTTAATTTCAATTAAATTATTCATATTTTAAACCTTTTACAGTATCTAAGTTTGAAGCTTTCCATGCAGGATAGATTGAAAAAATTGAAGTTATTATTAAAGAACAAATAGAAATTAAAAGAATATAATGAAAATTTATTTCAGATGGAATTTTGCTTAAAAAATAAATTTCCTCTGGAAATAAAGTTATATTAAAAACTTCGCTCAGAAATGCACGTATATTTTCTATATAAAAAGTAAATAGAATTCCAAGTATAATGCCGAATATAGTTGCAAATAATCCAATAAGAAATCCTACCATAAAGAAAATTTTAGAAATAGAATTATTTTGCACACCAATTGATTTTAATATTGAAATTTCTCGAGTTTTATTATTAACGAGTATAGTAAGACCTGATATAATATTAAAAGCTGCAACTATAATTATCAATGATAAAATAATAAACATTACATTTCTTTCAACTTTTAATGCAGCAAATAAAGATTTGTTTAAATCTGACCAAGTATATACATATTCATCTTTAAAAATATTTTGTAATTGAATCTTATTTTTTTCAATATTAGTTGGGTCTTTAAGATAAATTTCTAATGTTCTATTTTCTTCTTCTTGTTCAAATAATCTTTCTAAGTCATTAATATTTATAAAAGCTACATTTTCATCAAAGTCTGCAATTCCGCTATCAAAAATTGAATCTACAATATATGTTTCTTGTTTTGGTAGATTGCCAATAATTGTTTCCTCTCCTGAAGGTGACATTATTAAAATCTTATCCCCTATTTTAATATTTAAACTAAAACTTAGTTCTTTACCAATAGATATATGTTTTATATTTAATTTTCTGTTACCAGAAAATTTTTTATTATTAACTATATCTAGTTTATTAAAATCATTTTTTGAATATCCTCTAAGTAGTAAACCTTTTGTATAATTTTTGTTGATTAATACACCTTCTGCTGTACTGCTATAAATATTTTTTAAAGATATCTCCGTCGATTCCAGTTTTATAATTTTATTTTTATCTATGATTTTGTTATAGGGTTCTATTACTGCATGTGCATTAAAGCCAATTATCTTTTCAACTAATTCAACTCTAAATCCATTCATAACTGACATTACAATTATTAGTACTGCTACTCCTAATGATATGCCTATGAAGGAAAAAATTGAAATCAAATTTAAAAAACCATCTTTTTTTTTGGTTTTTAAATATCTAAACGCAATTTTTTTTTCTAAATTTGAAATCAATTTCTTTTTTTATTAGTAATAATTTCAATAATTTTATCTATACTTAAATTTTCAGAATCACCATCTACTTCTTTAAATTCATAAATATTTTCTTCAGACGATTTACCTATAATTATTTGATAAGGTATTCCCATTAAATTAAATTTTTTAATTTTTGATGATATATTTTCATCAGTATCATCTATAATCGTATCAATTTTTTTTTCATTAAATTTATGTAAAATTTTATTTGCTTTATCTAAATTAGAATTATCATTTTTTGAAACTATTGGTATTATAGCACAATCAAAGGGGGCTACAGATATTGGCCATTTCATAATTTCTTTTTTATCATCATACTTAGCTTCAATTATGGCTCCAACTAATCTTGATACTCCAATTCCATAAGATCCCATTTTTACAAATTCTTTTTTACCTCTAAAATCAACTGAAGCTTTCATTGGTTTAGAATATTTATCACCAAAATAAAATATATGCCCAACTTCTATACCTTTTGTATTTAATCGATCTTGTTCCAAAACATTTTTATAAAAATCTTTTTCATTATATTTTTCATCTGTTACTGCATAATATTTTTCAAATCTTTTTCTTAATTCCAACAAAGAATTTTTTTCTAATTTTATATCACTGCTATTAACATCAAAAATTCTTTTATCTGTATAAATTTTACTTTCTCCTGTTTCAGCTAAAATTATAAATTCATGTGACAAGTTTCCACCAATTGGACCTGTGTCAGCTGCCATTGGAATTGCTGTTAGACCTAATCTTTTAAATGTTTTCAAATATGATAGAAAAAATTTATTATATGAAAATTGAGCTTCATCATCGTTAATATCAAAAGAATAAGCGTCCTTCATATAAAATTCTCTACATCTCATTATTCCAAACCTTGGTCTTAACTCATCTCTAAATTTCCATTGGATATGATATAATAATTGAGGCAAAGATTTATAAGATTTAATACTAGATCTAAATATTTCTGTTATTAATTCTTCATTTGTTGGACCGTATAACATCTCTCGATTTTGGCGGTCTTTTATTCTCAACATTTCTTCACCATAATCTTGATATCTGCCACTTTCTTTCCAAATATCAGCCGATTGAATTGTTGGCATTAAAATTTCCTGTACTCCAACTCTATCTTGTTCCTCCCTTACAATTTGTTCAATTTTTTTCATCACTTTAAAGCCTAACGGTAACCAAGAATAAATACCAGCTGAAGATTGTTTGATCATTCCAACTCTTAACATAAGCTGGTGAGATTTAATTTTTGCCTCTGAAGGATTATTTTTTAATATTGGTATAAAAGATTTTGATAAATACATATGTATAATAATTTATCTAATTATATATAACTTAAAAATTAATTAATGAAATTAAATTCTCACAATATTAATATTTGTTAAAGGTTTTTTTCCAGTTTTTTCTTTAGAAAATTTTCTACTAGTCCTTTTTAAGGCTTCAATTAAATTATCGTGTTGTTTTGCATTATTTAATGAGAATGTTTTAATTGATTTTAATAGTTCACTTTGCATATCAATTATAAAATCCTCTTTATTTTCAACTGGCAGTCCATATAGAACTAGCTGCGGTTCTCCTTTAACTTCTCCTTTTGAAGAAACAAATATAGTAACTCCTAAAAATCCATTATTTGCAATATTTTTTCTTTCTTTTATAGAATTTGAATCTTCGCCTGTAGAAATTGTTCCATCAACATATAATCTTCCACTTGGAGCTTTATCATAAACAATTGGTTTTTCACCTGGGTAAAGTTTTACTATATCTCCATTTTCAACAAAAACAGGAAATTGGATTTTCATCTCTTTAGCAAAATTTATTTGTTCCTTCATGTGTCTGTGTTCACCATGAACAGGTATTAATGATTTTGGCTTAATCCAACTGTACATATCTTTTAAGTCATCTCTATTAGGATGACCAGAAACATGCACAAATTCTGTTTCTTCAGAAATTACTTCTATACCGTCTCTTATTAATTTATTATGAAGATTATAATGTTTTCTAACATTTCCTGGGATAATCTTAGATGAAAAGATAACAGCATCTCCTTCTTCTATATACACATCAGGATGTGTTTTATTTGAAATTCTATTTAAAGCTCCCATTGGTTCACCTTGACTACCTGTGCATAAAAAAATAATTTTTTCTTTAGAAATATTTTTTGCATCTCTTGAATCTAAAGGTTCATGTACATTCTTTAAATATCCACAATTTTTCGCAGATTTATAAATTCTATGCATTGACCTACCAACTAAAGAAATTTTTCTACCACATTTTTCGGCAGCTACAAAGGCACTTTCCATCCTTGCAACATTGGATGCAAACGAAGTAATTATAATTCTTTTTTTTAGTCGTTCTATTATTTTAATTAAATTTTTTCTAACATCTGACTCTGATCCTGCCCTACCAATACTAAAAACATTTGTGGAGTCACAAATCATTGATAAAATTCCTTCGTTTCCTATATTTTTTAATCTTTTAGAATTTATTTTCTCACCTATAAGTGGATCTGGATCACACTTCCAATCTCCAGTATGAAATATTTTACCAGCAGGAGTTTCAATTTTAAGGCCATTAGGTTCTAAAATAGAATGCGTTAAAGTTACATATTCGATTTTAAATGGATTCAGATCTATTTTTCCATTTAATTTAACAATTTCAATATAACTTGATATATCAATTTTTTTTTCTTTAAATTTTTCAATAACTAAACTTGCTGTAAATGGAGTCGCATATATTTTACATTTTAAACTTGGCCAAACATAAGTAATTGCTCCTATATGATCTTCGTGGGCATGGGTAAGAACAATGCCAAGTAAATTTTCTTTTTTACTAATTATAAAACCTGGGTCTGCATAAATTAAGTCAATGCCAGGAGTAGTATCGTCGCCAAAAGTTACTCCAACATCAACAATTATCCATTTTTGATTTTCTGAATTACCATATGCATATAAATTCATATTCATGCCTATTTCGCCAGCGCCACCTAAAGGACAAAATAATAATTCTTCGCTCATATTAATTAGTTAAATGAACTACTTTTAGTAGTCCATTAATAGTCAAATTACGATTGATATAAATTTTATAAGGTAAAGTTTTCTTAAATAGATGCGAAAGGCCACCTGTTAGAATAATTTTATATTTTTTATTAGTTTGATTAATTATTTTATTAATTACACCAATAATAAGGCCAGAATATCCCCAATAAAATCCTGATCTTACAGCTTCCAAAGTATTTTTTCCTAATATTTTTTTTACACTTTTTAATTTAATATCTGGAATCATTGATGCTTTAGAAGTTAAAGTTTTTAAAGACAAGTTTACTCCTGGAGAAATTATGCCTCCTAAATATTTATTTTTCATAACTACATCAAAAGTAGTAGCGGTTCCAAAATCTACTACTATGTAATTATTTTTGTTATCTATAACAGCCAATGCATTTGATAATCTGTCAGAACCAATTTGTTTTTTATTAACCCTTATATCTACAATTTTTGAAAGATTAAGTTCTTTTAATTCAATACTTCTAATTTTAAATTTATTTTTTAATGTATACTTAATTTTTTTATAAATCTTTGGAACTACACTACAAAATATTGCTTTATTAATTTTTCTTTTTTTTGATAACATTAAATTTAAATTTTTTGTTAATGAAATATTTGTAACTTTATTAGATTTTAATTTAATTTTTTTTATTAATTTTTTATTTTTATTAAATAAGCAAATTTTTAAATCCGTATTACCTATATCTCCAATCAAAAACATTAGATAGTATTAATCAATTTAAACATTTAATTCAAACTTTTTCATATTTTTTTTGAATTCTTTTAATACAATTTGGATAACTTTTTCTTTAGAAATTATCTTTTTAGTTTCTAATAAGATATTTGTTGATAGTTTGTTTTTAATAATTGGACTTTTAATCAAATTAATCCCCAACCCAATTATAATATATTTTTTGTCATTTTTTTTTACTGTTTCTTGCAAGACTCCAGCAAATTTTTTTTTGTTTAATAAAAGATCATTTGGCTTTTTTACTGAAATTCTAGAATTTACTATCTTTGATAATGCTTTTTTTAGTATATTACAATTTAATTCATTTATTCTATGTGATGAAATATTATTATTAATTAAAAAAAATATACTTAAAAATATATTTCCTTTGTAAGAAATCCATTTCTTTCCATACTGTCCTCTACCCTTTGTTTGCTCGTCAGCAATTACAACTCCTTTTTTTATATTTTTTTTAATTTTTTTAATAGCAATATTATTGGTACTTTTAATTCTTTTAAATCGAAATAATTTAAATTTCATTAAATAATTTTTATTTTAGAAATGATTTCAATTAACCAACTTGGATAAATAAAATAGGATAGAATAAATATTGTCGAAATTAATAAAGATATTTTTAGTCCTAAATCATGATTTTTGTCATATTTTATTTTTTCAGAGTCAAAATAAATAATTTTAATTATTCTTAAATAATAAAAAGCTGCAATTACCGTAGATAATAATCCAATTACAGCTAAGTAATACATTGAGTTTTCTATTACAGCCATAAAAATATAAAATTTTGCAAAAAATCCAGCCAATGGAGGAATGCCAGCTAATGAAAAAAGAACTACTAACAAACAAAAAGATAATAATGGATGATTTTTTGATATACCTGATAAGTCTTCAATATTTTCATAATATTTCTCATTTTTTTTTAACATAAATAAGCAACTGAAAAAGGCTAAATTCATAAATATATAAATAGTAATGTACAATATTGAACTAGTAATTCCTTCTTGCGTTCCAGTCGAAAGCCCTGCTAAAGCATACCCCATATGACTTATTGAACTATAAGCTATTAATCTCTTTAAATTTTTTTGACCTATTGCTGCAATTGCACCAAACAACATAGAGGCAATTGATAAAAAAATTATTATCATTAGCCATTGATCAACAATATTAATAAATGGAACATATAAAAATCTTATAAATACAGTTAAAGCAGCTATTTTTGGAAGTATTGCAAAAAAAGACGTTATAGAAGTGGGTGCACCTTGATATACATCCGGTGCCCACATATGAAACGGGACCGCAGAAATTTTAAATGCCAATCCAACTAAAATGAACACTATGCCGAATGTAAGAATATAATTATCAAGATTTAAGTTGCTCGCAATAACATTGAAGTTTGTAGTTCCTGTAAAACCATAAATTAGTGAACAACCATATAATAAAAGACCAGAAGATAGAGCACTCAAAACAAAATATTTAACTCCAGACTCGGAAGAAAGTAAATTATCTCTATTGAATGATGCAAGCACATATAATGCTAATGACTGAAGCTCTAAACCCATGTAAAAAACTATTAAATCATTAGAACTAATCATGACAAGCATTCCTAAGATCGAAGAGAGTAATAAAATTGGATATTCAATCTTAAATATTTTTATTAATTGAATATATTTTTTTGATGCAATCATAACAAATATTGCTGATGCAACAGTTAAAAGTTTCATAAAAGATGATAAATAATCAATTCTATATGAATTGTTAAATAAAAGTGTCTCTTGCTCGAGTGGATGATTTAAAATTAGAGCTAAAGTTATTATTAAAAAAATTATACTAGAATTATAAATAATCATTGAGCTATTTTTTTTAAAAACCCCAAATAGAAGTAAAAACATTAATCCTAGTGAAATAAAAATCTCGGGAAATACTAAATTCAAATCTATCATGATTTATTATTTAAGATGTTAATATTATAATTTTCAATTAAATTAATTACAGATACTTCAGCTATATTTAAGACTGGCTCTGGATAAAATCCCAAAATTAAAATTGGCAAAGCTAATGAACATAATATAAATACCTCAGATGTATTTAAATCTAAAAGCTCTTTTAATTTCTCATTTTCAATTTTTCCAAAAATAACTCTTTTATACATCCAAAGCATATAAGCAGCAGCCAATATAACTCCAAAAGTTGCAATAATAGCTGCTAGAAAATTTTTTTTAAACGTTCCAATTAAAACTAAAAATTCTCCAACAAATCCACTTGTTCCAGGAAGTCCTATTGCTCCTAAAGTGAAAATCATCAATAAAATAGCATATTTTGGCATTACTGAAACTAGGCCTCCGTAATTATTTATAAGTCGCGAATGCATGCGATCATAAATAACGCCAACGCTCATAAAGAGTGCAGCTGAAATTAATCCATGGCTTATCATTTGAAATATGCTTCCTGATATACCTTCACTCGTAATTGTAAAGATTCCTAAAGTTACAAATCCCATATGGGCTACTGATGAATATGCTATTAGTTTTTTCATATCTTCTTGCATTAAAGCTACTAAAGATGTGTAAATTATTGCGATTAAACTTAATGCAAAAACTAGTGGGGTAAAAAAATCTGAAGCATTAGGAAAAAGTCCAATTGAAAATCTAATAAATCCATATCCTGCCATTTTAAGAAGAATTGCAGCAAGTAATACAGAACCAGATGTTGGTGCTTCAACATGAGCATCTGGTAGCCATGTATGGACTGGCCACATTGGTGTTTTTACAGCGAAGGAACTAAAAAAGGCTAGCCACAACCATTTTTGATATTTTGCATCAATACCAGTATTATATATTTCAACGAAGTCAGTTGTCCCACTAATCCAATATATAGATATAATTGCAATTAACATCAATACTGAACCAAGCAAAGTATACAGAAAAAACTTAAAAGCCGAATATACTCTTCTTTCACCTCCCCAAATACCTATTATTAAAAACATTGGAATTAAACCGCCCTCAAAAAATAAATAAAAAATTACGAGATCTAAAGAACAAAAAACACCTATCATTAAAGATTCCATTAATAAAATAGCTATTAGAAATTCTTTGAGTTTATTTTTTATTGTATTATTTACTGCAATTATACATAGCGGTGTAATAAAAGAAGTTAGTACAACAAATAAAATAGATATTCCATCTACTCCAACTTTATAATTAATAAAACCTAACCAATTTCGGTTTTCTAAAAACTGGAAACTAGAACTGCTAGTATCAAATAAATACAATAGATAAAAAGACAAAAATAAATTAGAAAATGAAACAAATAAAGAAATATACTTGCTACTTTTGTATTCATTTGTTTTTGATTTTGTGAAAAATATAAATAAAGCACCAATTGTTGGTAACAAAATTAACGAAGATAAAATAGGAAAATCCATTTTATTTTAATATTAAAAAAGTTAAAAGCAAAGAAAAACCTAACAATATAATAAAGGCGTACTGGTATATAAATCCACTTTGAAATTTTACTGCTAAAGAAGAAAAATTTTTGATTATTCCTGAGACTCCGTCTGGGCCAAATCTATCTATAAACCTTAAATCAATTTTTTTCCAAAAAAATAAACCTATATTTTTGGAAGTTTTAATAAATATAAAATCGTATATTTCATCAAAGTACCATTTGTTTTTTAAAAATATATAAATAGGTTTATTATTTTCAATTAATATATTTGTTATATTTCTGTTTCTAATGAATAAATAGTAAGAAACAGGTATAGAGATAATTACTAACAATGGTGTTGATATAACAAACCAAGTTGGGGGGTGATCTGAACTTAATGGTTCTATAAATTTTATAGACTCTAGCCAAAAATTTTGGCTGCTTAAGTTGCCAATAAACATTTCCTTAAATACATAGCCAGAAAATATAGCTCCAATGGATAGAACAATTAAAGGAATTATCATAATAAAGGGTGATTCATGAATTTCTTCAAGATTGATTTTTTGATTATTGTATTTGCCATGAAACGTTAAAAACATTAAACGCCAAGAATATATTGAGGTAAGAAAAGCTATAAAAATTCCCATGTATGACGCAAAGTATCCAAGCGAACTCCCTTTTAAATAAGAAAATTCTATTATTGCATCCTTAGAATAGAAACCTGAGAAAAATGGAAATCCAGTTAATGCTAGAGTTCCTATTAACATTAACATCCACGTGTAAGGTAACTTTTTCCAAACGCCTCCCATTTTAGTTATATCTTGTTCATTCTTAAATGAATGTATAACCGCTCCTGCTCCTAAAAATAAAAGAGCTTTAAAAAAGGCGTGAGTAAACAAATGGAACATGGCAACATTATATGCGCCAATTCCTGTCGCAAAAAACATGTAACCAAGCTGGCTACAGGTCGAATAAGCTATAATTTTTTTTATATCATTTTGAACCAAAGCAACTGTGGCTGCAAAGAAAGCTGTGGTTACTCCAATTATAATTATCAAATTTTGAGCAAAAATTGAAAATTCATATATTGGTGAACATCTAACTACTAAAAAAACACCCGCTGTTACCATAGTGGCAGCATGTATTAAAGCAGATACAGGTGTAGGACCTTCCATTGCATCAGGTAGCCAGGTATGTAATAAAAATTGAGCAGATTTTCCCATAGCTCCAATAAACAAAAGTATGCATATTAAATTAATAGCATTTATATTTAATCCTAATATTATAATTTCTTTATCTATGATTTGAGGTATTAGTTGAAAAACTTCTTGATAATCAAGTGTACCAAACAAATAAAAAATTAAAAATATTCCAAGTGCAAAACCAAAATCTCCAACTCTATTAACTATAAATGCTTTAATAGCAGCTGCATTAGCGCTTTCTTTTTTATACCAAAAACCAATTAAAAAATACGAACATAGTCCAACGCCCTCCCATCCAAAAAAAAGTTGTAAAAAATTATCAGAAGTAACTAGAGTTAACATTGCAAATGTAAATAGCGAAAGAAAAGCCATAAATCTTGTTTTGTGATCATCATGTGACATGTATCCAATTGAATAAATATGCACTAATGAAGAAATTAGATTTACAACTACTAACATTACTGCTGATAAAGCATCAATTTTTATTGACCAGTTTACATTTAATGAGCCAGAGTTAATCCAAGAAAATAAAGTAATATTCTTGTTATAATCAAAAAAAATTACATTATAAAAAATAATTATAGAAAGAACTGCACTAATCAATACAAAAAAACTGGTTAGAATTTCAGAATTTCTATCTCCAATAAACTTACCAAAAAAACCTGATAGTATAGCTCCAGCTAAAGGTAAAAAAACTATTATATATTCCATATTAGCCTTTAAGTTTATCTATTTCCTCTACTCTTATTGTTCCAGAGTTTCTATAATAAACTACAATTATTGCTAAACCGATTGCAGCTTCTGCTGCTGCGACAGTTAAAATAAACAATGTAAATATTTGTCCAGTCAAATCATTCATAAAAATAGAAAAAGAAACAAGATTAATATTAACTGCTAATAATATTAACTCTATGCTCATTAAAATTACTATAATATTTTTTCTATTGAGAAATATTCCTGCAATTCCTATAGTAAAAATCATTGCTCCTAGTATTAGATAATGTCCAAGACCAATTTCAAGCATCAAATTTTACTCCCTTTTTACTTTGTACTTCAACTAATTCAACTCCACTTTCTTTTTCACGTGAAATTTGTTTTATATAACTTTGTCTTTTTAAACCAACTCTATTTCTAAAAGTTAAAACTATTGCTCCTATCATTGAAACTAATAAAATGATCCCTCCTAATTGAAAAAGATGAATATAATCTGTATATAATATATTTCCGATTGCATGAGTGTTTGTTTGATCTATATTAACTCCAATTGATGAATAGGATTTAATCAAATCAGGTTTATATTTCCATCCACCAACTACAATAATAAGCTCAATAAATATAATTAAACTTATAAAAAGACCAAAAGGTATATGGGATGAACTTTTTTGTGACGAAAACCAGGTATTTTTTTGTTGAGCAACATTTAACATCATAACTACAAATAAAAATAATACTGCAACAGCACCTACATAAACTATTAGCATTATCATTCCTAAAAATTCTGCACCTATCATTATGAATAAACATGAGACTGTAATAAAATCTAAAATTAAAAAAAAAACTGAATGAACTGTATTTTTTGAAGCAGTTACCATGATTGCTGAAAAAATTGCAATTATTGAAAATATGTAAAAAAAAATTGAATGAACTATCATCTTTTTATCTATATGGATTATCAGCTTTTATATTTGCTGCTAAAACACTTTCCCATCTATCTCCATTATCGAGAAGTTTTTGTTTATTATAGTATAGCTCTTCTCTAGTTTCTGTTGAAAATTCAAAATTTGGTCCTTGAACAATTGCATCTACAGGACATGATTCTTCACAAAGACCACAATAAATACATTTCATCATATCTATGTCATAACGGGTGGTTCTTCTGCTACCATCTTCTCTTTCAGTAGATTCTATTGTTATTGCTTGTGCGGGGCAAACTGCTTCACATAACTTACATGCTATACATCTTTCCTCTCCATTGGGATATCTTCTAAGCGCATGCTCTCCTCTGAATCTTGGACTAATTTTACCTTTTTCAAATGGATAATTAATTGTTTTTTTTGACTCAAATATTTTTTTTATTGCTATTAAAAGACCACTAAAAAAATCAATCATCAAAACAGTTTTAAAAAATCTAGAAATTTTCATAATTAACTTTTAGGTAATAATTCAAAATAAAATAAATAACTTGAGGTTAATACAACCCATAATAATGAAAGAGGCAAAAACACTTTCCAACCTAATTTCATCAATTGATCATATCTGTATCTTGGGACTATTGCTTTAACTAAAGCAAAAATAATAAATAGCATCAAAATTTTAAAAATTAGCCATACTGGACTTGGTATTAATGTAAATGGATAAAAATCTATTGGAGGTAGCCATCCACCTAAGAATAGAATTGATCCCATAGCACACATTAATAAAATATTTGCATATTCTCCAAGCCAAAACATTGCGTACATCATTCCTGAATACTCTGTTTGATATCCTGCTACCAATTCAGCTTCAGCCTCTGGTAAATCAAAAGGTGGTCTATTGGTTTCAGCTAAAGCAGAAATAAAAAATATTATGAACATTGGAAATAAAGGAATTATAAACCAGATATTTTGCTGTGCTAACACGATATCAGTTAAATTTAATGACCCAACAATTAAAAGCACATTGATTATAATTACTCCAATAGAAACCTCATAGGAAACCATTTGAGCGGCAGACCTTACAGCACCTAAAAAAGGATATTTTGAATTTGAAGCCCATCCCCCCATGATTATTCCGTAAACACCTAATGAAGAAATAGCAAATAAATAAAGAATGCCGACATTTATGTTAGCTAAAACAAATTCATTACTAAAAGGAATTACTGCCCAAGCAACCAAAGCCAATGTCATGGTAACTATTGGTGCAAGAATAAATATTATTTTATTTGCACTGGCAGGAATAATGATTTCCTTGAAAATATATTTTAAAGCATCTGCTAAAGATTGAAAAAGACCAAATGGTCCAACTACATTAGGTCCTCTCCTTTTTTGAACAAAAGCCCAGACTCTTCTATCAAGCCATACGATCATTGCTACTGATACAAGGACCGGTATTAATAAAAATAATATTTTATAAGTTTGATCTAAAAGTTGAAAAAAATAATCTAACATTATCCATCTGTGCCTGTTTGCTTTATATTCAATTTTTCATTTCTACAATCTGTCATAGTTTTAGATGATCTAGAAATAACATTTGAATAGTAATAATCTATTGGGTCAATAATTACTTTTTCGTCAACAAATTCTGTTTCGATACTTTTGATAAAATTATTTTTCTTACTTATATTTAAATAATTTAGCATGTTGTCTATAAGTTCATTTTTATCTTTAAAAATTTTTTTCTTTTTTAATAAAGCAGATAATTCATTAAAAATTTGCCAATCTTCTTTTGATTCACCAGGGGGATAAGATGCTTTAAAAGTTTTTTGAATTTTTCCTTCTAAGTTTGTAAAGTATCCATCTTGTTCAGTAAAGGCAGCGCCAGGTAAAACAACATCTGCAATTTCTGCTCCTTTGTCTCCATGACTTCCTACATAGATAATAAACTCATTTTTCTTATTTATTTTTAAGTTATCTTGGCCAACTAAAAAAATTATATCAAGCTCATTGTTATTTATTAGTTCAAGAGTTTTATTTTTTCCAATTTCATTACCAATAATTTCTAAATCATAACTTCCCACAGTAGAAGCGTTATTTGAAAGTACATTTAATGGTATCCAATCATCTGTGATTTTATTATTTTTAATTAAATATCTTTTAAAACCTTCAAAAATAAATTTTGAAGATTTTAGTTTTAATGCTGATTGACCAATTATAATAATTGGTTTTTTTGATTTTTTTAATTTTTCTGATAAATCAATTTTATCTTGAAAAAATTTATTAATTTCGGATGTAGAATTACTAAGTACTTCGTATGGATATGTTAAATCTCCTAAATCACCAAAAGAAAAGATTTTAGTTTTATTTTTCAAATATGCTTTTCTTATTCTTGCATTTAAAATCGTTGCCTCATATCTCGGGTTCGCTCCAACTAAAATTAGTAGATCTGTATCTTCGATGCCATTTATTGATGCATTGAAAATATAATTTTTTCTATCATTAATATTCACATATATATTTTCAGTTCTTGAATCTAAATAATTTGATTTAATTATTTTGTTAAAAAATTCTTTAACGATAAATGCAGTTTCCATATTAGTTAAATCTCCCGTTAAACCTGCAATTTTATCAGATGATGTGTTTTTTATTTTATCAGTTATCTTTTTATATGCTTCTTCCCATGACGTTTTTAAAAATTTATTTTCAATTTTTAAATATGGGCTATCTATTCTTTGATTTTTAAGACCATCACATGAATATCTTGTTTTATCTGATATCCATTCTTCATTTATATTTTCATTTATTCTAGGTAATACTCTTTTAACTTCCCATCCATATGTATCGACTCTTATATTAGATCCTACTGCATCCATTACATCTATACTTTCAGTTTTTTTTAATTCCCATGGTCTTGCTTCAAAAACATAAGGTTTTGATGTTAATGCTCCTACCGGACAAAGATCGATTACGTTTGCTGATAATTCAGATTGCATAGATTGTTCTAAATATGTTGTTATTTGCATATCCTCACCTCTTCCTATTGCTCCTAGCTCAGGTACTCCAGCAACTTCAGTTGCAAACCTAATACATCTTGTACAATGAATACATCTTGTCATTTGTGTTTTTATAAGTGGACCCATATATTTTTCAGGAACCGCTCTTTTGTTTTCATTATACCTAGATTTATCTAAACCATAAAACATTGACTGGTCCTGCAAATCACATTCACCTCCTTGATCACAAACAGGACAGTCTAAAGGATGATTAGCAAGCAAGAATTCCATTACACCTTTACGTGCTTTTTCAACTTTTGGGGTATTTGTTTTTATATTCATTCCTTCTGAAACTGGCATTGCGCATGAAGCAATAGGCTTAGGTGATTTTTCTAATTCAACTAAACACATTCTACAATTTCCTGCTATGGAAAGTTTTTCATGGTAGCAAAATCTAGGAATTTCAGCTCCAGCTAATTCGCAAGCTTGTAGAACTGTAAGACCTTCTTCTACATCTATTTCTTTTTCATTAACTTTAATTTTTAACATTTTATTTTTCTAACAAGTGCTGATCTATTAAATATGGTATATTTTTATTTGTTTTAATTAGAGGATTAAAATTATTTTTTTTAACTAATTCTTTTTTAAAATGCCTTATAAGTCCTTGTACTGGCCAAGCAGAACCTTCTCCAAATGCACATATTGTGTGTCCTTCGATTTGTTTTGTTACATCCATCAACATTTCAACTTCTTCTCTCGAAGCCTCACCTTTAGCCATTCTCTCTAGCATTCTCCACATCCATCCAGAACCTTCTCTGCATGGTGTGCATTGACCACAACTTTCATGTTTATAAAATCTAGCTATACGTGCCATACATTTAATAATATCTTGATCTTTATTTATTACAATTACGCCTGCTGTACCCAAACCACTTTTTTGTTCTACCAATGAGTCAAAATCCATTTTTATAGTTTCACAAATATTTTTAGGAATTAATGGCATAGAAGAACCTCCTGGTATAACTGCTTTTAAATTATCCCAGCCACCTTCGACTCCACCCGCATGTTTTTCTATCAATTCTTTCAATGATATTCCCATTTCTTCTTCTACATTGCATGGTTTGTTTACATTTCCAGAAATGCAAAAAATTTTTGTACCAGTGTTTTTTGGTCTTCCTATTGAAGAAAACCATTTTGCACCCCTTTTTAATATAGTTGGAACAATAGCAATTGTTTCAACATTATTTACAATTGTTGGGCAACCATAAAGACCTACTAAAGCTGGGAAGGGTGGTTTTAATCTTGGTTGACCCTTTTTTCCCTCTAAACTTTCTAATAATGCAGTTTCTTCTCCACAAATATAGGCTCCTGCTCCATAGTGAATATAAATATCTAAATCCCATCCAGTATTTAAAGAGTTTTTTCCAATAAGTTTATTATCATAAGCTTCATTTATTATATTTTGTAAAATTTTTCCCTCATTTACATACTCACCTCTTATATAAATATAACAAACATGAGCATTAATTGCATAGGAAGTTATCAAACATCCTTCAATAAGTTTGTGTGCTTCAAATCTTAGAATATCTCGATCTTTACATGTCCCTGGTTCTGACTCATCAGCATTAATTACTAAATAATGAGGTCTCGAACCAATTTCTTTGGGTGCGAAAGACCATTTTAGTCCAGTTGGGAAACCAGCACCACCTCTTCCTCTTAGCTCGGAACTTTTTATTTCATTTATAATCCATTCTTTACCCTTATCAATAATTTCTTTGGTATTTACCCAATCACCTCTTTTTTTTACCGAGGCTAGATCGGTTCCACTGTCATTATATAAATTTTGAAATATTCTGTCTTTGTCTTTAAGCATTTTTTTCTTCTAATAAAGTTTTACGATTATTTTCAGGTTCTGAATTTTTTCTTCCCTTGTATGAACCGGGTTTTGGAGTTTCATTTTTTAAAATTTGATCTAGAATTTTTTCAGTTTTCTCCTTATCTAAATCTTCATAATAATCATCATTAATTTGCATCATTGGAGCATTTACACAAGCTCCTAAACATTCAACTTCAGTCCATGAACAATTATTGTCACTGGATAAAATATTTTCTTTTTCTGATATTTTTTCTTTGCATGCTTCAATTAGTTTGTAGGCGCCTCTAATCATGCATGGTGTTGTGGTACAAACTTGGATAAAAAAATTTCCTACTGGCGATAAATTGTACATAGAATAAAATGTAGCAACTTCATAAACTTTTATGTAGGGAATATTTAAAATTTTTGCAATATATTTCATTGCAGCTAAAGGTATCCAATTATTATTTTGTTTTTGTGCTAAATATAAAAGGTCCATTACAGCACTTTGTTGTTTACCTTCTGGATATTTGTTAATTATTTTTTTTACAAATTCTAAGTTTTCAGAATTAAACTCAAATTTTTCAGGTTGTTCTTTTGCTATTTTTTTTATACTCATCTGTCTATTTCTCCAAAAACTACATCTAATGATCCTAAAACTGCTGGAACATCAGCCAGCATATGGCCTCTGATTAAATAATCCATTGCTTGCAAATGTGAAAAACCTGGAGCTCTAATTTTGCATTTATATGGTTTATTTGTTCCATCAGAAATTAAGTATACACCAAATTCGCCTTTGGGAGCCTCAACCGCTGTGTAAATCTCATCTTTATCTACATGGAATCCTTCTGTAAAAAGTTTAAAATGATGTATTAAAGCTTCCATTGACTCTTTAATTTCCTTTTTTGGTGGTGGGCTTATTTTTCCATCCATTGTTTTAATTGGACCTTTTGGCATCTTTTCTAAACATTGATTAATAATTCTTACACTCTCTCTCATTTCTTCTACTCTACATAGATATCTGTCATAACAGTCACCGTTTTTTCCTATTGGAATTTTAAATTCTAATTGATCGTAACATTCATAAGGTTGAGATTTTCTTAAGTCCCAAGGTACACCTGATCCTCTTAACATTACTCCAGAAAACGAATATTCTAATGCATCTTCTTTTGAAACTATTCCAATATCGACGTTTCTTTGCTTAAATATTCTATTATCTGTTAATAAGGATTCTAATTCTTGGATTGCTTTTGGAAAATTTTTACAGAATACTGAAATATCTTTATCTAAACCTCTAGGTAGATCTTGGTGTACTCCGCCGGCTCTAAAATAATTTGCATGTAATCTCGATCCAGAAACTCTTTCATAAAAAGTCATCAAAGTTTCTCTTTCTTCGAAACCCCATAATGATGGGGTAAGTGCCCCTACATCCAAAGCTTGAGTTGTAATATTTAGTAAATGACTCAATATTCTACCTATTTCACAAAAAATTACTCTTATAAATTTAGCTCTAATTGGTACTTCAATTTTTAGAATTTTTTCAATTGCTAAAGCAAAAGCATGTTCTTGGTTCATTGGAGCTACGTAATCAAGTCTATCAAAATAAGGAACTGCTTGGATGTAAGTTTTGTTTTCAATTAATTTTTCAGTGCCTCTATGTAGTAAACCAATATGTGGATCAGCTTTTTCTACTACTTCACCATCTAATTCTAAAATTAGTCTTAAAACCCCATGTGCCGCAGGATGTTGGGGTCCAAAATTTAAATTTAAAGTTTTAGTTTGTTTACTCATCGTTTTTTATTTGATTTTTAATATATTTTGTACCCTCCCAAGGACTTTGATAGTCGAAATCTCTATAATTTTGCTCAAGTTTTACTGGTTCATAAATTACTTTTTTTTGATCTTCGCTATATCGGACTTCATTATGTCCTGTTAATGGAAAATCTTTTCTTAATGGATGTCCATTAAAATTATAATCTGTTAAAATTCTTCTTAAGTCAGGATGATCTTTAAATTTAATTCCATACATATCAAAAACTTCTCTTTCCATCCAGTTAGCTGATGGATATAGCGATATTATGGAAGGAATAATTTCATTTTCATTTATATATGTTTCTAAGATGACTCTAAAATTTAATTCATGACTTAGAAGCAAATAAACTAATTTAAATCTTTTTGAATTTTCAGGATAATCTGCAGCTGTTATATCAATTAGTTGTTTGAATTTAGTTTGGTGATTAGTTTTTAAAAATGACAAAACCTCAATTAAATCTGTGGAATTACAATTTAAATATATCTGATCATGTTTAATATTTGATCTATTAATTTTAGTATTAAGCTCAGAATTAATTTTTTTTTCTAGATCAACTAAATTATTCATTCCAATAATTATCTTTCGATTGATCCCTGTTTTCTAATTTTTTTCTGTAGTTGTAATATTCCATATAAAAGTGCTTCTGCTGAAGGTGGACAACCTGGCACATAAATATCTACTGGAACTATTCGATCACAACCTCTAACTACTGAGTAGGAATAGTGGTAATAACCACCTCCATTTGCACAACTACCCATAGATATAACATATCTAGGCTCTGGCATTTGGTCATAAACTTTTCTTAAAGCAGGTGCCATTTTATTTGTTAATGTTCCAGCCACTATCATAACATCTGACTGTCTAGGTGAGCCTCTTGGTGCTGCACCAAATCTTTCAAGATCATATCGTGGCATAGAAGTTTGCATCATTTCTACAGCACAACAAGCCAAACCAAATGTCATCCAATGTAATGAACCTGTTCTAGCCCAATTTGCTAGGTTATCTAGTGATGTTGTTATAAAACCATTTTCACTAAAATCTTTAGCGAGTTTTTTAAACTCTTCAGGTATTTGTTTTTCTTTTTCTTTTAAGTTCATCTTTTTTTTTAATTACTCCCAATCTAAAGCTCCCTTTTTCCATTCATAAATAAAACCCACAGTTAATATAAATAAAAAAATCATCATTGAAGTAAAACCTAATAAACCAATATTTCCTAAAGAGATTGCCCAAGGAAATAAAAAAGCAATCTCTAAATCAAAGATTATAAATAATATTGCTACTAAATAAAATCTTACATCAAATTCCATTCTTGAGTCATTAAAAGGTTCAAATCCGCATTCGTAAGATGATAATTTTTCTGGATCAGGATTTTTTGGAGATAATAAAAAATTTAACACAATAAATACAAAACTTAACCCTAATGCTATAATTAGGAATAAAATTATTGGAAAATAATCTTTTAATAATTCCGCCACCATTGAGTTGTATATAATATCTTTTACAACAAAAGATAGTGTAGTTATGGTCA
>CEUZ01066212.1_pt1 | contig 23734 bp, 23 predicted proteins | sample 361511 | NCBI WGS metagenome assembly CEUZ01 (sample SAMEA2622822, study PRJEB7988) | marine metagenome | biome: marine biome (ENVO:00000447); feature: surface water layer (ENVO:00002042); material: "saline water (ENVO:00002010), including plankton (ENVO:xxxxxxxx)" | depth 5 m | reverse complement strand
CCTTCATCATATCCATGCTTATTTGCCTCAATGCTTGCTAAAATACAGTTCAGTTTACTAAGAGTATTATAATGTGGACTTAATATACTCTCATTTGGTCTTACGTTATCTACTCTACCAATTGTTATCCCTTTAGTGTATGTTTCAGGATTAGTTTTTTTATATTCGGGGATAATAACAAAGTTTATTGGCCCAACATTAGCATTTGGATTTTGATATGGAGTGATTTTATCACCTCTTGATATAATTAAGCGAATATGAACATCATCATCCATATTATTCTTTATCAAAACTTTATTTAGTTCATCAATAATATTTTTTTTTGATAAAGGGATATCTAATGAAATTCCTTTAGCACTTGCAAATAATCTATTAATGTGTTCTTCAATGAAAATAAGTTTCGATTTATGAAGCCTAATTCCTTCCCAAATACCATCTCCTAATAAGAACCCACTATCAAATACTGATATTCTTGCTTCGCTTCGATGAAATAACTTTCCATTAATATTGATAAAAATATCTTCATTTTTTGGATTATCTATGTAAGAATGACTGCTCATTTGTGGGCCCACAGGGACTTGAACCCCGAACCTGCGGATTATGAGTCCGTTGCTCTAACCAATTGAGCTATGGGCCCCTTAAATTATTTTTTTAATAATTGCTTTCGTATTTCTGTAGCGGATATTTTACCTATGTCACTTGGCGGGACATGTTCAATGATATCATAACCGACACCTCGCCCATAATTTACAGATTCAATATCAGGAATAATAACAACTTTCACTGTATTGTCTTTGATTAAATCTTGTAATTCTTTTTCAATATTTTCTTTTACTTCTAATGGATTATAAGGATTTTCATCATCTTCACTGACTTCTCTAACACAAATAAGAATATTTTTACCTTCTTTTAATCGTTGATCAATTAGCCAGCGATGACCATCATGCCAAGGTTGCCATCTTCCTATAAACATTGAGTATTTCATCTCGTGATTCCTTTATATTTAATTTACCTGTATCAATTGATAAATGCTTATTTCCTAAAGGCACTTCATAATCTTTAGCAAAAAAATGCTCTCTTCCTCTTATCTCGTCAGTATGCAAATAAACTTCTAAAAAAGGAAATTCTTCTTTTAATTCATCTCTAAGAAATCGATATGGAGCAACAATAGAAACTATACAACAATAATCTTTATTTGCTAAAAAACGAATGATTGAAATTGCAGTTGAAATATTTTTGATTCTACCTTCTTTAGAATAATCTTTATTTTTATTAATATTTCTTAAATCATCGCCATCTAAGTTAATAACTTTTATATCTGGATTTTCTTTTTTTAAAGATTCAATGATATTATTTGCTAGAGTTGTTTTACCACTCCCTGGTTGTCCTGTAAGCCAAATAATCATTGCAAATTATATAAATAGTTGATGTCTATATTTATAAACTTCAAACGAAGTAGTAATAACAAATATAATAACCAGTATTAAAAAAATACTTTTAAATAAGCTTCTCCCACTTTTGTAGTAGGATGAAGTTGCATCGTCTAATAAAAAAATTGATGAAGTATTATCTTTTTCATCAATACGAGCAATTTCTAGTTGATCTGATAGGCTAATATATAACTGATTATGTAGCATAATATTTCTTTCCAATCTATCATTTTGCAGATTTAAACTTGGTGAATTTAAATTTTTATTTTTTTCAAGAAATAATAATAATTCGTTTTCTGCACTCTCTAATTCTATTTCTACTTCAGATAAACGGCTTTGAATAAATTCCCTTTTTTCTTTTCCTTTAGTATTTGTTACTTCATTAGAATAGTTGATAATAGACTCAAATATTAAATCAATAATCTGTTGAGAAAGTTCAGGGAAAGCGCTAACTGTAATAGAAATTGTATGCAATGATGTTTTTTTATCTTCTGAGTGTGATATATTTCGCATAAGAGTTTCTTTTGCAAAAAGAAATTTTTTATCACTTATCGATAAATTTTTTGCAAGCATAAAATGTCTATCAATTTTAAATACAATGCCAATAGGATTAACTGAAAAAATTTTGTTATAACCTGACCCCCAATGATCAACTAAATTTTTTCCTTCTCCAGCAATAATATAGGAATGCTTTAAAACATCATTTGCAAATTTTTCTGACCTTATATAATCTCCAACAGAAAATCCTAAATCACTATCACTAATACCAAGATTTGTTATGAAACCTAAAGAAGACGGGATTTTGTTCGATTGATTATAATTTGTATAAAATGAAATCTGGGAAGAATATCCAGGAGTTTTAATAAAAAAATAGATTACAAATAAAATTGACAAAGAGATAAAAATCTTAAAATATTTTTTAACTATTCTTTTGACAAAAAAATATACATTTTCAATATTAATGCTATCGTTATTTAATATTGGCTTATACAATGTTTATCCTTCTAATCATTATTGTCTACTATTATTAGAATAGCAGCTATATTAGCAAGAGTAGATGCTAAATCTGCAATAAATGTAGTAATATCAAATTCCGTCGGATTATCATCTACAGGAACAAAAATTGTATCCCCCGGCTTTACTATTGTGCCTATTCCTTGAAGAAAAGTTACTTTTTTAATTCGGCCATTAGCACGTTTAACATATATCTTAGTAGAAAGAGTATTTGGTTTAGGTCCGCCTGCAAGATTGATATATTTATTTACAGTTTTTCCTCTATTGTATGTAACCAAACCTGGATTGTAAACATTTCCTTGAACGCTCACAACATTCTCTAAAGGTAATACATTAATTATTGAACCATCTGAAATCTCAAAATCCAAATTTGCATCGTTAACTGGTCTTATTTCAGTAATTTCAATTCCTAAATCATTAGTAGATGTAAAACTTTCTGTAACATTAATAGCATCTTGATTTGCTAAAGGAGTAAATCCTTCCGCTAGTATAATTGCATCTTCAATAGTCATGCCTTTTTTAAGCTGAAAAGTACCACGTTTATTGACCTCTCCCGCTACTGAAACTGAAAAAAGATTATTATATGAAGGATTTTCATAAACAAAAATTTTATCCCCAGGTATTAGATTAAATGAATCGGATTCAGCATAAGAAACTTGAAATTCTGAGCCATAAAATTGTTTTTCATCTTTTCTTGCAACAATAATTAAATCATCTCGAATGGTTTTTCTATATAAGGGATCATCAAATCCACCTGCTATATTTAAAACTTCTTTTAAAGTTGATGAAGCAGAATATTCTCCAGGTAATTTTACTCTACCTAAAACAGTTACTTTTGTTTCTACTTGTCCAATAGGGATTATATTTAAAGTAGAACCATTTGTGACTTTAATATTATCAGGTTCCTTTAAATTAATGTTCATACTAATTCTGGCATTATCATCAGAAGAACGTTCTGTAGCTGGAATAATCATATCTAATACAGCATAAGAACTTGCATCTTTTGATAAACCGCCAGCATAATCAATAAGATCAAATATTGATTCGTTATCTAGCAATTCAAAAAAGCCTTCTTGTAAAATTTCTCCTTGCATTTCAGCTCTAATTAAAACTTCTGGAATATGAATTACATCTCCATCTAAAATTCTTATATCCGAAAAATTATTTTTCCCCTTTACAAAAAAGGAATAAAAATCGAATGAAGATACTATTCCCCCATTTCGAATTAATTTAATATTACGAAGAGATCCATTGTCGTTTATGCCACCTGCTTGAATAATTGCTGAAAAAATATCAGAAAATGGATGTATAAGATTGATACCAGGATTTTGAATCTGTCCAGTGAAATAAACATTAATGGATTTTAAACTACCAAGTTCTACTTTTAATTTTGTTGAATTATTTTCATCTGTTAAGGTTGAATAAATTTGGGACAATTTATTAACTAAAACTGATTCTACATTTTTAATAGTTTTTCCTGAAAGGTTAATAAAACCAACATTTTCATAGTAAATCATACCATCTTTATTAATTGAAAAACTTTCCCTTAAATTTGTTTCTCCCCACAAAGATAAAATGATTTCATCCCCAGGCCCTAATCTAAAATCTGAAGGTGTTGGTATATTATCAAAAAAATTGATATCTCGTCTGAAATAATTGTAACCAAAATATCTATTATCAAAATCAGAATCATTGGCAGATGATGTAATATTGACAGTTTCCGGTGATGTTGTTATGTCTTCTGATATCTCTTCTTGACCAACGACATCAAGATTAGCGTTAGATTGCAATTCCTGTCTAATTAAGTCTAATTGAGTATTACTCAATCTCTTAATATCACTCACTGGAATCTGAGCAAAAATATTGTTTATAAAAAGAATAACAACAATTAAAAATAAAGTATATTTTCTTTCCATTAGCGGAATTTAACCGGAAATATAATGTTTGCAAATATTTCTTTAGTTTTCATATAATTGTGAAAGAGAAACTAATGAATAATGACACAGAAAAACTTAGTCTTATTGGAAGAAAAAAGAAACTTTTTAAAGATGATATAGATCATCATAAAAATGAATTGATAGATATTGTATCTAAATCAAAATTTCTTGTTCTGGGAGGAGCAGGATCTATTGGACAGGCTGTCACAAAAGAAATATTCAAAAGATCTCCAAAAAAATTACATGTAGTTGATATATCTGAAAATAACTTGGTAGAATTAGTTCGAGATATTAGAAGCTCACTTGGTTACATAAAGGGAGAATTTAAAACATTTGCATTGGACATTGGTTCTTTAGAGTATGATGCTTTTTTTCAATCGGATGGGGATTATGATTATGTACTAAACTTATCAGCTTTAAAGCATGTGCGCAGTGAAAAAGATCCGTTTACTCTAATGAGAATGATTGATACCAACATTTTTAACACGGATAAAACAATTCAACAATGTATTAAAAATGGAATAAAAAAATATTTCTGCGTTTCTACAGATAAAGCTGCAAATCCAGTAAACATGATGGGAGCATCCAAGAAAATTATGGAAATGTTTATCAATAGAAGGAGTTGCGATATAGATGTTTCAATGGCAAGATTTGCAAATGTAGCATTTTCAGATGGTTCTCTTTTATATAGTTTCAATAATAGAATAGAAAAAAAACAACCGATTGTAGCTCCTAATGACATCAAACGTTATTTTATTATACCTGAAGAATCTGGAGAATTGTGTTTAATGTCATGTATTTTTGGGAATAATTCTGATATTTTTTTCCCAAAACCAAGTCAACATTTAGTATTAATGAAATTTTCAGAAATAGTTTATAAATATTTAGAAAATAAAAATCTAAAACCAATAATATGTAATAGTGAAAGTGAAGCACGAGATATGACAAAAACATTATCTTTAGAAAATGAATGGCCTTGCTTTTTTACCAAAAGTGACACTACTGGTGAAAAAGATTTTGAAGAATTTTTTACAGACAAAGAAACTTTAGATATGAAAAAATTTGTTAATATTGGTATTATAAAAAATAAAAATAATTTTGATTCAAATATTTTAGATAATTTTCAAAAAACTATAAATAAAATAAAAAATCAATCAATTTGGTCTAAAAAAGACATATTAGATGCTTTTTTAGAGGTTCTTCCTGAATTTCAACATAAAGAAACTGGAATTTATTTAGATGAAAAAATGTAATATTGATAATACAATAAATTTTATACAATCTCTTTATGATACAAAAGATAGTATTCATTTACATGAGCCAAAATTTTTTGGTAAAGAAAGAAAATATTTATTGGATGCAATGGATAGCACATTAGTCTCACAAATAGGTCCATATGTAGATCGTTTTGAAAAAGATATGTCATTATTTACAGGAACAAAAAAGTCTGTTGCAGTTACAAATGGAACATGTGCTCTGCAAGTTTGTTTACGATTAGCAGGTGTTCAAAAAAATGATGAGGTGTTAACACAGGCTTTAACTTTTGTGGCTACAGCAAACTCAATATCATATTTAGGAGCAGAACCAGTATTCATTGATGTTGACTTAGATACAATGGGTCTTTCTCCAAAATCACTAGAAGAATTTTTAAATGAAAATGCTGAAATGAGGGATGATGGTTCATATAATAAAAGAACTGGGAAAAAACTTTCAGCATGCTTACCAATGCACACTTTTGGATTTATGTGCCGTATTGATGAAATAGTAAAAATTTGCAATAAATGGAATATTCCTGTTATAGAAGATGCAGCAGAAGCATTAGGAAGTAAATATAAAGGTCAATCATGTGGATCTTTTGGACTTCTTTCAGCTTTCAGTTTCAATGGTAACAAAATTATTACTAGTGGTGGTGGTGGTGCAATTACAACGAATAATATTGCTATTGGGAATAAAGCAAAACATTTAACGACTACCGCAAAAATTCCTCATCAATGGGAGTATACACATGATAAAGTAGGTTATAATTTTAGAATGCCTAATCTTAATGCAGCTTTGGCATGTGCTCAACTTGAACAAATAGAAATCATGAAAAAATCAAAAAATAATATATATAAACAATATAAATCCTTTTTAAAAAATCAAGGTATAAAATTAGTAGATATACCAGAAAATACAGATTGGAATTATTGGCTTATAAGTATACTTTTAGAAAATAAAAAAGATAGGGATATTTTTCTTCAACAAACTAACAGCAATGGAATAAATACACGACCTATTTGGACGCTAATGTATCATCTTCCTATGTATCAAAATGCACAACGAGATAATCAAAAGAATGCAGAATATTTGGAACAAAGAATAGTTAACTTACCTAGCTCAGCAATATTATGAAAAATTTATACTTAATTGGTGGGGGTGGACATTGTCACTCTTGCATAGATGTGATTGAACAAGAAAATAAACACACCATAAAAGGTATTTTTGATTTATCTAATAGGGTTGGTGAAGATATTCTTGGTTATAAAATTATAGGTACAGATGAAAATATAGAAGACTATAATTTAAAAGAAAATTATTTCTTGGTTACTATAGGACAATTGGGTGATCCAAAAACTAGAAAAAAATATCTACAATTAAACTTAGCAACTATTGTATCTCCTAGAGCTTATGTATCTAAAAATAGTACTATCGATGTTGGTACAATAATTATGCATGATGCTGTTATTAATGCAAATGTAAAAATAGGTAAAAATTGTATAATTAATTCTAAAGCACTCATTGAACATGATTCTATTATTGGTGATAATTGTCATATTTCTACTGCTGCTGTAATTAATGGTTCTGTGAAAGTTGGAGATGACAGCTTTATTGGAAGCGGTACAATTACTAAAAACAACATAGAAATTCCGGAAAAATCATTTATAAAGGCAAACTCAACGGTTAAATAAATGAATACTATTATAATAGCTGAAGCAGGAGTAAATCATAATGGAGATATTAAATTAGCAAAAAAAATGATTGATATAGCTAGTGATGCTAAAGCTGATTACATCAAATTTCAAACATTTAAAGCAAAAAATTTAGCTACAAAAGATGCAGAGAAAAGTGATTATCAAAAAATGAATACAAAAAATGGTGGTACACAATACAATATGTTGAAAGGTCTGGAATTAAATAAAGAAAACCACATAGAACTCATCAAATATTGTAAATTGAAAAATATAAAATTTCTATCTTCTGCATTTGATTTGGAAAGTCTAGATTTTTTATTAAAGTTAGATTTGGATTTTATAAAAATACCAAGCGGTGAAATTAACAACTACCTTTATCTAAAAAAAATTGCATCCCAAAAAATTCCAGTAATCTTATCTACCGGTATGGCAACAATGAATGAAATTAAATCTGCAATAAAAATTCTTACATCTTCCGCGCTATCAATTGATGATATTACAATTTTACATTGCAATACAGAATACCCCACTCCTATGGCAGATGTCAATTTGAAAGCAATGTTAAAAATCAAAGATCATTTTAAAGTTAACATTGGTTATAGCGATCATACCTTAGGGATAGAAATACCAATTGCAGCAGTTGCGCTAGGAGCAACAATAATAGAAAAACATTTTACAGTAAATAAAAAATTAAATGGTCCTGATCATGCTTCATCATTAGATCCTAATGAGCTTACAGAAATGATTACATCCATTAGAAATATAGAAAAAGCCTGCAATGGAACCGGAATTAAAGAACCTTCATCATCTGAAATCAAGAATAAATCGATAGTAAGGAAAAGTATTTATTTAAACTTAGATATAAAAAAAGGAGATAAGTTAACTGAAGATATGCTTATTGCACTTAGACCAGCAAACGGCATTTCCCCAATGGAAATACCAAATTTAGTAGGAAGAACAGCTAATAAGGACTTAAAAAAATATTCACAACTAAAGTATGAAGATTTAAAGAAATAATTAATGAAATATCTAAATGACTAACCCTAAAAAGAAAATTAATATAGGTCTATTGACAAGCTCTAGAGCTGATTATGGTATATATAAGCCATTATTAAAAGAAATCTATAAGAATAAAAAAATTGACTTAACCATTATTGCTTTTGGCATGCATCTGCAAAAAAAATATGGAAATTCAATAAAAGATATCAAGGAAGATAAATTTGGTAAATTGGACATTGTTAAAGGAATGTCAGATAAAGATAGTCCTTATGAAATTGCTACTTCATATGGTTCATTAATAAAAAATTTTTCAGAATATTGGAAAAATAACAAATATGATTATGTAATAGCATTAGGAGACAGGTTTGAAATGAGTGCAGCAGTTCAAGCCAGCATTCCTTTTGAAATCAAATTAATTCATTTGCATGGTGGAGAGACAACTCAAGGATCGGTAGATAATATTTATCGTCATCAAATAACATTAGCATCCAAAATCCATTTTGTCGCAACCAATAATTATTTGAAAAAAGTACAAAAAATTACAGGAACTAAAGAAGGTATACATAATGTTGGGGCTCTCAGTCTTGATGGCATCAATAATATTAAATTACCTAATTGGTCATATGTTTGTAAAAAATTTAATATCCCTAATAAAAAATATATACTGGTCACCTTTCATCCAGAAACCGTTCAATTAGATAAGAATGATTTATATTCACAAATTATATTTGACACTTTAAAAGAAATCAGCAAAAATATAAATATCATTATAACATTACCAAATGCCGATGCTTCAGGAGATTTATACAGAAATTTAATGATTAAACTATCAAAAATATATCCTGATAAAATTTCTATAATAGAAAATTTTGGTCGTGAAAATTATTTTGCAGCTATATCTAATTCTTTGATGCTTATTGGGAATACTTCAAGTGGAATATTAGAAGCTGCATCATTTAGAAAATATGTAATTAACGTTGGTAAAAGACAAAAAGGTCGAATGAAAAATGATAATGTTTTTGATGTGCCATTTGCAAAGAAAAAGATTATAGAAAAATATAATTCAATTAAAAAATTGAAGGAATATGATGGGGAAAATATATTTTCTCAAAAAAATACAGCAAAGAAAATTATAAAGGTTATTACCAATAAAAATGTATAAAAAACATTTAGCTCATATCAATGATTCTACAGAGAAAGTTCTAAATAAACTTAATGATTTAGGTTTTGATAATATTGTATTTATAATCAATGAGAAAAAAGAGCTTGTTGGCAGTGCAACAGATGGCGATATAAGAAGAGGTTTATTGAATGGTATAGAAAAAAATGATTCTATTAAAAAATTCATGCAAAAAAATCCAAAGTCTATTAAAAAGTCGAAATACTCTGTAAATAATATAATTTCATTAAGGAAAAAAGGATATGATTTAATACCTGTTCTGAATGAAAAAAATCAAATAATTGATATTATTAATTTTCGACTTCAAGATAATTATTTACCTGTAGATGCAGTTTTAATGGCTGGAGGATTAGGTTCAAGATTAAAACCATTAACAAACAAAACTCCAAAATCACTTCTTAAAATAGGTGATAAAACCTCAATTGAATACAATATTGATCGATTAATCAAATTCGGTATTAATAATTATTATTTTTGTTTAAATCATATGAGCGAAAAAATAAAAACATATCTTAATCAAGCATATAAAAAGAAAAACGAAAGCGCACTAGAGTTGAATTATATTTTAGAAAAATTTCCAATGGGAACTATAGGAGGAGTATCTAAAATTAATAATTTTAAAAACAAATATATTTTAATAACAAACAGTGATATTATTACTACAATTAATTATGAAAAATTCTTTTTAGACTTTGAAAAAAAAGATGCAGACATAGCAATGATAACAGTTCCTTATCTTGTAGACATTCCTTATGCTGTAACAACTATTGAAACTGCTAATAACGATATTATATCATTAGAAGAAAAACCAAAATATACACACTACTGCAATGGAGGAATATATTTGGTAAAAAAATCAATACTCAAACAAATACCTAAGAATAAATCTTATAATGCAACTGATTTAATATTAAAAATTATTAACAAGAAATTTAAAGTAATTTCTTACCCAATTAGTGATTATTGGATGGATATTGGATCAAAAAAAGAATATGAACAAGCTCAAAAAGATATTAAAAATTTAAATCTATGAAGAGCTTAGTAATTATACCAGCCAGAGGAGGCTCTAAAAGGTTACCAGGGAAAAATATAAAATTACTAAATGGCAAGCCTCTTATTCAATACACAATTGAATATGCCAGAAAAATATTTGACGATGATATAATATGTATGACAACTGATTCAGTTGAAATTAAAAAGGTAGTTGAAAATATAGGGCTAAAGGTACCATTTTTGAGGCCTAAAGAATTTGCTAAAGATAGTTCATCAACTGATGATGTCATACGTCATACATTAAAATGGTATAATAAAAAAAATTATAAACCTGAAATTATTATTTTACTACAACCAACTTCTCCTTTTAGAAAAATTGAAGACATTAAAAAAGCTTTAAAAAAGTTTTCAAATGAAATAGATATGGTTGTATCAGTAAAAAAAGGCTATAAAGATAAATTAGAATATAATGGTTCATTATATATTATAAATGTTAATTCAATAATAAAAAAAAATATAAATCAATTCACAAAAGTCAAAAAATATGTTATGCATAATCCAATTTTCTCAATTGATATAGATACAGATTTAGACTGGAAAGATGCTAAAAATATTATATCTGAAAATAAAAGTTTATGAAAACAGTTAGAATTATACCAAGGCTAGATATTAAAGGACCAAACTTAGTTAAAGGAATTCACCTTGAAGGATTAAGAGCTTTTGGAGATCCAGCAATTTTTGCGAAATATTATTATGAAGATGGTGCAGATGAAATTTTATTAATGGATGTTGTAGCGAGCTTATATGATAGAAATAGTTTACATGATTTGATTAAACATATTTCCAAAGATATATTTATCCCATTAACGGTGGGTGGAGGTTTAAGAACAGTAGAAGATATTAAAAACGTATTGAGAGTTGGTGCAGACAAAGTAATATTAAATACAGCTGCAATTAAAAATCCAAATCTTATAAAAGAAGCTGTGAATAAATTTGGTTCATCAACAATCTGTATAGCAATTGAAGCAATAAAACAACCTGATGATACATATATGGCATTCACTGACAATGGAAGAGAATATACTGGTTTAGATGTAATAAAATGGGCAAATCAAATTCAAAAATTAGGAGTTGGTGAAATTGTTTTAACTTCTGTTGATAATGAAGGAACAGGGCAAGGATTTGATCTGAATTTTATTAATCAAATTGCAGATTTATCAACTGTGCCTATAATAGTTCACGGAGGGGCTGGAAATAAGGAAAATATTCTAAAAGTTCTAAAGAATAGTAAGTGTGATGCTGTTTGTGCTGCTTCTATATTTCACTATGAAACAATTAATAAAATTAATCCAGAGAATCTTATTAATACTCAAAATAAAATAGAAGGAAATTTTGATTTTATAAAAAGTGGTAATACCTTTAAAAAGATTCAAGCTACAAATATTCCTGATTTAAAAAAATTCTTAAGGAAAAATAATATTCCAGTAAGATATTAAAGGAATAATTAGATATGAAAAATATAAATATAACGATAGTGGACTATGATAATGGAAATCTAGAAAGTGTTTATAGGGCTTGTGATTATGTAGGAATGAGACCAAAAATTTCAAGTAGCCAATCTGAAATCAATCAATCCGATGCTATTATCTTACCTGGTGTAGGTGCGTTTGGAGGTGCCATGAAATCTCTCAAAGAGAGAAATTTAATTGATCCAATATATAATTTTATTAAAACTGGAAAAATCGTAGTTGGTATTTGCTTGGGAATGCAATTATTTTTAAATAAAAGTGAAGAATCTAATGAAGAAAATGGACTAGGATTAATTGAAGGAGAATGTATGCATTTTTCTAAGTTTTTTGAAAATAAAGATAATAAAGTACCGCAAATCCAATGGAATACTATCTACTCAGAAAATAAAACCAACTTTAATAAAACAAGTCCTTTCAACTCTATTAAACAAAATGAATTTATGTTTTTTGTTCATTCTTTTTTTGTAAAAACAAAAAATAAAAATGACATATTAGCACTATCAAAGTATGGTGATATTGAATACTGTTCAGCGCTACAAAAAGATAACATTATTGGTATGCAATTTCATCCAGAGAAAAGTGGCCCTAGGGGTATAGAAATATATAAGAATATTAAAAATATAATTATTAAAAATTAAAGAGGATGTGATGATAGAGAAAAAAAATGTTTTAGAAATGTATAAGCTACCTCAAAAAGTGGAGTTCTGTAAAGAGTGTACAATATCTAATCAGAGACCAAGGATTCTATTTGATGATAATCGAGTATGCTCAGCATGTAATTTTGCAAAATATAAAAAAAGAGAATTTGATTGGAATCAGAGAGAAAAAGAGCTTGAATCTCTATTAGATAAACATAGAAGTAATAATGGAGACTATGATGTCATAGTGCCTTCTAGTGGAGGGAAGGATAGTGCATATATTGCTCATGAATTAAAATATAAATATGGAATGAACCCTTTGACTGTTACTTGGTCTCCTCACCTTTATACTGAAATTGGGTGGCAGAACTTTCAAGGTATGATCCATCAAGGCAATTTAGCAAATATACTAGGCACGCCTTGCGGAGAAACTCATAGAAAGCTCACAAAATTATCATTTGAAATATTAGGAGACCCTTTTCAACCATTTATATATGGACAAACCAATTTCCCGCTGCAAATAGCTGCAAAATATAAAATACCTTTAATTATGTATGGAGAAAATGGTGAAGTTGAATATGGAGGAGACATGAAAAATGCTTTTATTCCAACAAGAAATTATAAAGCCGATCATAAAAAACATTATTTTTCTGGTCTTGGTCCTGAAGATTTGGTTAAGTATGGAGTATCATCACAAGATATTAAGCCATATATGGCACCAGACAATAAAGAGTTGGATAAAATTAATTGTGAAGTTCATTTTTATGGCTATTATAAAAAATGGGTTCCACAGGAATTCTATTATTATTGTGTGGAAAATACTGGCTTCAAAGCCAACCCTGTTCGATCTGAAGGAACATATTCTAAATATGCATCGCTAGATGATCAACTAGATGGCTTTCATTATTATCTAGCATATATCAAATTTGGCCTAGGAAGAGCCACCTCTGATAGTGCACATGAAATTAGAGATGGGCATTTAACTAGAGAAGAAGGTGTTCAACTCGTTAAAAGATTTGATGGAGAATTTCCTAAAAAATATTTTGAAGTATTTTTAAAATATTGTGACATTAATGAAGATAAATTTTGGGAAATAATAAATTCTTGGAGGTCATCACATCTTTGGTATAAAGATAGTGCTGGAGAATGGCATTTAAAAAACCCTGTGTATAAAGATTTAAATGGATAAAAAAAGAATATTAATTGTAGGGTTTGGAGCTATGGGATGTAGACATGCCCAATCTTTTCTTGACAAGAAAAAAGATTATGAAGTACATGTTCTTGAACCCTCTGATAAAAATATTAAACAAAATATAAAAAGAATTAATGCGGAAAAAAGTGACTTTATATGGTACAAAGATATTGATAATGTTCCTGTACTAGATATTGCAATTGTTGCTACATCTTCATATCCGAGATTTGAAATCGTGAAAAACCTTATAATGATGGGTTATAAAAAATTCTTACTCGAAAAAATTGTTTTTCAATCAGAAAAACAATTTATCGCCATTATAAGAATGATCAATGAATCTGATTCTGTAGCATATTGCAATTTTGTAAATAGATACTTTGTAGCGTATAATAATATCAAAAAACAATTAAAGCAGTCAACTAAGCAAATAAATATTAATGTTCTTGGCGGAGCTTTTGAATTAGGGTTGGGCTGTAATGCTATTCACTATATTGATATATTACAATATCTAACCAACAATGATGAAATTGAACTAAAAAAATTCAATCTTCAATTATTAGAGAGTGGCAATCGAAGAGGTTCTATCTACAAAGAATTTTATGGAATGCTCCAATTAGCTAATAACAATGGAGATACTATTACTTTGAATTCAGAGCTAGAGCTGGAACAAGATATAACTATTAGTATTGTTCAGGGAGAAAAAACTTTTTTTCTAAACGAAGGTACTGGAAAATTATTTATTTCTGATAAATCTGCAAGCAGCATTACTGACTTCACAATTATTCCCTCAAGCAAGTTGACTCATGATATTATCGAAGATATTTTTAAAAATGAATGCAGGTTGACTAAGTTAGACCAAACTCTATTAGGTCATACTTCCCTTTTTAGAGCATTTAATAATACCCTTAACAATAATCACTCATCTGATACATTATGCCCAATAACTTAAAAAATTTTACCAAGGTATTAGTAGTTGGTAGTGGATATATGGCAACAGAATATGCAAAAGTATTAACTGGTCTTAATATAGAATATGAAGTTGTTGGTAGAGGTGTTAGTAACTGTGAAAAAATGGAGAGTGAATTTTCAGTTAAAGTTCATTCGGGTGGTATAGAACACTTTCTATCAAATAATATATTATCAGAATATTCACATATAATTAATACTGTTAATATTAATTTTCTTAATGAAACCACTCAATCTTTAATTAATGCTGGTGCAGAAAAAATACTTTTAGAAAAGCCTGGGGATTTAAATATTTCTGGGCTTAAAAAAATATCTGATTTATCAAAAATGAACGGTGCTGAAGTATTGATTGCATATAATCGAAGATTTTATTCTTCTATTGAAAAATTAAAAAACTTAGTAAAAAAAGATGGCGGTATTAAAAGCATTCATTTTGAATTTACTGAATGGATTCATACCATTAAAGAATCAGATTATGATAAAAAATCACTTAATAAATGGATTATTGCAAATTCGTCTCATGTAATAGATACAGTTTTTTATTTAATAGGAAATCCTAAAATTATTAATCCAAATATAATGGGTAAATCAAAAATTTCTTGGCATCCAAGTGGAAGTATATTTACTGGTTCAGGAATTAGTACAGAAAATATTCCATTTACATATCATGCAAATTGGCTTTCATCAGGAAGGTGGAATATTGAAATTTTAACGAATCGAAGATGTTTTTATTTAAAACCGATGGAAATATTACAAAACCAAAGAATTGGTAGCATAAAAATTAATAAAGTAAAAATTAATGATAATATCGATATAAAGTATAAACCTGGTCTGTATAGACAAACATTAAACTTTACAGAAAATAATTTTAAAAACTTTTGTACAGTTGAAGATCAGATTGAAAGAATAAAAAATATTTATAATAAAATTGGTAACTATTAAGAGTATCGATAATGATTATAAAAACTAAAAATATAATACCATTTGTATTAATATTTTTATTTGTAATGCCTCCAAGCATAGTAACTTTTATACCACTAGAAATGAGAGATATTTATTATTATATCATCATTATGTTATATTGGATATTGGTTTTACTTTTTTTTAAACCAATTTTTTTAAAAAAAGATGATTCATTTTTAACTGGGTTCACTTTATTGGTAACATTTTCTGGTTTATTAACATTTATAATAAAAAATGATATAAGTTTATTTAATATAATATTTCCTATTGCAGCATTTTCTGCTTATAAAATCTGCATTTATGAGAAAGTAGAATTTAAACGATTATTTAATTTATACTTTTTGTTTCTTTATATACTATGCTATATAAATTATTATTCCATTATTCCTGATTTTTTCTATAGACCCGAATTTGATGAGGATATGTTAATGGGTGCAAGTTCTAATGCCATACCTATGGCATTAAATAACTCATTGTTAACATATATGACTTTAAACTTCCTTTATAAATGGAGAGCTAATAAATCTATACTAACTATTTCTATTATCAATTTACTACTAAATATTATACAACAAGGTAGAGGTGGAATAATAATTGGTTTGATAATATTGTCTATTGCTATTTATGAATATAGTCCAAAACTATTGTATCGTTTTCGCTATTTATATGTTGCTATTTTTTCATTCATAGTATTTATTTCTGTTAAAAGTGTGATTGAATATATTGATTTAATAAGTTTTACAGATTATTCAATTCTTAATGAAACAAGAATTATGGCACAACTAGCTTTCTTTGATCAATTATCAATTTCTAATTTCTTTTTTGGATTTTCTGAAAATATTTGGTTTGATGATGAACCATACACATATAATATGTTTCTAGATTTTTGGAATAAGTATAATTTCCTTACATTAAACATATTGTTATTTATTTTTATTCACAGAATATACAAAAATAAATCATTTCTATTCCCAATATACTATTTGATTCCAGTTTTAATATATGCAATGATTGAATCTATATATTTACCAAGTTTTCGTGATTTTTTTATTTATTTAATTTTATTTTTACCGAATAATTATAAAATATGAGTATACTGAATCAATTAACTAAAATAATAAATCAATTATTTGGTTATGGGTTTTCACAATTAGTAGTGATTTTATTGCCTATAATTTTATTACCAATTTTAACTAGAACGCTAACAATAGTTGAGTTTGCTGATTATTCAATATATAAAACAGTGCTAGCTCTTTCTACACCTTTAATTAGTTTTTCTCTATCAACATATTTGCTAAAAAATTTTTATTCTATCTTGAAAAATGAAGTCAATAAATTTTTAATTAATTCATCATTCTATTCACTATTTATTACAATAATATTCATAATAATTAGTTATATATTATCCAACCCTATTCAAGAAATTTTAAAAATAGATGACTTTGGAGTATTAATGTATGCTTTTGTTAATACTTTCTTATTTGCTATACACACACTATTCTTAACAGTTTACAGAGCAAATTCAAATATAAAACAATTTTTTATAACCAATTTTATTGTTGTTTTAATTACTATTCTTGGGGTATTACTTATATCATATTTTGAATATATTAATTTGCGATTGGTATTATTAACCCATTCAGTATCTTATTTAATTTCTATATTATTAGGATTATTATTTTTTATTAAAATTAAGAAAGATGATATTAGCTTCGATCAAACATTAATTAAAAATTTTATTCAATTTTCTATTCCTCTAGTACTATATAGTGTTTTTACACAACTTTATACCGGCACTGATAGAATGATAATTAATTTCTTTCTTAGCAAGTCAGATTTAGCAATCTATGCAGCAACATTCCAAATTGCATTTGGAGTATCAGCTATGGGGAGTGTATTGCAATTAGCTTGGACTCCATATTTATTTAAAAAAATGAGCAATACTAATAAAATTGATTTTCAAACAATACAAATCATTGCTAGTATAATAGTTTTTATGATATTTTTTTCTCTAGCTTATTATCTTTTATTCCCTACATTAATGAAAATATTTTTACCAGAACAATATTTCGGAGGATCAAATATATTTATATGGTTTATTATGGCAGGTTTTGTACAAGTATTATATTGGATAATAAATCCCTTTTTAATTATTTATGAAAAAAGAAGTTATTTATTGTATATTGCTATAGTTGCTGCATCAATAAATATTGTTTTAAATTTAATTTTTACTAAGAATGGAATAGAGTATGCGGCAATTATATATTTTACTACTTGGATTATTCAATGTTTAGGTTCAATTATTTGTGTTTATTATGCTAAAAAAAATCTTCCAACTACATAAAAAATTCAGAAATCGTTTCAATAAATATTGGGAATTAAAAAAAGTTCTTAAACATGAAGGAGAACTGTTTATTGGAGGAAAAACTTCCCTAACAAAAAATACAATTCTTGGTAAAAATCCTAATTTTAATGGTATGAATATTATCGGTTATGGAAAAATAATTTTTGGTGATAATTTTCATTCTGGTACAGACTGTCAAATTATTACAAGTATTCACAACTATGACAAAGGCAACACTTTACCCTATGATGAAACAACTATAGATAAAGATGTAATCATTGGAAACAATGTCTGGTTTGGTAATAACGTTACAGTCCTTGGTGGTGTCAACATTGGAGATGGAGCAATTATTCAAGCTTGTGCATTGGTACATCAAGATATTCCAAAATGTGCAATAGTAGGCGGTAATCCTGCAAAAATTATTAAATATCGAGATTTAGATCATTACAACAAACTCCTAAAAGAGAAAAAATTCTATTAAAAAATCTGCAAAAAATTATTAATGAGAAGAGTTTTAAAAGTAGGTGTTTTAATGGATTCTTTAAATTCTAATTCTTCATTTCAAAAGTTAATAGAATCTTTGAGCAGAAATAATAATATAGAGCTGATATTATTACATAATAATCTTGAAAAGATTGGCCTTATACAAAGAATAAGAAAAAAAATAAACGATGAGGGGTTAAGCAGATTTATAAGCATTGTTTTCTTTAACCTCATTATAAGTTTTGAAAAAAAAATAACAGAAACAATTTCTAAAAAATTTCTAAAAGATATGAAAAATGTTATGATACCTGAAGAAATTTTTATTAAAAAATATATAATTAATCCAATTTTTTATAAAAAATATTTTGTTAAATATTCTAAAGCAGATATAAAAATAGTAAAAAATTTAAATCTTGATTTTATATTGAGAGGGAATGGTTCCGGTATTTTTAAAGGAGAAATTCTTAAATCTTCTAAATTTGGACTTTTATCGTTACATCACGGAGATAATCAATGGAATAGAGGGGGGCCACCCGGTTTTTGGGAAGTATATTTATCTAAAAGGAAGAGTGGATTTATTATACAAATATGTAATGAAAAATTAGATGATGGAGATGTAATCTTTAGAGGAGAAACGGCAACTAAAAGTACTTACCTAAGAAATAGGATAAATCTTTCAAAAATATCATATCCATTTCTTGAAGATATATTTAATTATGTTATCTTAAACCAAAAATTACCTTCTATATATCCAAAAAATAATATAAAAGCTAAGCTTTATAAGGTTCCAAGCTTTGGAAAAACTCTATATTATTTGTACAAAATATCGAAATTTTTTATAAAGAAATTTTTCCAAAGAATAATTTTAAGAAAAAAACAAGTATGGCATATAGCATACCAAGAAAATAATTGGAAAAATTTAAATTTTTCTAATTTTCACACAATTGAAAACCCTAAAGGAAGATTTTTTGCAGATCCATTTATGTTCGAAAACAAAAATAAAAAAGTAATTTTTGTTGAAGATTATTCATTTAAAGAAAAAATTGGTACTATAAGCGCTATATCATTAAATAAAAATAAATTCAAAATTTTCGAGAATATCATTAATGAAGATTTTCATCTATCTTTTCCGTTTGTTTTCAGTTTCAAAAATAAGATTTATATGATTCCTGAATCAAAACAGAATAGAACAATAAAACTTTATGAGTGTACAAGTTTCCCTAATGATTGGAAATTCTCTCACAATATTATGGAGAATGTTAATGCAGTTGATTCTATTGTATTTTATAAGAAACCTTATTGGTGGCTTTTAACAAATTTATGTGATGATGACTCACAAGATTCTTCATCAATGCTTCATGCTTTTTATTCAGATTCTCCTTTAAGCAATAATTGGAAACCACATAATAAAAATCCAATTGTATTTTCTTCTGATAAATCTCGAAATGGAGGAATAATTTATGAAGATAATTCAATTTTAAGAGTAAGACAGTCATATGGCTTTAATAAATATGGAGAAAAAATATCAATTTCTAAAATTGTTAAATTAGATCCGGACAATTTTGAAGAAAAAGAGGTAAAAATTATTAACCCATCTTCTCTTGGAAGAAAAATCAAATTCACTCATCATTTAAATGGTAATAAAAAATTTACTGTAATTGACTTTGCTAAACATTAAAGAACCTAATCTAACAAGTTAATTATATTAATATTATTCTTTTTATAATCTTCAAATACTAATTCTAATTTATCTGAATGTGAGTTTTTAATAGAATTAAAATCTATACAATGTGCATCAAATTTAATTGGGCTTTCAATAGTCATTTTTCTTAGGTTAAAAATAGCTGCTGATGAAAATCCAGAAATTATCTCTGGCATACTTTCTATTTTTAAAAAATATAATTCAATTGGCAAATCTAATGTTTTGCATGAAAAATTAAATTTATTTCTAATTTTAGTTAGATTTTTTTCCGACTCTCTTCTATGAGAAAAATAAGTTACATGAAAATTAGAATAATAATCTCTGATAGCATACATATAGTCCCAATAAATCTTTTCTTCAACTAAATTATCTTCCAGATAAGGCGATCCAATAAAAAAAAGTTCATTATTATTTACGTTACATTTTTTTATTATTCTTTTTGAATACGAATAATTGCATTTAATTATCTTATCTTTTGAATTTTGATCTATTTTAACGTCATAAGAAGTAAAGAAAGTAATATTATTAAGTAGGTTGAGAGCGCTACTTTTTTTTCTATTTTCTAATATCTTAAAAATTGCATTTCCTTCATCTAAAGCAATGATATTTTTTGAAAAAATTATTGTGTTAATAAATCTAAAATAAAATTGATCTATTTGGCTTGTAGTAACATTTTCATATGATTTAAAAAGAAAATTTGAAAAAATTTTTAATACAAATTGTATTATAATCTTAAAATTTTTAGTGGAAAATAATGATGAATTTTTAGTATCCCAAAGTTCAATCCTAATTAAATTATTCCAATCTGATGCAACAACGTATTTATCAATAAAATTTGAAATCATTTCATTAGATGTATGAGAATTGCTATTTAAAAAAAGTATATCAGAATCATTCGTCTTAAAATTAAATTCTTCTATACATTCAAGAAGATTAAAATAATGTGAAGGTGTACTTATTATGAATAAATTTTTCATATGATTAAAATAATGAATAATTATTTGTTTAAGAAAAAAATTTTAAAAAGGATAAAAAAATAAAATGAGAATTTTATTCCCCTTATTAGCATACTACCCATCACAAGTAGGTGGACCAGCAAATACAATTTATTGGCTAGCAAAAGCGCTCTCAAGAGAGAAGGTTGATGTTACGATTGTGTCAACAAATTTAGGCTTAGAAAACAACCAAGTAAAAACAGATTCATTTATCAAAACAAATTATGGGAAAATATACTATGGAGAAGGCAGTGGTTTTAACATAAAAACAATAATTCAATCTTTATCTGAGGTTAAGCATCATGATATTATACATACAAATGGATTATTTGATCCAATAGGATTAGTTACATTTTTCTATGCAAAGCTTCTATACCCTTCTAAAACAATAATATGTTCTGTAAGAGGAGGATTAAGTCCGTCTGCATTAAAATACAGTTATTTACGAAAATATTTTGTATTGTTTTTATATCGATTAACAAATAAAAATATTTATTTTCATGCTACATCTAAGAAAGAAATAGAGGATATAAAAAAAATATTAAAGATTAACAAAAATTGTTTTTATATACCTAATTATATCGAACCCACTAAAAGATTTAAAAATAAAATAAGGAAAAAAAAGATTGTTTTTTTAGGACGAATCCATCCAATTAAATCTATAGAAAACTTGATAGAAGCAGTTTCGATATCAAAATCTTTTAATAAAAATAATTTTCATTTGGATATTATAGGTACTTATGAAAGTAGATATAAAGATTATTATAATATTTTAAATGATTTAGTTAAAAAACTTAATATGCAAAATAAAATTAAATTTCTTGGCCATATTGAAGGGGAGAAAAAAAATAAAAAAATTGCAGAATCATATGCTTTAGTTTTGCCAAGTAAATCTGAAAATTTTGGAAATGTTATTTTAGAGGCACTCAATCAAGGAACTCCGGTCATTGCTTCAAAAGGAACACCTTGGAAATTAGTAGAAAAAAATAATGCAGGATTTTACTGTTCTAATGATTGTAATTCACTTAGCAATGCTATTGATTCATTAATTAGTCTAAGTAAAAAGGAATATTCAGAATACCAAGAGAATTGTTTAAAACTAATTGATCAAAAATACAATATCAAAAACAATATAGATAATTGGTTAAAAGTATATAGTTCTTATAAAAAATAATCTTTAAAAGTAGCAATGATTTTTTCCGTTTGGTCTTTAGTGCCAATTGTAACGCGCAAATGATTTTCTAGCTTCTCTATATGGCTATAGTTTCTAATATATATTTTTCTTTGTTCAAAAAAATTCATTAAATCATTTGGTTGAATGGAATCATTAATTTTAAACAATATGAAGTTTCCATCACTATGCATTGGTTTAATAAACTGTGAAAGATTTTGATTGATAGAATCAATAAAATATTTTTTGCTTTCATTTACTTGATTTATATATTTTTTTGTATAATTGATATCATCTAATGCTGCAATTGCTGCAACTTGTGCAAATAAATTAATGCTTTTAGGGTTTCGATATTTATTCATCAATTCAATATTACTTTTTGATGAAATACAATATCCAATTCGAAGGCTAGCTAATCCGAAGGCTTTTGAAAATGTTCTGGTTACAATTATATTATCAAATTCTTTAACTAATTCTGCACATGACTTATCTGATCGAAATTCTTGGTAAGCCTCATCTATAATAAATAAAATTGAAGGGAATTCAGAAAAAATTTCTGAAAGAATATTGTTTGAATAAGAGTTCCCCACTGGATTATTTGGGCTACAAATATAAACCAGTGTTGGATTAATATTTTTGATATATTCTTTAAAACTTTTTAAATCAAATTCAAAATTTTTATCTAAATAAAAAAAATCTAAGGATAAACCAAAACATTCAGCAATAGATCTAGGATGGTCATATGTTGGGCCAATAATAGTAAATATATCAGAATCATTGGAAAATGTTTTGAATATAGACTCATGAATTGAGTCAGAACCATTAAAATATTGTATATTATCTTCAGAAACATTGCAATAATTAGCAATTTTATTAATCAAAATAGAATTTTGAATATTGGGATACCAATTAATTAAATCTGCTCTAATAGTTTCTTTAAGACTATCTATTACCTTTGGTGAAGGGGCTATCGTTGATTCATTCCAATCTAATTTAAGAACTTTTGATTTTTCTTCTTCCAACCAAGCTTTTTGGGTAACTAATTTATAAGGTTTTGAATTAGCAACTGCTTTATTGACTTTTATCTTCATTATTTAAAGTATTGAAAGTATGATTTATCCACAAGTTTTAAAAAAGCTAAATCTGAATCTGTATCACCATAACCATAGATAAAATCAAAATCATTAATGTTAATTGTATTTTTCAAACGTTTGACTTTTTCTTCTCCATTACAATCTTTTCCTTCG
>CEUZ01021946.1_pt1 | contig 23748 bp, 22 predicted proteins | sample 361511 | NCBI WGS metagenome assembly CEUZ01 (sample SAMEA2622822, study PRJEB7988) | marine metagenome | biome: marine biome (ENVO:00000447); feature: surface water layer (ENVO:00002042); material: "saline water (ENVO:00002010), including plankton (ENVO:xxxxxxxx)" | depth 5 m | reverse complement strand
ATTAATTATATTACAACTCCATTCAAATGGTTTTTTAAATTAGAAGCAGCAAGTGGTTTAATTTTGCTACTAGCTGCTATAATTGCTTTGATTTTAAGCAATACAAATTTAAGCTCTTATTATTTCAGCATTTTAAATACCCACATTTTGATAGGCACTAAAAATTTTGGTTTAGATTTAAGTATTCTTCATTGGATTAATGATGCGTTGATGGCAATATTCTTTTTTATAGTTACGCTTGAAATAAAAAGAGAATTTATACACGGCGAACTCTCAAAACCAAAACAAGCACTATTGCCAATTATTGGTGCTGTTGGTGGTATGGCTGTCCCTGCTTTGATTTATGTGATCTTAAATTTTGAATCAGGTTACACTTTAAGAGGTTGGGCAATACCTTCCGCTACTGATATTGCTTTTTCAATTGGCGTTTTATCTCTTTTAGGTTCAAGAATTCCAGTATCTTTAAAAGTTTTTTTAGTGGCGCTGGCAATTATTGATGACTTAGGTGCAATAATTATTATTGCTCTTTTTTATTCTTCAGAGTTACAATATTTATATTTACTGTTAATGTTGCTGGCTTTTATTTTTTTGTTAGCTCTTAATAAATTTGGAGTAAAAAAATTTTTACCATATCTCTTCATAGGATTATTTTTGTGGTATTTTACTTATGGATCTGGAATACATTCTACAATATCAGGTGTTTTATTAGCAACTACAATACCTCATAGAACACATCAAAAAGATTTTTCTTTATTATTAAAGTTAGAGCACATGCTATCGCCTTATGTAGCTTTTGGTATAATGCCTTTATTTGCTTTAGCAAATGCCGGGGTGGTTTTAAAAGATGTATCTATAAACACGATGCTTGCTCCTGTTCCATTAGGAATATTATGCGGATTATTTTTTGGTAAACAAATAGGAGTATTTGTTTTTTCATACTTATCAGTGAAGCTTAAATTTGCAGAAATGCCATCAAATTCAAATTGGCTTAAATTTTACGGTGTAGGTGTTTTAACTGGAATAGGTTTTACAATGAGTTTATTTGTTGGAAATTTAGCTTTTGTTGAATATCCAAACAATATGGATGGTGTTAAAATAGGCGTATTGTCTGGATCATTTCTTTCTGCTCTAGTGGGATATTTTATGCTCTTGATAGTTACCACTAAAAAAAAATAATATTAAGATGTTTAAAAAATTATTTATAATTATATTCATGACATTAATAACAACAAATATATCAGCCCAAAATAATAAAAGAGCTTATGATTTTACTTTTATAAGTCTCGAAGGAAAATCTCTTGAACTCTCGAATTTTAAAAATAAAGTCATAATTGTAGTTAATGTTGCTAGTCAGTGTGGTTTTACTAATCAATATAATGATATGCAAAAAATATGGGATAATTATCAAGATAAAGGTGTAATAATGTTAGGCGTACCTTCAAATGATTTTAATCAAGAGCAAGATAATAATTCAGCAATTAAAACCTTTTGTGAAACAAATTTTGGTATAACATTTCCTATGACTGAAAAAGTATCAGTAAAAGGATCTGAGGCACATCCTTTTTACAAATGGGCTAAAGATAATTATGGAAAAGCTGCAGTACCAAAATGGAACTTTCATAAAATAATTATTGATAAAAGTGGGAATGTTGCTGAAACTTTTTCTTCACTTACAAATCCTTCGTCAAAAAGATTTATATCTGCTATTGAAAAATTAATATAAATTTTCTTTACAAATTAATTATTAAACCATCATAAGCTGGTACAATATTTTTAGGCAATTTGTTGACCAAATATTTATAATCTAAATCGTAATGCATATTTGTAAGAACGGTTCTCTTAGGCTTTAATCTTTTATGAATTAAAATTGCATCATCTACACTAAAATGACTATAATGATTAGAGTATTTTAAAGCATCAATTATTAAAAAATTAAGATTTTTCAATTTTTTATTATTTAGAATAGACAGATCTTTACAATCACTTAAATATGCAGTTTTTTCAAAAATATAACCCAGACTTTTTGTATATCCATGTTTTAATGAGATTGGTTCAAATGTAATTTTTTCTTTTGTTTTGCCTAGAGTTATCTTTGATTTAATTATATTGGATTTTATAATAGGTTGATATGAAGCAGTTGAATTGAACAAATAGTTATTTCTTTTTTTAAGAAGATTAATTGTTTTTTTATTACCATATATGTTTATTTTTTTTTTGTTTATCCAATAAAATGGTCTTAATTCAAATAAACCATTTGTTTGATCCGCATGTTCATGAGTAAATAATACTGATGAGATGTTTTTAACTTTATTTGCGATCAATTGATACTTAAGATCGGGAGATGTATCTATTAAAATATTATTTGATCCTCTAACGACAAGAGCGGAACATCGAGTTCTCACGTTTTTTTTTTCATTTTTATCGCATAGACCCCAATAACCATCGATTCTGGGTGAACCTACTGAACTTCCACAACCTAATATAATTAATTTAGATTTCATATTAATTTAGATTAAAAAGTTGATTAAAATTGTCAGTAGTACTTTTAATTATTTCTTGTTCGGAAACGTTTTTTAATTCAGATATTTTTTTTATAGTATGAATTATATAAGATGGTTCATTAGGTTTACCTCTGTATGGCTCAGGAGACAAATATGGTGAATCAGTTTCAACCATAAGATTTTTTAATGGTATAGATGCAACTGTATCAGCAAGTTCCTTTGATTTTTTAAAAGTAACAATGCCACTAATTGATATAGAACAATTTATATCAATTAATTTTTTAGAAAAATTTTTAGATCCTGTAAAACAATGAATCAAAACTTTAAGATTTGAATTATTTATTTCATTTTTTAATATTTCGTAAGTGTCTGCTTCTGCATTTCTGGTATGAACAATAATAGGAATATTTAATTCTTTAGCTGCATTTATATGTTCAACGAAGCTTTTTTTTTGAATTTTTTTATCACTATGATTATAATAATAATCTAATCCTGTTTCTCCTATACCAATAATTTTATTAAATTCTTTTTTAATTTTTACTATAAATTTTGAATCAATTTTAGTAAATTTTTCTGTTTCATGAGGATGAATACCAAAGGTGCCAAATATATTTTTATACTTTGATATAATTAATTTAATTTTTTCAAAACTATCTAAAGTAGTGCAAATAGTAAGCATTTTTTTAACTTTATTGTTGTCAGCTCTTTTAATGACATCATTAAGTTGTTCATATAGGTGGGGATAATCAAGATGACAATGCGAATCAATAATCATTTGATTATCTTTTTAAATAGAATATTTAAATCATTTAAATTTAATTTATCTGAAAGTAATTCATTGCCATCTAGAAATGACAAGTTTCTTAATTTGCTATTTATTTTTAATGAATCTAAAACTTTAGATGTAGCATTTGGTATGATTGGATTTAATAAAATTGAAATTTTTGCAATTTGATTTAATGATAAATGGAGAATGTTATTCATTTTTTCTGTATCATTATTTTTTAATTTCCATGGTTCTTCATCATTTATGTATTTATTAGTCAAAAAACTTATATCTATCGTAGATTTTATATAATTATTTAAATCCTGATTTTCCATAAATTTTCTTAAATTTTTTGTTAGTTCTTGCGTTTGATTTATTAATTTTTTATCCGTATCTGATAAACTTTTAGTTTTGGTTACGCTATTTTTGCAATTATTTTTAACAAATGAAAAAATTCTTTGACATAAATTTCCATAATTGTTTGCTAAATCACTATTAATGCATTTTTCTAAATTTTCTAATGATATTGACCCATCGCTACCGTGTGAAACTTCTTTCATTAAATAATATCTTAATTCATCTATTCCATATTTTTTAATAATTTCTAAGGGATTTAAAATATTACCTTTAGATTTAGACATCTTTTCTTCTCCTGATAAAATCCATCCATGTCCAAATACTCTGTTTGGAGGTTTAATATTTGCAGCTAATAAAAAGGCAGGCCAATAGATAGCATGAAATCTTAAAATATCTTTTCCTATAACATGCAGTGATGCAGGCCAAAAATCTCTATATAACGGATCTTTTGTATTTGGAAAATTTAAAGCACTTAAATAATTAGTTAAAGCATCCAACCAAACATAAATAACATGTTTGTTATTACCAGGAACCTTTATACCCCATGTAAAAGATGTTCTGCTTACTGATAAATCTTTTAGACCGCTTTTAACAAAATTTATAACTTCATTTCTTCGAGATATAGGAAGTATAAATTTTTCATTTTCTGAGTAAAATTTTAATAATTTACTTTGCCAAGATGACAATTTAAAAAAAAAAGACTCCTCCTCTACCCATTCAACAGGAGAACCAGAAAATGTGGAGAATTTTTTTCCGTTTTTATCAATTATTTCGTCAGCATTATAATAAGCCTCGTCAGATACAGAGTACCAACCTTTATATTTAGATAAATAAATGTCCCCAGATTTAACTAATCTGTTCCATATATCATTAACTGAAACATGGTGTCTTTTCTCAGTAGTTCTTATAAAATCATCATTAGATAAATTTAATTTAATAGTAAGGTCTTTAAAAATACTTGAAATTTTATCACAATAAGATTTCGGGTCTTCATTGTTAGCTTCTGCTGCCTTTTGAATTTTTAAGCCATGTTCATCTGTACCAGTCAAAAATTTAACTTTAAAATTATCATTTCTTTTAAATCTTGCAAAAACATCAGCAAGAATACTTGAGTAAGCATGACCCATATGTGGTGTGCCAGAGGGATAATAAATTGGCGTGGTAATATAAAAGTTTTTATCGTTCATTATATAATATTTTTTTTATTGAAACAAAAAAACTATTCATATCTAAATGAAATTTTTTTGATTCGTAAAATTGCTTGATAATTTTCATTTTATTATAAAAATATAAATTAGAATTATTATTATTTTCTAAACATAATTGATTATAAAATAATTCAATATGCATTGAAATAAAGTTCAACAATTCAGGATCTTTTTTCTTTTTATATTTATCAATTAAATAATCTATACAAAACATTCTGTCTTTTTGTAAATTAATTTCAACATCATTGAATATCGATAAATATTTTAGAATATTTCCTGGAGTAGTATAATAAAAATCATCATTAATATTATTTAAGTTATAATTTAAATCATGTTGATAAATAATTTTTCTTAAAATTTCTTTTTTTGAATCATTAGATAAATAAACCTTAAATTCAACACATCGTGATTTAATTGTATTTAAAATCATATTTGACGAATCGTGTATAATAAAAAAATAAGTATTTTTACTAGGTTCTTCTAAAACTTTTAATAGCGCGTTCGAAGAATTGACATTTAAAAATTCAGCATTATCAATAAGGACTATTTTAATATTTGAATTATAGGTTGTTTTGTTTAAAAAACGTAAAAGATTTCTAACTTTTTCAACTTTTATATTTTCTTCAGAATTTTCATTTTCCAATAAAAAAAAATTTGTATGTGTGTTATTGCATAAGTGGTGATAACTATTATTGCTTGAATTAATAGCATAATTATCAAATGAATATTTATGATCCTCATTATTAGATAATAGATAATTAATAAAATGATATGCGAAGGTAGATTTACCTAATCCTTTTGAACCACTTAGTAGAATTGTATTTGGTAATTTGTTATTTTTATACAAATTAGCAAAATTATCAAAATAATACTCATATCCATACAAATTTAATTGATTTATAGGTTTAAGTATTTCTGTACATGTATTTTTAGTTTTCATTTATTTAAAAGATTTAAAAATTTATTAAATATTATTTTTTCGTTAATGTTTGAGTCAGTAGAATTATCTAAAACTAAATATCTATTTTTATTATTCTTGGCAATTTTTATAAATGCTTTTTGAGCTTTGATATAAAAATCTTTTGAAAAATTGTCATATCTATTTTTTTTTCTTCTTTTGTTTAATCTTTTTAAAGCTTTACTTATTTTCACCTTTAACAAAATAGTTAAATCAGGTTTTATGTTATCTAATATGTGTTTATGTATAAAATTAACAAAATTTTTATTTACATCTTTTCCATACACTTGATAAGCCATGGTGGAATCTGTAAATCTATCGCAAATAATAACTTTTTTTTTAAAAATTGCAGGTTTTATTTTATTCTTAATATGTTCGTTTCTTGCAGCAAGGTATAAAAGAGTATCTGTGTATTTATCAAATTTCTGCTTTGTATCACCTTTAAAATAATCACTAAGAATAACACTTCTAATTTTTTCAGCTACTATTGTTCCGCCAGGTTCACGAGTATAAATTGCTGGTATTTTTTGTTTTTTAATAAATTTAAATAGTTTTTTACTTAGATAAGATTTTCCTGATCCTTCTATTCCTTCAAATGTAATAAAGATAGACTTTTTCTTATACATCACCCCAAACCAAATAGTTTAAGGACTTTAATAATCTTGAAAATATGTTGGATTTTTTTATATCTTCTGCTGAAACCACATCTATTTTTCTTTCTAAAGTGTCAGATACATAAACATTTAACATCCCAATTTTTTGTCCTTTTTTTATTGGTGCCTCAATTGGTCCTGTGTATTCTATAATAGCTTTTATAGTTTTCTTTTTTCTTTTTGGAATTGTTAAATAAAGATCTTCTGATGTAGTGACTTCAACTTTATTTTTTTTACCCAGCCAAACATTTAAACTGTCAATGATTTTATCTTTTTTTGCAACTTGAATAGTATCAAATTTTTTAAGACCCCAATTTAAAATTTTTAAGGATTCTCTTGATCTAGAATTTTTTGTTTTAAATCCGCTTCCAACTGCAGTAATTCTTCTTTTTCCTACTTGCATTGATGAGGCTAATGAATATTTCTCAACTGCTAGATATCCAGTTTTAATACCATCTGCTCCAATATTTTTGTAAAGAAGAGGATTTCTATTACCTTGCGTAATAGGATCTCCACCTGTTCTGTCCCATGTAAATGTCGTTTCTTTAAAATAAGAGTAATACTCAGGATACTTATCAATCATATATTTTGACATTATTAAAATATCTCTCACTGTTGAGTAATTATCCGGGTCATTAATTCCTGAGGCATTATTAAAATTAGTATTTTCCAAACCTATCTCTTCAGCTTTTTCATTCATTAAAACTACGAAATCTTCTTCACTTCCGGAGAGACCTTCTGCTAAAGCTACACATGCATCGTTACCCGATATAATAATTATTCCTTTAAGTAAGTCTTCCACTGAAATTTGATCATTAAGCATTATGAACATTGACGAATAACCGCTTTGCGACATTCTCCAAGCTTTCTCAGATATAGTAATAAGTTCATCAAGGGATGTTTCTCCTTTTTTTAATAAATCAAAAGCAACAATTGCTGTCATTATTTTAGTCATAGATGCAGGATAAATTTCATAATCTGCATTTTTTTCATATAAAATTTTGCCAGAATGATGATCATGTATAATTAAATGTTCAACATTAACATTTAATTCGGAATAAGCTTTTTGATGAATAAATAAAAAGACAAAAATAAAAGCTATAAATTTAGAAACTCGTATACTATTCGACATATATATTAAGATCCTCAAACCCTAAATTATTTAAACTAATGTAAGAGTTTTTTAAAGCATTAAAATTTTCAAACGGACCAGCAAAAAGCCTATATTTTTTATCATTTATTTTTTTAACAAAAAGGTTATTTAATTTAGTTTGCTTCAATATTTCATTTTTTAAACTAATTGCAGAATCTTGATAGTAAAAATCATTTATAACCAATATAAATTTATTTTTTTTTTTATTTGAATTAGAATTATTACTAATTGATACTGAGATATCATCCATTTGAATTTCGTCGACAGGAACTTTTGCTGCAACATGTTTTTCTTCATCAAAAGTGTTCGATTTTTTGGCAACAAATATTTCATTTTTTTTAACTTCAACAATTTCAACAAATGGATTTTCTTCATTTAATTCAAGAATATTTGCAATCTCTTTGCTAATTACCAAACTGAATATTTTGGGAAATTCCGCTTTTTTTTTAATTTTAGTTTCCACAAATTTTGAATTTAAAGGATTTATAATTTTTATAGGTGTATTTATCTTTAAAGAACTATGTAAAACTTCATTTTTTTCATTATTTATTTTTTTATTAACAATTTTTTGATCGAATAGATTTTTAGAATAAATTAATGCAAAACCACTAGATGAAAAATAATTTTTTTCTTTTTTTTTATCAATACTTTGAGATTGGTAATCTGCGCATGAAAATGCAAATATGCAAAAAATTATTATAAATAAATTTTTTATCTTCATGATTTTATCATTTCAGCCAAAGTACAAACGCTAATACCAAATCTTAATGATCTATTCCATTTTAAAATTTTTTCATAATTAGAGAAAACTAAATATGCTGGTGTATTAACTTTTCCATCCGGTTGAATTAAAGCAGCTTTGCTATTGATTTCGATATTATCTTTTTGAATAAATGTTACTCCCATTTTTTTCCACTTTTTAATCTTTAATCTCTTGGAAATATTTCTTGCAGATAAATTTATATGATCTTTTTTAATTTCGTTTGTTAAATTAACTTGAACAAAACAAGGTTGATTTTTTTTCCAACCTATTTTATTTATGTAATTTGCTGCTGAAGCTACGGAGTCATTTAATGATTTCTTCAATTCTATTTTATTATTTTTATCATAATCAATTGCATAATTTTCAATGGTAGAGGGCATAAACTGGAAATTTCCAAATGCTCCTGCCCAAGAACCATATAGCGTGTTATAATCAACAAGACCTTTATCTATAAGCTTTAGCAAAATAAGTAATTGGGATGAGAAAAAATCTCTTCTTCTTTTGTCATAACTTAAGGTAGCTAATGATGATAGTATGTCCATTTTACCTACATACTTACCAAAATTTGTTTCTATTCCCCACAAAGCTAATAAAATTTCTTTTTCTACAGAAAATTTATTTTCAACTTCTGTAAATAAAAATTCATTTTTTTTTAATAATTTTTTTGCAATTTTTGCTCTATTCTTATTTGCTCTTTTATTTACATATGTAATTGTATCTTCATAAAATTCAGGTTGCCTCCTATCATATACAATTACTTTTTCTAAAAATTTTACATTTTTAAATGCTAGATCAACAGTTTTCTTAGAAACTCCTTTTTTAATAGCAAATTTTTTATAATTATTTAACCAATCGTTAAAATTTTCATCATTTGAATCTGATGCATTAGAATAAATTGCTGAAAAAAAAATAAAGAAAATGGCCAAAAATAAAATTTTAAAATTTGATAGCATATAAATTAGCAAAATATCATTATTTGTTTTAAATAAATATAAAAAAGAATTTATTTAGATAACAAATAAATTTGATCTTTGTGATCAATAGTTTTAAATTCCTTAGAAATTAAGTTATCTTCAAATATTTTGTTTATTTGATCAACAGTTAAAGTGCTACTTTTAGCTGAGTTTTTATACACTATAAGACTTATTGAATATTTTTTTAACAATTTCTTAATTAGAGTGTAATAATTTTTGACAACAGATTCGGTCATTTCTTGAAATGAAGCTGCATTATGTAAATGATCTACGGTAGATGAAATGTTTTTAATTTTCCATGGAGGCAAACATATAATTTCTAAATTGTCGTCATTAGAAAACTTAATTTCATCTTCATTTCTATATAAATTATAATCTTTTATTGAATTTCCAAATATACTTCTTAAATATTCAGTCCCAACAAATATGTTTGGCACAATATCAACATAGATTATTTTTTTAAGATTTTTAAAATTATCAATCAAAATATGTATATTTGACCCAAATCCACCACCAATTTCCATATAACTTCGTAGGTCACTTAACTTTATTAAATTATTAATATTATCTATTCTATCACACATACCTAAATAATGAGTGGAAAAATTACCTTTTTGATTTTTAAAATATGATTTACAACCATATGATACAGAGTTTTTAATTTTATAATTTGAAATTAAATATGACACCCTTTCATTATTTTCATAATAAATTTGATTCTTCTTAATTATTTGTTTTATATAACTTGAAGTGAGTTTAGTTTGTTCTTCATAAATTTTACTTATAAAAGGAAGCCTTGTTAAATATCCTATAATTCGTCCTCTTAAACCTAGTTCATTTCTGGCATCCAATACTATATTGTCAGTATAACTCGTACCTACACCTGAATCTGAACCACGAAAATCATTTAAGCCTTTTTTTTTAAGCCAATATAAAATTTTCTTTGTTTTATACTTCCAATATGGTCCAGCAGAATATAGTTTATTATCAAATTTTTTTTCATCTACCAATAGATTATCCAAAAGTTTAGCCTGTTCAAAATTTAAAGTCATTTATCTATTTTATTAAATAATTTTGCACTCTACGATGATTTAGAAAAACTGCGAAAAATCAGTCTGCTATCTGACTGAAATAATAGTCTTCCCATTCCTTCAGCTTGAGCAGAATACATTTTGACTTGATTAGATATATATTTTTGTTGTTCTTGATCATGAAAAAAATCAAAACGCAATGGTTCTTCTAAAAGAGGCATAGATTTTGGATTTATAATATAATCATTTTCACGTATTGCTTCAAAATCATAACTGAAAGACATGCTTTTAATAGAACCGATATCTCTAAGTGGCTCATTTTTTCTTATAGAAATAAATTTTTCAAGTTCATTTAAATATTTTTCTATATCTTTAGAAAACAAATTTTTTTCTTGAAGCGTTCCTTTAACAGATTTGAACATTAGATCGCGTGAATCTTCAAATTTGTTAAAAAGCCTTACTGTATTTTCAAGTAATTCATTATAACCTAGTTTACCCTCTATATATTTAACCATAATATCAGGTGATAAAACACTTTGTTGAGCTTCTTCTAAAGTATCATAAAGATCATCTATTGTTCCAGAAACAAAATCTTTTATAATTTCTTTTACATTATTTGAATATAGTTCTGGGTGATCATTAATATAAAGCATGCAATCAAATGCTGACACATTAAGAGATTTTAATAAGGCAAAAACTTCTTCGAATAAATAGTTATTATAAAAAGTTTGAATAAATAGATCCATTATACGGCATTCGATATAATCTTTTTCACTTAAAGTATTGCTGCCTATAATTATTTCTTCAATTTCAGCTATTGGATATTTTTTTTCTAATATTTCATAATAGCCTACAGCGCCAGGAACTGTTCTAAATTTAGTTTTTAATCCATGATTGTTACGGGTGTTTTTAGAGGCCATGTCGGTACCCACAAGCATAATAGATTGATGCATTCGTATAGAACGAACATTACTATCTATTGACCAACGAAGTGAATTAAAATGCTTTTCTTTTGTATCACCAGGTAGAGCTACCATTAGATCAGTATAAGTTTTTGTATTGTTACTCTTGTTACCAAAATCAATTAATTTTTTATATGCAGAACTTGTAATATTTTGTCTATTGCTAGCCTTTAGTACACTTTCATCAGTAGATTGAATAGATGCTCCCAACTGCCAACCTTTAATTATACTAGCAACATCAATTACTCTTTGAGGCATATTTTTACCTGTAGCCACAATAACAGTTTGCGGATAATCATACTTTTCTTGAATATCTCTAATTATGTTTGCTGTTACTACATCTTGCTTATACATACCAAAATTTAAATCTGCATTCATAAGCTCACTCATATTTTTTATTCTTTTAGCAATATAATTAAGTTCCTCCTTAGTACGTTCGGGATGGTATCTGTGTATTTTATTTTTGCTCGCCTGGCCATCAGCACAAAATGCGCAAGCGAAAGGACAACCTCTTGTTGTTTCAAATAACGGAATTAAAGGTTGATCAAAAAATTCATCTAGAGTTCCGTTTAAATAAGGAGACGGCACAATATTAACATCTTTTATTCTATTAATTGGTCCGCTGACCAATTCATTTTCATGTAAATAACAAGTATTAATTATTTTTTCTCTATTTTTTTTAAGATCAGAAGCTTTAAAATTATATTTGGATAATTTTTCAATTAAATCAACAAAACCTAACTCTCCTTCGAGCTCAATTGAAAAATCAATAGCTGGCCATTTTTTAAGAAAATCTATTTTTTCATTTAAATCAATAGGAAAATTAGGTCCTCCCCATACAGTTATTAATTCAGGATCACGTTGTTTAGCTAATACTGCAAATTTATATGATAATTCAAAATTCCATTTATAATTCGAAAAGCCTAACACCTTTGGAGATTTTTTTATTAACTCTTCATTTAATTTCGAAGGAAATTTAAAAAGTTTAAAATTAAAATCTTTTCCGAGGTTTTTTTTAGCATAAGAATAAACGCAGCTTGCTCCTAATGGAAACGTTCTCGATACTATACCCTGCTCTGTGTGTGTTAAATCAGATATCCAGATTTCATGACTTTTTTTCAAGTTCATAACGCAAACCTACAAAATTTCCCCTAAAAATACAATGCGATTGGTAGCATCGTTTGATTCACATTTGTTAAATAATCAAGTATGCTTGCAAAACTGAAATGAATCATTCTCTTATAATAAAAAATTTCTCACTGTAGTCAAATGAATGCGGTATTTGATGTAGGAGCAGATGATGGTTTTCACGGCATATTATTTGCTTTTTTAAATCCAAAAATTAAAGTTTTCGCTTTTGAACCTATTAAAGACTCAAAAAAACAAATACTTAAAAATTTATATAAAGTTGAAAATTTCTTTAAAATTAAAATAAAGAATTACGAAATTATTAATAGTGCTATATCTGATTTCAATGGTTACAGAACTTTTTATGAAACTGATTATAAAGTAGGATCATCTTTATTAAAACCTAAAAAAAAATTAGATAAATTTTGGACTAAATCAAATGATTTGCTCATAAAAAAAGTATCTAAAGGTATTAAAATGAAAAAAAAATATAAAGTTAAAGTTTTAACACTTGAAAAGTTTTGTAAAATTAATTCTATAAAAATAATTAATTATTTACATGTAGATGCGCAGGGAAATGATTTAAGAGTGATTAGTAGCCTAAAAAGCTTTAAAAATTGCTTATTAGAGGGTGTAGTCGAAGTTCCAAAAAATGAAAAATTAAAAATTTATATAAACGAACATACCTACAAAGATTTAAAAAAAAAATTTAAATTATGGAATTTTGAAATAATTAATGTTGAAGAAGTTCAAAAAAATTACCCTAGTTTAAATATATATTTTAAAAACCAAAAAAATAAAGTATTAGACACGAATGATATTATTTTTAAACATCCTAAAAAAAGATTAGAAAGAATGTTTAAAAGGATTTTTTTAGATGAGGAAAATTTTAAAGACTTGATATATTTGCTGATGTGGAAATTAAAAAAAGGAATTGCTTCATAAATTATGTTTACTCTTTTAATTATGTCCTTTCATAGCAGCCATTTGATATATAATTTGGTAAAAAGTATAGACACAAATATACCTATCGTCATTGTTGAAAATTCACAGAATTATGATCTTAAAAAAAATTTAGAAAGCGAATATAAAAATGTTAAAGTCATCATTCCTAGTGAAAACTTAGGTTTTGCTAAAGGAGCTAATTTAGGAATAAAAGAAATAAAAACTGAATATATTTTTCTTAACCCTGCAGATGTATTCCTTCCCAAAAAATGTATAGATGATTTAATTCAATGTATAAAAGAATTTGATGATTTTGCTATGCTTGCTCCAACATACAAAGATGAGTCGGTATACAAAAATTATGAACTCTATTCATCAAAACCTAAACTTCAAAATGATACTGCTAAAAAATTTTTAATTAAAGAAGTAGATATAATTGACGGAACATTTATTATTAAAAAAAGTAAGTTTGATAAAATAGGTTTCTTCGATGAAAATATATTTATATATTTTGAGCCTTGGGATTTGTCTAAAAGAGTAATTAATTCTGGTGAAAAATTATATGTATGTGATAAAATTAAATTTGAACATCTGGGTGGTCAATCACACGAACCTAAATTTAATTACGAAGCTACCTTAAGTAGAAACTGGCATTACTGCTGGTCTAAATTTTACTACTTAAGAAAATACAGTAATTATATTAATGCAATGCGTAAAACACTACCAATTCTTATAAGAGCTTTATCAAAAAGTATAAAATATAAATTTTTTAATGATAAAAAATTATACAAAATTCATATGGCTGAAGTTAGAGGTTTGATTTCTGCCTACTTTCTTAAAAAATCTACATACAGACCTTATGATCTCCAAAAATAAGATTCTTTTACTCAATTTATTCCCTCTAAAAAATTGTAGTTGTATAAAACTTATAAAAAATATATTAAAGTCATTTTAAAGGAAGGGTGGCTGAGCGGTTGAAAGCACTGGTCTTGAAAACCAGCAATGGGGCAACTCATTCGTGGGTTCGAATCCCACCCCTTCCGCCATTGTTTATAACTTAAATTCTTTAAGCAATAATGACACTTTAGTTCTAGGTATTTGGTTATTTCGGTTATTTTCAAAGTACCAGTTAAATATTATGTCATCTTCAATTAGCAACAACTGATCTAAATCTTTAAGATCAGATTCATCAAATACGTTGATATACTTTTTAACAAAGTTTCCCAATAGCAAATCCATTTCCTTAGATCCCCTATGAGAAGACCTGTAGATAATTTGTTTTTTTAAAATTTCATTATTTATCATTATAAAATAAAATTTATTATATATTAATAATTATGAATCAGTCAAAAAATCAGAATTTTTTGTTTGCAAATATATCAAGTTTGAAAGGAGTTGGATCAAAAACAAAAAAAATACTAAAGAAGAAGAAAATAGAGAAAGTATCAGATTTACTATGGAATTTACCTCATGGATTTACTGATAGATCAAATATTCAGACTCTTGACCAAATTGAAATTGGCAAAATAACTACAATTAAAGTTAATGTAGTTAAATATAACTTTCCTAGAATTAGAAATTTGCCAAATAAAATAATTTGTGAGGACTCTAAAGGTAAAATTGAAATTGTGTTTTTTAATAGTCGAGAAGGATATATAAGAAAATTATTACCATTAAAAACTACTGTAATTATAAGCGGGAAAATTAACTTTTACAAAAATAAATATCAAATTACTAATCCAGCTTACGTGGTTCCAATTAGCAAAGAGAATTATGTTAAAAAAATAATTCCAAAATATTCATTAACAGAAGGATTAACTGAAAAAATATACAGAAAATTAATAGAAAATGTATTAAATCAGATAAATGATATAGATGAATGGCATGACCAAAAAACTTTAAATACGCTTGGTAATGTTAGTTGGAATGAATCTATAAATCAAATTCACAAGGATAAAAAAAATAATTTAACATCAAAATTTTATAAAAGATTAGCTTATGATGAAATCATAGCTAATTTAATAGTATTATCGCAGGTCAGAAGGAGAATTAAAAAATTAAAAAAACTAAGTAAAAATTTTGATGATTCCATGTACAAAATAATAACTGATAATATAAAATTTAAACTAACAAATAATCAAATAAAAATTATAAACGAAATAAATAAAGATTTAAAATCAGAGTTTAAAATGTTCAGACTGCTTCAAGGCGATGTGGGTAGCGGAAAAACAATTGTGTCTTTTTTAGCTGCTGCAAATGTTATAAAATCAAACTGGCAAGTAGCTTTAATGGCCCCTACTGAAATTTTAGCTATGCAACATTATAAGCTAGCCTTAAAAATTTTTAAATCAACCAATATAAATATTGATTTCTTAAGTGGCAAATTTGATAAAGACAGAAAAAAATATATTATAGAAAATTTAGCAAATGGTAGAATAAATTTCATTATTGGTACTCATGCACTTTTTCAAAAAGATATAGTATTTAAAAAACTGGGTTTAATAATTATTGATGAACAACATAAGTTTGGTGTTAGGCAAAGAATTGAACTTTCTAAGAAAGGTGGAAATAATTGTGATATACTTTTAATGTCAGCAACACCAATTCCTCGCTCACTTGTCTTAGCAATCTACGGTGATATGGATATATCTAAACTTATCGAAAAACCTATTCTTAAAAAGGAAACTATTACATTAAGTAAACCCGAAGATAAAACGAACGAAGTAATAATTTATATTAAAAATGAAATTCAAAAAGGAAATCAAGTTTTTTGGATATGTCCTTTAATTGAAGAATCAAAAAAATTAGATTACACAGCTGCTATAAATAAATACAAACAATTGTTAAAAATATTTCCAAATAAAGTTGGTTTAATTCATGGAAATATAGAAAAAGATTCGAAAGACTTAGTTTTAAAAAATTTCCTAGAAAAGAAAATTGATATATTAATATCTACTACTGTAATAGAAGTTGGAATTGATTTTCCTAACGCAAATATTATTATTATTGAAAATTCAAATAAATTTGGATTATCACAATTACATCAATTAAGAGGGAGAGTAGGTAGAGGATTTAATCAAGGCACTTGTATACTTTTATATAAAAAAAATTTAAGTGAAAATGCAAAAAAAAGAATTAAAATATTAAAATCGTCAAATGATGGGTTTTTTATTGCAGAAGAAGATATGAAATTAAGAGGATTTGGAGATGTTTTAGGATACCAGCAAAGCGGACTTAAAGATTTTAAATTAGCTGATCCTGTACATCATGCTTCTTTGTTTAAAATGGCTGAAAAAAATTTAAAGGATATTGAAAATGATGATAATAATTTTAAAAGATACAATTTCTTGTTAAAATTATTTGATAAAGCAAATATTATAAATGAAATTAATCAGGATTAGATGTTCCTGCTGAAACAATAAATTTTGAAGCTTCTTCAAAAGTTAAATCTAGGTAGATAACTTCTTCTTTAGGAAACATTAGTAAAAAACCGCTGGTCGGATTAGGTGTTGTAGGTACAAATACATTTATTAAATTTCTTTTTGTTTTTTTTGTTATTTCTCCTTTGTTATCTCTTGTTGCAAATCCTACAGCCCAAGATCCCTTTCTTGGATACTCAACTAAAACTACATTTTTTTTATCTTTATCAGTTTTAGTAAACGTTTCAGTCATTTGTCCAATTGCAGAATAAATTGTTCTCAAAATTGGAATTTTTTGTAAAATAGATTCAAAAACATTAATTAATTTTTTTCCCAAAAAAGATAAAGATAACCATCCAATTATCGTAATAAGAAGTAAAGCAATAATTATTTCTACACCTGGAATATTGTAAGGTAAATAATGATTTGGATTTAGTTCTTTTGGTAATATTTTTGAAGAAATTGAAATAAAAAATAAGGTTAAATAGATAGTAATGCCTATAGGTATCAATACTACTATTCCTGCTATAAAATAGTTTCTAATTCTTGAAAAAAAACTACTTTTGTTTTCTCTTTTTGCCATTTATTATACAATATTAATTATGAGTAAAATTAATAACATAAATAGAAGAGAATTTCTTGAAGTTTTTGGTGGTTGTGCATGTGGATTAATGCTTACTTCATGTTCCACTGCACCAATAACAGATAGAAAACAGTTAAAATTAATACCTGAAACTACTTTAAATAGACAGGCCGCTCAAGTTTTCGCAAAGGTAAAAAGACAGGAAAAACTTAGTGATAACAAAAAGCAACTTCAAGAAATAAAAGATATAGGATCAAGAATCGAAGAATCTGTAAGCCAATATTTTGATTCTAAATCTATAAAAGATCCAACTTATAATTTTCAGTGGGAATATATATTAATTGATAATGATAAAATAAAAAATGCTTGGTGTATGCCGGGTGGTAAAATTGCTGTTTATACAGGTATTCTTGAAATTACAAAAAATAAACATGGACTAGCTGCTGTTATGGGTCACGAAATTGCACATGCTGTTGCTAAACATTCAGTTGAACGTGCAAGTAGAGCTTTAGTTTTAAATATTGGTACACAAGTTGCAGATATTGCTTCAGGAGGTGCTATTTCTAGAACATCAAGAGCTGCTGGAGTAGATGTAGCAGGTATGCTTCGAACGTTTGGTATTGATAATCCTTTTGGAAGAAAACAAGAAACTGAAGCCGATTATTTAGGTTTAATTTTTTCATCATTAGCAGGATACGATATCAGAGAATCTGTCAAAATCTGGGAACGTATGAAAGAAGCTAATAAAGGTCAAGAACCTCCTGAATGGATGAGCACTCATCCCTCAAGCGCTAGAAGAATTGCAGCTTTGAATACTTGGATCCCAGAAATTATTTTAGAATACCCTCCACTAAAAAAGAACTTTTAGTTTGGTGAGCCGTGTTGGATTCGAACCAACGACACCTTCCTTAAAAGGGAAGTGCTCTACCAACTGAGCTAACGGCCCTGTAGAAGGTATTAATATATTCTTTTAAAAATTTTTCAATTGTAAAATATGTATCAAGATCAACAAATCTATATGATATTGATATATTTATCGTGAAATTTATCAAAAGTATTGGTTTTAATTGCTTCTCTTATTTTTTTCATTAGTTCGTGATAAAAAAATATATTATTTAAGGTTAAAATCATTGAAGCTAATATCTCATTAGAATTTATTAAGTGATTTATGTAACTTTTAGAATATGCATTTATATCTCGAGTTTTAAGACTCTCATTTAATGGAGTATCATCATTTTTATATTTTGAATTACGTAAATTAACTCTACCATTCCATGTGAAAGCTAATCCAGTTCTTCCGGATCTTGTAGGCATTACACAATCAAACATGTCGATACCTCTTTTAACAGCTCCTAATATATCAGATGGAGTGCCTACGCCCATTAAATATCTAGGTTTATTTTTTGGCATAAGCGGCACTATATTATCTAACACTTTAAACATTTGATTTTGTGTTTCACCTACAGCCAGTCCGCCTATAGCATAGCCATCAAAATTTATTTTTTTTAATCCATCTAAACTTTCAATTCTTAAGTCTTTGTAAGTTCCACCTTGTACAATACCAAATAAAGCTTTTTTTGGATTATAACCAAATTCATTTTTTGATCTTTCTGCCCATTCATGTGAAAGTTTAAGAGATTTGCTAATTTTTTTTTTATCATTTGATAATTTTGGACACTCATCCAAAACCATAACAATATCTGAATTTAAATCTTTTTGAATTTTAATACTTTCCTCGGGACTTAAAGTAAATTTTTTACCATCCAAATGAGAATTAAAAATTGCGCCTTTTTTTTTATCAATATTTACCAGTTTAGATAATGACATAATTTGAAAACCTCCAGAATCTGTTAGTATTGGTAATTTACAATTCATAAATTTATGTAATCCGCCTACCCTTTTAATTCTTTCGGTGCCAGGTCTGATCATTAAATGATAAGTGTTCGATAAAATAATTTGTGAACCTAGTGATATTACATCATCAATAAATGCAGATTTTATAGTACCCTGAGTTCCTACTGGCATAAAAACAGGTGTATCTATATTTCCTCGATGAGTGTGAATTTCTCCCAATCGAGTTAAACCATCTTCTTTTAAAAGATTGAAAGAAAAATTTTCCTTAGACATTAAAATTATTTAGAAGATAAACTAATAATTTTATCAGGATCCGAAACTTCACCGTTTGATCCTTCTCCTCTTTTTATCAAGTCAACGAATTCCATTCCTTTAACCACTTTTCCAAAAACAGTGTATTGACGATCTAAAAAAGGTGATGGCTTAAAACAAATAAAAAATTGACTATTAGCACTATCAGGATTTGATGAACGGGCCATCGACAATGTACCACGCTCATGAGGTAAGGAGCTAAATTCTGCTTTTAGATCAGGATATTCTGAGCCACCAGTACCTGCTCTTCTAATATCATAATTTGGGTCATTTGAATTTCCAAATTGAACATCTCCAGTTTGAGCCATAAAACCATCTATTACTCTATGAAATACTACACCATCATATTTTTTTTCATCAGAAAGTTTTTTAAATCTCTTAACATGATTTGGAGCTATATCATTAAATAGTTCTATTAAAACATCACCATCTTTTAATTTTAAAATCATTAAATTATCCTGTGCATAAATATTATTAGTAAATATAGTTAAAAAAAAAATAAATATTATTTTTTTAATCATATTTGTTATTTAAAGCTTTTTCAGTACTTTTTGTAACAAATCGGTTAACTTTTCCACCTATTTGTGTAATTTCCTTTACAAATTTAGATGAAATAACCTGATTATCTGGATCTGACATTAAAAAAACTGTTTCTATTTTATTATTTAATTGTCTATTCATTCCAGCAAGTTGAAATTCATATTCGAAGTCCGAAACAGCTCTAAGACCTCTAAAAATAATTTTTGAATTATGTTTCATGCAAAAAGTAGTAGTCAATGTAGCAAATTCTAAAACTTTAATTGAATTTGTTTTAAATTTAAGATCTTTAAATAATGAATTTTTAATAATCCTGACTCTTTCATCAGCGGTGAATAAGCAATCTTTGGAATAATCATTTGAAACACCAATTATAAGTTTATTTACAATTTTTAAAGACCTTCTTATTACATCAATGTGTCCATATGTAATAGGATCAAAAGTGCCCGGGTAAATTCCTGTTTTATTCATAAAATAAGTAAGCTTTAATTAAAATTATCATCAATTTTTATTGCAGAAACAACTTTTTCGTCACCCGAAACTTTAAAGATTCTAACTCCTTGTGTATTTCTTCCTGCTATTCTGATTTCTTTTACCGCACATCTTATTACCTTACCTTTGTCTGTAGATAAAATAATTTCATCACCTTCATCTACTGGAAAAGATGCTGCTACACTTCCATTTCTAGATGAAGCAACAATACCTATTATTCCTTTTCCACCTCTATTTGTTACTCTATAATCGTAAAATGAAGTTCTTTTACCAAAACCATTCTCTGTAATTGATAAAATAAACTTTTGTTTAGCAGCAACTTCAAACTTTTTATTTTTATCAGCCGAACCATTTTGAAGTAATTTTTTAGCTGTATTAGGCTTTATATCAGTTGAATCTAACACAGACAGAGATATAACCGAATCTCCTTGAGCAAGGTCAATACCTTTAATACCTTTCGATGATCTTCCTTTAAAAATCCTAAGTTTTTTGGACATAAACCTTATACATTTACCGAGTTTTGTACTTAAAATTACGTCCTGATCTTCTCTGCAAATTTTAACTCCTATTATTTTGTCATCTTCGTCTAATTTCATAGCAATTTTTCCAGTAGATTGAATGCTTTCAAAATCTTCCAAACTATTTTTTCTAATCTTTCCTTTTAAAGTAGAAAAAATAACATAATATTTTTTCCATTCTTTTTCATTTTCAGGAAGTGGCATTATAGAGCTTATCGAATGATGACTTTTGAGTGGTAATAAATTAAATAAAGTTTTACCTTTAGATCCAGCAGTACCTTGAGGTATTTTCCAAGCTTTTAATTTATAAACCAGGCCTTGCGTTGAAAAAAACAATATAGGTGTATGTGAATTTGCGGTGAAGATTTGAACAACATAATCTTCGTCTCTAGTTTTAATTCCAGATTTTCCTTTTCCTCCACGTTTTTGAACTTTGACTGAAGAAAGTGACCCTCTTTTAATATAACCTTTTTTAGTAATAGTAATAACAACAGCTTCTTTTTGAATTGTTTCTTCAATATTATAATTTAATACAGCGTCAATAATTTTAGTTCTTCTTTTTATAGAAAATTTTTCTTTTATTTTTTGCAATTCATCAATAATTAAATTAAATAACTCTTTTTTTGATTTTAAAATTTTTTCGAATTGATTAATTAATGTAGCTAATTTTTTAATCTCAGTTTCAATTTCGTTAATACCATAGGCTGTTAATTTTTGTAATTTTAATTCAAGAATTGCATTAACTTGATTCTCTGAAAAAGTATAATTCTTGGAATTTTTTTCAGAATTTATAAGTTTAATTAATTTTTGAGTTTTATTAATTTTCCATTTTTTGGTTAGCAGTGATTTTTTTGCAGCATCGACTGTTTCTGAATTTTTTATAATTTTTATAACTGTATCAATATTTTCAACAGATACTGAAATACCTAACAATATGTGCGCTCTATCTTGTGCTTTTTTTAAATCAAATTTAATTCTTTTTGTTAAAGTTTCTTCTCTAAAATCTACAAATTCAGAAATAAATTCTTTTAAGTTGAGAATTTTAGGTTTGCTTTTAACAATAGCAAGCGTGTTAAAACCAAATGAACTTTCTACGGATGTAAGTTTGTATAATTGTCGTTTTATAGTTTCTGGCTCAACATTTCTTCTTAAATCTATTACCACTCTTAAACCCTGATGATTAGATTCATCTCTAATATCACTTATGCCCTCTATTTTTTTATCCCTAGCTAATTCTGCAATTCTTTCATTTAGAGTAGCTTTATTTATTTGGTAAGGTATTGATTTAATTACTAACCGTTCCTTACCATTCTTCATGCTTTCTACTTCAATATCACCACGTATTTTTATTGATCCCCTGCCTTTTGTATATCCTTGTTTTAAATTATCTTTACCAATTATTATTCCTCCGGTAGGAAAATCAGGACCTGGAATTTTTTTCATTAATTGTGAAATTGTAATGTCTCTGTTGTTAATAAATGCAATTGTGCCATCAATAATTTCACCTAAATTATGTGGAGGAATGCTAGTAGCCATTCCAACTGCTATACCGCCAGCGCCATTTACTAATAAATTTGGAAATTGTGAGGGAAGAACTTTAGGCTCTCTCTCTGTGTCGTCATAATTATTCATGTAATCAATTGTATTTTTTTCAATATCATCAATTAAAAATTGTGAAACTTTAGCTAATTTTGTTTCCGTATATCTCATTGCAGCCGGTGGATCGCCATCAATAGAACCAAAATTCCCTTGTCCATCGATCAAAGGTAGGCTCATAGAAAAATTTTGAGTGAGTCTAACTAATGCATCGTATACTGCCTGATCTCCATGTGGATGGTACTTACCAATAACATCTCCTACTACTCTGGCAGATTTTCTATATTGTTTACTCCAATCAAAACCACCTTTATACATTGCAAAAATTATTCTTCTGTGAACTGGTTTTAATCCATCTCTCACATCAGGCAAAGCTCTACTGATAATAACGCTCATTGCATAAGATAAATAAGATGAACTCATTTCATCGTATACAAGTATTGGCTTGTATTTATTTTTTTCTATATTAGCTTCAGATTTTTCCATTAAATTTAAAAAGGAATTTCATCATCCAAGTCATTGGATGGTACGTTTTCTTCATTAGGAAGAGAACTTTTTTCTGGTGAATTATCCTGTATATTTTCAATTTGGTTATTTTTACTGCTAAGTATTTTAAATGCAGAATTAAATCCTTGTAAAACTACTTCTGTCGAATATTTATCTGTACCAGATTTTTCGTCTCTCCATTTTCTAGTTGTTAATTGGCCCTCAATATAAACCTGAGAACCCTTTTTAACATACTGCTGTACTACTTTAACTAAACCTTCATTAAAAATTACAATTCTATGCCATTCAGTTTTTTCCTTTTTTTCTCCAGTATTTTTATCCTTCCATGTATTGCTGGTTGCTATGCTTATTCTAGCGACACTTTTTCCATTAACCATTTGCTTGATTTCTGGGTCTGCGCCCAATCTGCCAATTAAAAGAACTTTATTTAAACTTCCAGCCATAGTATTTATAGATTTATTAAAAGATTAGTTGTTAATATTCTTAAATATAACATATTTCCATCTTTTTATTAATAGGTTAGATATAGTT
>CEUZ01062756.1_pt1 | contig 23801 bp, 21 predicted proteins | sample 361511 | NCBI WGS metagenome assembly CEUZ01 (sample SAMEA2622822, study PRJEB7988) | marine metagenome | biome: marine biome (ENVO:00000447); feature: surface water layer (ENVO:00002042); material: "saline water (ENVO:00002010), including plankton (ENVO:xxxxxxxx)" | depth 5 m | reverse complement strand
TTATAAACTAATTAATAAAACGAATATTTGTTACTTTTATTGCAATTTATTTAATCACATTTCAAAGGAATAGTGTTTTTTTTCACTTCATTAATAATTTGCTCTTTGGTTTTTTTCTTTGATTTATCAAAACTAAGATATTCAATATTATGTTCATCTAAAAAGCTTTTAATTGTATAAATAGAGGTTGCCATATACAAACCTTCTGATGATGTACTATAACGCAACAAGTCTAGAATTTTTTTTTTTAGCGAATCTTTTCCGTAGACAGTACCTACCATTAGACCATTCTCATTAATAACAGGGCTACCGCTTGAACCTGGATACAAATTACTAATTGGTTGTATAATAATTTTTCTTCTATCATTTTTCCTAGTTTTTAATGATTTAATCACACCTTCAGTTTCATCATATTTATTTAGAATTGTTTGTCTAGGATACCCAAATATATAAATTTTTTCATCTTCAAGTATTCTTTTAGCCAAATTTACAGGAATAAATGTATTTCTTTTAATCTCATCACTTTCAAGAATTGCAAGATCATCTTCTTCATCTATTTCATAAAGGCGTAAGCTTAAGTTGTCTTTATATATATTGGATCTAATTTTTTTACAATTCTTTGCAAAATGAGCTGATGTTAAAACAAATAAATTGTTTTTTTTTCCAATCCAAACTCCAGTTCCATACTTAGATGATTTTCCTATTTCAATATTTTTGTTATTATTTTTATTAGCAATTGCATTTGCTAACATATCGTTTAGTTTTAACCACTCTTCAAATTCACTTGGTTCTTCTATAGGCAGACTTTCTTTTTCTTGAAATTGTTTTATTGCTGTAAAAGTTTCAATTCCAGGTATATCGTCTCTCTTAATAGGATAACCTAAATCAAACAATTTTTCTTGAACACTTTTTACGATTAATTCATTCTCAATTTCTAAAGTAGAATTTTTTTGAGCACACATTTCAGAGCCTTTATCAGAACAATATTTGTACCAAAATTTTGCTTTATTTAATCTTTGTTCTTTAGTTAAATTTTTTTCTGCTAATCCTTTTTCTAGCATCCTTCCTATTTCAAGCATGCACATAAAATGTTCTTTATTACACTTACCACCAGAAGTGCATTCATTTGTACATTCGTTGTACCTTTGGTAAGCTTCGGCATATTCTTTATTGTCGAAATGCTCTTTTGCAGTTTCATAATCAATAGAAGTTAATTTTTTATTAAAAAAAAATATTAGTAAAATAGGGAATAAAAATTTTAATAAGAATTTCACAGTTAAATAATTAATATCAAATATATTTTATACATTAAATAATAATTTTTGTTTAAATTTGGAACAAATTTATCTAATTTTCGTTAATTTTATATAGATTTCTATAAATCAAGTAAGGAGTCACTCAATCTCCCTCAATTAATTTTGGCTCCTTACTTAAAAAATAGATTTTATCGCCACCCGTGTTTTGAGGATAATTTTATACTTTTATTAATTTCTTTTCCAATTTCTTCTAAATTTAAATCATACGCTTTAAATTCCCCAAATTTAGTAACAATTTTTGATGGTTTAACGTCATTTCTAATAGAATATTCGTTTATTTTTTTTGTATAAATCTCTTGCCCTATTTTTGAAGATAAAAATTCTAAGAATAAAACAGCGTTCTTATAATTTTTTGTATATTTTATTATTCCAGCACCGCTTAAATTGATATGAGCACCAAAAGTGTTTTGATTTGGCCAAAATACAGCAACTTTTTTTGCTGCTTTTCTATCTTTCTCATTTTTACTTACAAGCATATTTGCTAAATAATAAGTATTTGCTACTGTAATATCGCATTGCCCTGATGCAATTGCTCTAATTTGGTCTCTATCACCTCCAGAGGGTTTTCTAGAAAAATTTTTAACTAATTCCCTGATCCATTTTTCAGTTTTTTTTTCACCTAAATTTAAAATCATATAAGAAATTAATGATTGATTATAAACATTATTAGAAGATCTCATACATATCTTGCTTTTCCAAATTTCATCAGAAAGACTTTCGTAATTATTTAATTTATTTACATTTACTCTTTCATTAGAATATATTATTGGTCGAGATCTTACAGATAATCCAAACCAATCATTTTCTTTACTTCTGAATTTTAAAGGTATATTTTTTTCAAGTATTTCTGAATCTACTTTTCTAAATAAATTATTTTTTTTTGCTCTTGTTAGTCTTGCTACATCTGTGGTAAGTAGAATATCAGCCTTAGTATTTACTCCTTCTAATTTTAATCTTTCAATAAATGCGTCTTCTTTGCCAGTTATAATGTTAATTTTTATTTCTTTATTATTTTTTTTAAATTCATTAATTAATGGTTCTATTAAAAAGCTTTTTCTTCCAGAATATATATTAAGTTCATTAGTTGTTTTTGATTCTAGAACTAATGAATTAAATAAAATTAGAAAAGTTATAACTATAAAACTAAAAAAACAAATCTTATTTATATTCATTTTAATATTTGAATTTATTGATAATGATAATCATTATCATTATTATAAGATATTATTTGGTTTATAATTTTTTTCAATTACTTTTAATAACCAATTAGAAAAATTTAATGTTAAAAAATAAAATACAAAACATGTCTTTCATTGACCCAAATGGAAGTAATATTAAAGAAGTAAAAGCATTTATTTTAAAAGTTATAAATATACTTCTAAAAAAGATTTCTAATGCTGAGAAACACCCCCCATTACCTAAAAAATTACAAAATATTGATAAATTTAATCTTAATGATTTGCCTATTGCTGAATCTAAAATTTTAGATCATATAAAAGCAATTATTAAAAATTCAATGAATGCTTCCAATCCATTTTATCTTGGCCATATGGATTCTTTGCCAACAACGATGTCAATAGTAGGCGACATAATTTGTTCAACTATTAATAACAACATGCTGAGTAAAGATACAGCGCCAATAATTACTGAAATTGAAAAAAAAATTACAAATAATTTAGCAAAAAAATTTAATTTAGGACAAAATTCAGGCGGAGTTATGTTATCAGGTGGGTCATTATCAAATATACAAGCAATAGCTATAGCAAGAAATAGAATATTAGGAACTTTTGACAAAGGTCTTACAGGTTTAAAACGCAAACCATACATTTTTGCATCTGAAGAAGCTCATACATCAATACAAAAAGCAGCTATGGTTTTAGGATTAGGCGTTAACTCAGTTGTTCCTATTGAAACAAATAAAGAAGGTACGATGAAAGTGTCTGTTCTAGACAAATCAATAAAAGAAAAAATAAAAGATAATGGTTTTCCGTTTTGTATAATTGCTACTGCTGGTACTACTATAACAGGAGGCATTGATGACTTACAAGAAATATCAAAAATAGCTAATAAATATAAATTGTGGATGCACACCGATGCTGTTTATGGCGGCGCTTTAATTTTTTCAAATCAATTTAAAAGTAAATTAAAAGGTATTGAAAATTCAGACTCAATAGCATTTAATCCACAAAAGTGGCTTTACATAACTAAAACCTGTTCAGTTTTGTTGTTAAAAAACAAAAAATATTTTTATTCCGATTTTTTTACTCCGTTACCATACGTTTTAAAAGAAAATCAAGAATATCATCAAGGTGAAATAACATTGCAAGGAACAAGATATCCAGACGCTTTAAAACTTTGGCTTTCACTTCAACACCTAGGTAATTTTAGTTATTCTGAAATCATTAAGAATTCATATAAGTATACTAGTTTGTTTAAAAAGAAATTATTAGAGATAAAAAATATTAAAATTTCATGTGAGCCACAAATGAATATCATTTGTTTTAGATATCAAAAAGCAAATAGTACTTTAAAAGAAAATAACGAAATAAATTTGTCTTTACAAAAATTTTTATTAAAAAAACATAATATTTTTTTTTCATTTATTAAATTTAAGTCTTATAATTTTTTAAGAGCAGTTTTACTTAATCCTTTTTTCAATTCGAAACATATAAAAAAGATTTGCTCGTCTATAAGAGAATTTACTAATGAAAAAAAGATTATAAAATTAAAAAAATTAAATGATTAAATCTATATTTATTTTACTATTACTTTTTTTTATAGTTTTTTTATTAATTAAGTTTTTTAGAAATCCTAATTTAAAATTTAAAAATTTTTTTATCTTATTTGTAATAATCTTAGTTATATATTTTATTTATACTGGAAAATTTACATATTTGGTTCCTTTTATAAGAAATATTCTTCCAAATTTATTAAAAATTTTAGGTATTTAATATTTAATTATTTTAATGGAAAGTCATACTTTTAATAATACGATATTAAGAGAATACGATATTAGAGGAATAATAAAAAAAGATCTTAATTTAATAGATGCTTTATATTTAGGTAAATCTTTTGCAACTTTTCTAAAAAAAAACGGACTTAAAAATGTTGTAATTGGTTACGATGGAAGAATTAGCTCAACTAAAATTAATAATGAGTTAATAAAAGGTTTGTTATCTAAAGGGATTTTTGTTTATCAAGTAGGATTAGTTCCAACACCTTTGCTTTATTATTCTATGTATTATAAAAAATTAGACAGTGGAATAATGATTACTGGTTCGCATAATCCACCAAATTATAATGGTTTTAAAATGTTGCTAAAAAACAAGAGTATTGTAGGAAAAGATATTTTAGATATAGCTAAAATTTCATCAAAAGGAGATTTTTGTAAAAATAAAAAAGGAGTATTAAAAAAGATAAGCTTAAAAAAAGAATATTTATCTTTATTAGTTAAATTATCTAATATAAAAAGAGATATTAAAATTGCATGGGATCCAGGTAATGGAGCTAGCGGTGATATTATTTCTAGTTTAACTAAGAAACTGAAAGGTAAGCACTATCTTATAAACGAAAAGATTGATGGAACATTTCCATCTCATCATCCTGATCCAACTGTAGCAAAAAATTTAAAACAATTAATAAAACTAATAAAAAAAAAAAAATGCGATTTTGGTTTTGCCTTTGATGGCGACGGCGACAGATTAGGTGTTGTTGATAATAAAGGCAAAATGATATTTGCAGATAAAGTTGTTGCTTTTTTAGCAAAAGATGTACTTTCAAAAAAACCAAGTTCAAAAATTATTATAGATATAAAATCTAGTCAAATTGTTTTTAATGAAATAAAAAAATTAAAAGGGAAGCCTATTTTCTGGAAAACAGGTCATTCACTAATAAAAAAAAAAATGAAAGAAATAAAAGCTATTTTTGCCGGTGAAATGAGCGGACATATTTTTTTTGCTGACGAATATTTTGGTTTTGATGACGCTATTTATGCTTCAATTAGATTTTTAAATCTATATTGCGATTCTAATAATAGATTATCTGAAATTTTTGATAAAATGGAAAATTCTTTCAGCACCCCAGAATTAAGATTCGAAAGTACAGAAACAGAAAAATTTAAAATAGTAGAAAAATTAAAAAGTATTTTAAGAAAAGAAAAGAAAAGATTTATTGGGATAGACGGTGTAAGACACACCATTAAAGAAGGCTGGTGGCTTGTAAGAGCTTCTAATACTCAAAATATTATAGTTGCTAGATGCGAAGCGTATAGTAATGAAAATCTCATAAAAGTAAAATTAAATTTAAAAAAATATTTAAAAAAATCTTCTTTTGATGTTCCAAAATTTTGATTATCATTTTCTATAATTATAAAATATATATAGTTTATTTTTATGGCAAAAAATTTAATAGAAGATAACCAATATAACCATGAGGTTTTAAAAGAAACTAAACCTAAAAAAAAAATAAAAAAGCCAGCACTGTATAAGGTTGTTATGTTAAATGATGATTTTACTCCTATGGACTTTGTTGTTTACTTACTAAAAGTTTTTTTTAAAAAAGAACATCAAGAAGCTTCTAAAATAATGTTAGAAGTACATAACAAAGGCGCGGGAATATGCGGCATTTATGCTTATGAGATTGCAGAAACAAAAATATTAAAGGTTATTAATACTGCTAGAAAGAATGGATTTCCATTATTGTGTACTTTGGAGAAAGTTTAATAATATGATATCTGATAATCTAGAGAAAACTATTAAAAGAGCCATTTCATATGCCAATGATAGACAACAAGAGTATGTAACCTTAGAACATTTATTATTGGCTTTAATAGAAGATAAAGACGCATTAGAAGTTCTAAATGCTTGTAATGTAGATTTAAATAACCTAAAGATTAGTTTAATTAAATATTTAGATAGTGAATTAAAAAATATCACATCAGCTTCTTCACAAGAAGCAGAACCATCTGCAAGTTTTCAAAGAGTTTTGCAAAGAACAGCTACAAATGTTTATTCTAATACAGGGAAAAAAATTGATGGCGCTAATGTTTTAGTTTCTATTTTTTCAGAAAGAGAGTCTCACGCAGTTTATTTTTTGCAAAAACAAGATATGTCAAGATTAGATGCTTTGAATTTTATTTCTCATGGTATTGAAAAAGAAGATGATAACAAAATGGCAAAAGACGACGACATAGAAGATTTGGAGTCTCAAAGACAAGATGAAACAAATAGTGACTTTATTTATCCAAACACATATCAGGCAAATGATACAAAAAGAAAAGACGATTTTACAATCAATCTTATAGAAAAAGCAAAAAGTAAAAAAATAGATAAATTAATAGGTAGAAATAATGAAATAGAAAGAACCATACAGGTTTTATCTAGAAGACTAAAAAATAATCCGCTATATGCAGGAGACTCTGGTGTAGGAAAAACGGCGATAGTTGAAGGTTTAGCTCTTAAAATTTTTAATAATGAAGTTCCTAAATTCCTAGAGAAAGCAGTTATACATCAATTGGACTTAGGAAGTCTAATAGCTGGCACAAAATATAGAGGGGATTTCGAAGAAAGATTAAAAAAAGTTATAAAAAATATTAGTGCATCTAAAAATAATATTTTATTTATTGATGAAATACATACAATTGTTGGTGCAGGGGCTACAACTGGAGGATCAATTGATGCATCTAATATATTGAAGCCATTTTTGTCAAATGGACAAATAAGATGTATAGGTTCAACTACATATAAAGAATATAGAAATTATTTTGATAAGGACAAAGCTTTTTCAAGAAGATTTCAAAAAATTGATGTTTCTGAGCCTTCAATAAAAGAATGTTTTGAGATATTAAAAGGTATTAAAAAATATTATGAAAGTTTTCATGGACTAAAATATACTGATCAGGCTTTAAGCTTAGCTATTGATTTATCTAATAAATATGTAACTGAAAAAAAATTACCTGATAAAGCAATTGATATTATTGATGAAGCAGGGGCGTATAAAAAAAATTTTGATTTTAAGAATAATATTGTAGATACATCAGATATATTTAATACTATTTCAAGAATTGCAAAAATTCCTCTTAAAAGTATCAGTGATAAAAATAATTTATTAGCAAAAAATTTAGATAAAGACATAAAAAAATTAATATACGGACAAGATAAAGCTGTAGATAATTTAGCAAGAGCCATAAAAGTATCTCAAGCTGGATTATCTGAGCCTGAAAAACCAGTTGGTTGTTTTCTTTTTACGGGACCTACCGGTGTTGGTAAAACAGAATTAGCAAAACAGTTATCTAATTGTTTGAAATCAAAGTTTATTAGATTAGATATGTCTGAGTATTCTGAAAAGCATAGTGTTGCAAGATTAATAGGCTCCCCTCCTGGTTATGTTGGTTATGATCAAGGCGGTCTTTTAACAGAAGCAGTTGATCAAAATCCTCAATCTGTTGTTTTGTTTGATGAAATCGAAAAGGCACATCAAGATCTTTTTAATATTTTACTTCAAGTTATGGACTATGGAAAATTAACAGATAATAATGGCAAATCAATTAATTTTAAAAATACAATTATAATTTTAACTACAAATATTGGTGCAGAAAATTTAACAAAAAACAAGTTAGGTTTTGGTGCAAATAATGAGAAATCAGGAAATGAAGATGAAATAAAGTTCTTTTTTAAACCAGAGTTTAGAAATAGATTAGATGCAATTATACCATTTGATACTTTATTAACTGAGACAGTACATAAAATTGTCGATAAATTTATAAAAGAACTTGTTAATAGATTAAAAGAAAAAAATATTTCAATAGAAATTTCAAAAAGTGTAAAAAATTTTATAGTTAAAAATGGTTATAGCGAAGTTTATGGAGCAAGACCTATTGCTCGTTTAATACAATTAAAAATTAAGGAACCGATAGCTGATTATTTACTATCTAGAAGCAATTCTAAACTAAAAACTTTAATAAAAATTGATTTAGATAATAAAAACAAATTAAAATTTAATTTTATTACTAAGAAAAAAAAAGAAAAAATAATTTAATCAAACAAATTAACTACATCCAGTAGTTCCACCACATGTGTCACATTTCAAGCAGGTGCCATTCTTTACTAAAGTGAAATTACCACACTCACTGCAAGCATCACCTTCATAACCTTTTAATTTCGCTTTTTTTATAAGTTCATCTACATTTTTTTTTGAGTTAATGTTATTTTGATTTGGAATCTTTTTAGCATCTTCTTGGTTTTCTTGATTTTGAATATCCTCCATACCACCAGAAAGAACATAAAAATTGCTTCTAACATAACCTGTGCTTGCATATCTTGAAATTGAGTCATTTGCAGCAGATGCCTTCAATTCTTCAATTCTTTCTTTGTTATTTTCATTAGTAGAAATTTTTTGATTAGGATCGAAATGGGCAAGTTCTTCTTTATTCAAATAAGAAATAGCTAATTCTCTAAAAACATAATCTAATATAGAGCTAGCTAACTTAATTGAATCATTACCTTGCACAGTTCCAGATGGTTCAAATTTAGTTCCAACATACGCTTCTACAAATTCTTCTAAAGGAACTCCGTATTGAAGACCTATAGATATTGCAATTGCAAAATTATTCATCAAACTTCTAAAAGCCGCTCCTTCTTTGTGCATATCTAAAAATATTTCTCCGATAGAGCCATCATCATACTCACCAGTTCTTAAATAAACTTTATGTCCAGCAACAATTGCTTTTTGTGTATATCCTTTTCTTCTATCTGGCATCTTATTTCTTTTTGTTCTAACAATTTCTCTAACATAATCTTCAGCAATTTTTTTTGCTACATGTATAGTTTTTTCTTTAGTAGAATCATTTTCATTAAGACTTTCTTCTTCTACTAAAGCAGAACTTAATGGCTGAGATAATTTTGATCCATCTCTATAAAGAGCGTTTGCTTTCAATCCTAATTTCCATGATTGTATATAGGATTTTTTACATTCTCCTATTGTTGCTTTATTTGGCATATTTATAGTTTTTGAGATTGCGCCGGATATAAAAGGTTGCGCTGACGCCATCATTTTAATATGACTATCAGTTGACAAGAAACGCTTTCCAATTTTTCCACAAGGGTTAGCACAATCAAAAATTTTCAAATGATCTTCTTTTAAATGAGGCGCATTTTCAACCGTCATTGATCCACAACAATAAGTGTTTGCAGCATCTATTTCTTCCTCAGAAAAACCTAAATGTTCAAGCATGTTAAAAGAAGGATCGTCCAAATTTTCTGGTTTTAATTTTAAGTTGTTTATACAAAAATCTTCTCCTATAACAAATTTATTAAAAGCAAATTTTATATCAAAAGCGTTTTTCAAATTTTCCTCAATTTTTTTTATAATTTCATTATTAAAGCCTTTTTCTTTAAGAGAATTATGATTTATTGTTTTGCAATTTTGTAAGGTACCATTTCCTACAACATATTTAGTAATTTCATTTATTTGAAATTGACTATATCCAAGGTTTTTTAATGAAATAGGAATTAGCCTATTAATAATTTTAAAATATCCACCCCCAGCAAGCTTTTTATATTTAACAGTAGAAAAATCAGGTTCAATACCAGTTGTATCACAATCCATTACTAAACCAATTGTACCGGTAGGAGCTATAACAGTTGTTTGAGCATTTCTAAAACCATATTTTTTTCCATTTTTTAGAGCATCATCCCATGAATTCCTCGCTGCCATTACTAAATCTTTATCAGGGCAATCGTTTTCCTCTATTGGAACTGGAAAAATAGATAAATTATCGTAATTATTCTTTTCACCACAAGCAGCTTTTCTATGATTATTAATTACTCTAAGCATATCTCTTTTATTTTTTTTAAATTCATCAAAAGGGCCAAGTTGTTTTGCAATTTGAGAAGATACGTTATAAGATTCCCCAGTCATTAAAGCAGTTATAGATGCACAAATTGCTCTTCCTTCATTGCTATCATAACTATGTCCTTGTAGCATTAATAATCCGCCTATATTCGCATACCCAAGACCCAAGGTTCTAAATTGATAAGATAGCTCAGCAATTTTTTTTGAAGGAAATTGAGCCATCATTACTGAAATTTCCAAAACAATTGTAAAAAGTTTAACTGCATGTTTAAAATTATCTATTTGAAATTTACAGTCATCATCTAAAAACTCTATTAGGTTTATCGAAGCAAGATTACAAGCTGTATTATCTAGAAACATATATTCTGAGCAAGGATTAGAAGCATTTATTTTTCCACTTTGAGGGCATGTGTGCCATTCGTTTATTGTAGTGTCATATTGTATGCCGGGATCAGCACATGCCCAAGCAGCATAGCCAATTTTTTCCCAAAGATCTTTAGCATTAACAGATTTATGTATTTTTCCATCTGTTCTTCTTATAAGATTCCATTCTTTGTTATCAATTACAGAATTTAAGAAATCATTATTTACTCTTACAGAATTATTCGAGTTCTGACCTGAGACTGTAAGGTAAGCTTCTGAATCCCAATCAGTGTCATAAGTATTAAATTCAATAGATTTAAATCCTTGCTTAGCAAATTCTAAAATTCTTTGAATGTAATTTTCTGGAACCATAGATTTTTTTGCATCGATTATTTTTCCTTTTAAAATAGAATTACTTTTAGGATCAAATCTTTTTTTGTCGTCTATTTCATTATTCCAACAGGATTCCATTATTTCTTTTAAGTGCTTTTGACAGATTTTTGAACCCACCACTAAAGATGCTACTTTTTGTTCTTCTTTTACCTTCCAATTAATAAAATCCTCAATATCTGGGTGATCAACATCGACAACAACCATTTTTGCAGCTCTTCTAGTTGTTCCTCCTGATTTTATTGCTCCAGCAGATCTATCACCAATTCTTAAAAAACTCATTAGCCCAGAGGATTTTCCTCCACCTGATAGATTCTCTCCATCTCCTCTTAAATTAGAGAAATTACTCCCTGTTCCTGAACCATATTTAAATAATCTTGCTTCTTTTACCCATAAATCCATTATTCCTCCTTCGTTTACAAGATCGTCACTTACGCTTTGTATAAAACATGCATGAGGTTGAGGGTGTTCATAGGCTGTTTCTGATAAGTTTATTTTGCCAGATTGATTATCAACATAAAAATGTCCTTGAGGAGGGCCATCAATTCCATAGGCCCAATTTAATCCTGTATTAAACCATTGTGGTGAATTAGGCGCGGCCATTTGTTGACATAAAATAAACCTTGTTTCATCGTAAAAATTTCTTGCATCTGTTTCCGTATCAAAATATTTACCTTTCCAACCCCAGTATGTCCAGGTTCCAGCGATTCTATCAAAAACTTGTTTAGAAGAAATTTCGCCACCAAATCTATCTTTTTCAGGAATTTTTTTAAATTTGTCTTCATCAGGTGTGTTTTTTAACAACCAAGTCGGCACATTTTTTTCTGGAACTTTTTTTAAATATTTAGGAACCCCTTTTTTTCTGAAATATTTTTGAGCTAAAATATCAGTTGCAACTTGAGACCACTTGACTGGAACCTCAACATCATTTAATTCAAAAATTGTTTCACCATTAGGGTTTTTAATTTCAGACCTAACTTTTTTAAAGGTTAATCCTTTGTAGGGAGATTCACCCTTTTTTGTAAACTTTCTGTCAATTTTCATAAATTATATCAACACACGGTAACTACTATATATAGTATATAATAATTAAGCTATACAACTATATCTTGATACTTATAGCATAATTTTCAAGAAAAAAAATATTTTTTTTATTTTTTTTGCTATTTTTAATTATAAGAGTATGAAAAATTTTTTTTTGCAAATATATTCTTACTTAAATGGAGAATTTATAGGAAAAGACCAATTAGGTAACAAATATTACAAATCTAATATAAGCCATGGTACAAAAAAGGATAAAAGATGGGTTTTATATAAGAAAAATGAAGACCCAACTAATATAGACCCAAGTTGGCATGCATGGCTACATCATATTATTGATAAAGTACCAGATAAAAAAAAAGAATATTATTGGCAAAAAAAAATTACCCCTAATCTAACTGGTAGCAATAATGCATACTTACCTGAGGGGCATTCTTTAAATAAAAAAAAGAAACAACAAAAAAAAAATTATGAACCGTGGGTACCACATAAAAAAAAATAATAAATTATTTATATTTTTTTGTACTTTTTTTTTATTATTCTCAAATAATGTTAATTCTATAACTATCCTAGGAGCATTAAATAAAGTAAGTGGTAAAATATCTAAAATAAAAATTGAAGACAATAGTGAAATTTTTTTTGGTACCTTAAAGATTGTTGTAAAAACTTGTAAAAAATCCTTACCTGAAGATCCGCCAGAAGATTCTGCTTTTATTAAAATATGGGATAGAAAATTTGAAAAAGAAGAAGAAGAAATTTTTAGTGGCTGGATGTTTTCATCTAGTCCATCAATATCAACAATAGATCATGCGGTTTATGATGTTTGGGTCATAGATTGTATGATATCATATATTGAAGATTGAGAAATTTTTTTCTTAAAATCTGCATTTTTTTTTAGAGATTTTCCTAACATACTTAAATATTTATCTCTTGATATTTCTATTGCTCCAAATCCTTCCAAATGAGGATTGACAAACTGGGTATCTAAAAGAGTAAAGCCTCTTATCTTTAAATTAGCAACCAAATATACTAAGCAGATTTTACTTGAATTAGAAACAGTGCTAAACATACTTTCACCAAAAAAAGCTGAGCCTAATGATACACCATAAAGACCTCCAACTAATTTATTTTTTGACCAAGCTTCAAGAGAATGGGCGTGCCCAATTTTATGCAAGTTAGAATATAATTTTATTATTTCTTTATTAATCCACGTAGTCGGCCTTCCTTTTGTTTTTTTTGCACAATTAGCAATGACTTTATTAAAATTTGTATTTATGGTGATTTTAAATTTTTTTTTTTTAATCTCTTTTTTTAAACTTTTTGATATTTTCAAATCATTTAATGGAATAACACCTCTTTTTTTTGGATTTATCCAATATATATTTGGATCATCAATACTCTCAGACATTGGAAATATTCCTAGAGAGTAACCTTTTAAGATTGTTTGTTCATTAATGCTCATTAATAGTTAACTGATAAGAATTTATCTAGCCAATTTATATGATAATTACCTTTAATATAATCTTTGCTATTTAAAATTTTTAAATGCAAAGGTATATTAGTTTTTACTCCATTAATTACATATTCTATTAAGCATCTTTTAAGTCTTAAAATGGCCTCATTCCTGTTTCTTGAATATATTATTATTTTTGAAATTAAATTATCATATTGATGTGGAACTATACAACCAGCATATAACGCAGAATCTATTCTTACACCTGGTCCACCAGGAGAGTGATATTCTTCTATTCTACCAGGTGACGGTATAAAACTAAGAGGGTCTTCGGCATTTATTCTACATTGTATTGAATGACCAGAAAATTGAATATCTTTTTGTCTAAAACTTATTTTTTGACCAGCAGCAATTTTAATCTGTTGTTTTACTAAATCTACCCCAGTTATTCTTTCAGTTATTGTGTGTTCTATTTGAACCCTAGTATTCATTTCCATAAAATAAAATTTTTTATTTTTATATAACAATTCAACAGTTCCAAGGCTTTCATAGCCAATCTTTTTAATTGTTTTAACTACCAAATCACAAATTTTTTTTCTTTGCGTCTCTGTTAATGAAGGAGAGGGGGTTTCCTCGATTATTTTTTGCTTATTTCTTTGTATCGAACAATCTCTCTCACCCAAATGTACAATATTTCCTTTTTTATCTGCAACGATTTGAATTTCAATATGTCTAGGATTATCAAAGAATTTTTCTAAATAAACATTATCATTTCCAAATGAATTTTTAACTTCTTGTTTTACTAATACATAATTCGATACTAGTTCTTTTTGATTTTTTATTACTCTTATTCCTTTACCGCCCCCTCCTGAACCAGCCTTTAATATAACTGGGTACCCAATCTTTTTTGCAATATTCTTTGCTTCTTCAATAGAATTTAAATAACCATCAGACCCAGGTATTACAGGAAATTTATTTTTTTTCATTAATTTTTTTGCATTTATTTTATCTCCATATATTTTTATTTGTTCGCTAGTTGGGCCAATAAAAGTTATTTTATGTTGTTTTACCATAGAGGCGAACTCAGAGTTTTCTGAGAAAAAACCTGCTCCTGGATGAATAGCATCAGAATTTGTAATTTCTGCAGCAGATAATATTGCAAAGGAGTTTAAATAACTATTTTTTATTGAGGATTTTCCAATACATACCGCTTCATCCGCAAGCCTAACATGCATAGAGTCTCTGTCTATTAGCGAATGAACAGCAACAGTCTTAATTCCAAGATCTCTACAGGTTCTAACAATTCTTAAAGCAATTTCCCCTCTATTTGCTATTAAAATTTTTTTAAACATTTATTTAAATTACTTAATTACAACTAATGGTTGTCCAAATTCCACAGGCTCAGAATCATTGACTAGAATTTTTTCAATTTTTCCCGCTTTTTGACATTTTATAGGATTAAATGTTTTCATCGCCTCAATTATCATTAAAGTGTCACCTTTTTTAACACTTTGTCCCTGTTTAATAAAAGCATTTGCTTTTGGTTCAGGGGACAAATACACAGTTCCTACCATAGGAGATGTTATTGCATTCTCATGTTTAATTTGAACTCTTTTACTTTCAGATTTTTGTAAATTAATTAGGCCATCGTCATTTTTTTTAACAAAATCATTTTTTTTCAAAACTTCAGTAAGTTCTTTTACAGCTTTTAGTAAATTTTTTAATAATTTTTTATCGCTTAAATCGTTTGCCATTTTTTATTTTAATAAATTTTTCATTGCTTTAGCTGCTAAAATATAACTATAAGAACCAAATCCAAAAATAACACCATTAGCAACTTCTGATATATAAGATTTTTTTCTAAACTCTTCTCTTTTGTGAATATTTGATAAATGAATTTCTATTATTGGAATCTTAATAGCTTTTAAAGCGTCAAAAATACCAATAGATGTATGTGTGTAAGCACCAGCATTTATTAATAAACCACTGTAATCATCTTGCATGCAATCTTGTATCCAATCTATTATCTTAGACTCTTCATTGCTTTGTTTAAAAATAAACTCTAAAGTATTGTTTTTTCCGAATTTTATTAAATTAGATTCAATTTCTTTTAGCGAAGTTTTTCCATATATTTCCACTTCTCTTTTACCAAGTAAATTTAAATTTGGGCCGTTAATTACTAAAACTTTCTTCATTTTAAAAAATAAATACTATAAATAAAAAAAATTAATCTTACCACATTAGTTAATTATCATTTTCTTTTTTTTGAATTAATTTTTTTTTCTAATTCAATTAAATTATTCCATAATGTTGTATTTTTTTTTACTATTTTTTTTGCCCTTTCAATAAAACTAATTGCCATATTATCATCGCCTTTTAAATATGAAGAGTAGGCAGAAGCATATCTAGATTTACCCATTTCTGAATTTTTTCCATGTGCAACAGATAATAAATACCATAGCTTATTATTTTCTGAATCTTTTTGTTTTGCTTTAGAAAGTAATTCTATTGATTTGATCGTTGTTTTTTTTGTATCTAAATCAATTAAAGTATGGGCTAATTCTATTTGCACCAAAGGATCATTAGGTAACAATTTATTAACAATTAAGTAATTATTTAACGACTCCTTTAATAAGCCATTTTCACGTAACATTTGTGCCTTTAACTCATAAAAATAAGGGTTTGATGGGTATTTATCAATTAATTGATTTATCAATGAATTTCCTTTATCCAAATTAAATAATTTATAATTAGCTATAGCAAGCGCATATTTTTTTTGATCATCATTAAATCTTGTTTCATTTTTTATTGAATCGATAACACTTTCTGGTTCAGTAAAACCTATTAATTTTGCTTGTATAAATTTATATTTTTCTTCCGTAGTTAATTCATTTGGTCTGATGTTATTTAATTTTTTTACCTTATTTATATTCTCACAATCTTCATTTATGGCTGCGTTTTTTGCATCTCTTATTCTTTCTCTTGTTAGAGGGTGAGATTGGGTGTAAGCGGTTTTTTGATAGTAAACTTGCATTTCTTCTAAAAGTTCAAGAAAACTTATAATACCACATAGTGATTTTCCACTTTTTTTTAAAAAGGAAAACCCTGCTTGATCAGCGGAACCTTCTTGCACTCTAGAGAAACTTAAAAAAGATCTTCTAGAAGCTGTTAGAGCTCCTCCGCCGATTGCAGCGGCTGCATTTGGATCTTTAGTTAAAGCTTGAACTGCTCCTCCCAAAATAACACCGACTAAAGTTATTGCCCTAGCTTTTCCAAGATTTTCATAAATTTTTACATGGTGTCTTCCTGTTATGTGTCCAATTTCATGTGCAATAACTCCTTCAAGGGCATTTACGTTATTTGATTTCTTTATTAAACCAGAAAAAATAAATATTTTTTGGCCTGGAGTTACAAAAGCATTTAATTGATCATCGTTTATTATAAAAATTTTTAATTTTTCTGAATCTTGTTCAGCGGCAATTGCTATCGGTCTAACAATTTCTTTAATTAAATTCTCAATCTCTGAATCTCTAATAAATGCAGATAGATTTGATGAAATAGATAATAAAAAAAATAATAATATTAAAAACTTTTTCATATAGATTAATATTATATTTCTTTTTTATTTTTTATGATTAAATTTTTATCAAAAAGAGGGCAAGTTTCTAACTTCATAGTAATGGATTTATTTGAAGAGGCTAGAAATTTAAGCAATCAAGGAAATAAAATAATACATTTTGAGGCTGGGCAACCAACAGCTAAGTTGCCTAATATCGCATTTAAACAAGCATTAAATAAAATTAAAAAAACAAATGTTAGTTACACAAATCCTTTAGGTTTAGAATTATTAAAAAAAAAGATAAGTAATTTTTATTTAAAAAATTACAAATCTAAAATTGATTATAACAGAATAATTATAACATTTGGCTCTTCAGGGGCATTTATATTAGCTTTTCTAAGTGCTTTTGACAAAGGTGATACAATAGGAGTTACCGTCCCCAATTATCCAGCGTATAAAAATATGATTCAAGCATTTGACTTAAAAATGAAGCCAATTTTTTGTAATTCAAAAAAAAATTTTGAATATAATTTTAAAAATATTTGTAAATATAAGAATATAGATGGATTGCTAATATCAAATCCTTTAAATCCTACTGGCGCAGTTATAAATAAAGAAGAAATAAACAAAATATCTGTTTTTTGTAAAAAAAATAATATTAGAATTATTGCAGATGAAATTTATCATGGAATAGATTTTACAAAAAAATCAGATACGTTTTTTAATCATAATAAAGATTCTATAATCATAAATAGTTTCTCCAAATATTTTCTTTTAACAGGCTGGAGAATTGGATGGATGGTTTGTCCTGATAATTTATATTCATCTATTAAAAATCTTGCTCCAAATTTATTTGTTGCTCCACCTACCATATCTCAATATGTTGCATTATCCTCTTTGAATTATGGAAACTTCTTAAACAAGATAGTTAAAACATATAAAAAAAATATGGAATTGTTATACACCGAATTACCAAAAATTGGCTTTCGCCCAGTTCTTAAACCAGAAGGTAGCTTTTATTTATATGCTGATATATCAAAAATATCTAATGATAGTGAGAAACTTTGCAAAAATTTATTAAAAAAATATGGTTTAGTACTAACACCAGGCATTGATTTTGACTCAAAAGAAGGCAAGAAGTATGTTCGTTTTTGTTATTCGTACCCAGAAAAAGAAATTATTAAAGGTATCAAAAAATTAAATTCAATTTTTAATTGAAAATATACTCATATTTTTACTATTTTGATTTTTTTGTCTATAAACTTGTAAATTAGACAAAACAATTTTCACATATAATCTAGTTTCCCTTATTGGTATTTTTTCAATCCAACTGATAGTATCTACATTATCTTTTCTTGGATCTCCATATTTTTTTACCCATCTCTTTACTCTTCTAGGACCGGCGTTATATCCAATAAGTGCCAATAGGTATGAATCATAATTGTTTGCTAGCGAATACAAATAATAAGAACCAAGATTTACATTATATTGAGCGTCACTAGTTAATCTTTTTTTTGAGTAGCTTAGTTTTAATTGCTTTGACACTTTACTTGCAGTTGCAGGCATAACTTGCATTAAACCTCTAGCGCCAACTCTACTTATTGCTTTAATATCAAATGCGCTTTCTTGCTTTATAACTGCGTAAACTAACTCTTTTTCAACATCTTTATAAATTTTATAATCTTTTAAAGAAGGGTATGAATAATGATATAAAAAAATATTTTTCTTTTCAGCATATTTTGCAGCTTTTATTGCTAAATCTGGCCTATTAAAATCTTTAGATAACTTTGCGATTATTTGAAGTTGACCAGGACTTTGACTATTATAAATAATATTAGAAATAAAAATTTTTGCATTTTTTCTTGTTCCATTAGCTAATATTAATTCTGTAGCTTTATAAATATCACTTTCATAAAAGTTTATATCCTCTTTGCTAAATAAATTTTTTCCGTACAACTCTTCATTAGTGATCAGAGGTTTGTTTTTATTAATTTTTTCAAAACTTAGTTGCCCATAAAATTCAGTCACAAATATCGAAGAATTTTTATACCACAAGTTACTTAGCTCAATATTTTTAATTTTTTCATATGATCTTGCAACCCAGAATGCTGATTTCGCTTTTTCACCATTATGGTCTGTATTTTCATATGAATTTAAAAAATGATTAATATAAACTTCTGGTTCTAAATTTAAAAATTCATAAGCTATCCATCCTGCGTACCATTCTGATTCTGAAATCAAATCTTTAGATTTAGAACTAAAATCTTTAATCAAGTTATAGGCTTTTTTATATTCCTTATTTTCTATTAATTTTCTTACTATTATAGAAATTTCATACCACCATTTTTTTTCATATTTAATATTGTTAGGAAGAGGGTTTATTAAATCATAAGCAGTTTTATATAATCTGCTTTTTCGTCTCCATCTTAATCTTTCATATACTAAGCCTTGATCACTTAATAAATTTTCATCAATTTTTGATATTGCTTGATCCACATTGCCGGCTCTTCGTCTTAAAATAATTTTAGCATTATATAAATTTTTTTTATTTTTACTAACTAGAGGCAACATTCTTCTTGCTTCATAGGTTCTTCCAATCCATGTTAACCTATCAATTCTTTTATCATGATCTTTTGTACTTAAAATTTTTTTATACCTTTTATAAAAATCCTTACTTTGTCTTTTAGTAAAATTTCTATTTATCCAGGTTTTTTTTGCAATTTTTCTAACATTTTCTATTCCATTTTCTTTCCTTAAAGCATCCACATAATTTACAGCACCTTTAGTTGTTAGAGGGGGATTTTTTTCAAAATAACTTATTATTTTTTTATTATTAAAATTACTATCAATAAACATTTCAATTTTTTTCCTGAAAAGTTTTCTTTCAGGCCAATTTTGATTTTTATTTATAAAAGATCTTGTTTGTGTGAAATGATTTGGATCATTATTTTGATATAAAAAATGCCATAAAACAATTTTTTTTAAAACTTCATCATTTTTTGCTAATTTATTTGCCTGTTTCCAATCTTTTTTTTTTATAGCATTAAATACAATTTTTGATTCTTTATATTTTTCAAGATTTAATTTAGATTTATCTGATCTAGCTTTTGTTAATATTGAGTTAACAATATTAACTTTTTGTTTAATTTCTAAAACCTGTTTTTTTGTTAAACTATTTAACTCTAGGCAATAAAAAAAAAAAAAAAATATCGATGATAAAAAAATTAAAACATTTCTGAACATTTTTTTAATTTGTTTTTATACTAAATGAAACTAAATAAAACTACTATATTTTATAATATTTTATTTAATTTTTAAATGTTTAAAGGTTCAATAACTGCATTAATAACGCCATTAAAAAATGGCAAGATAGACGAAAAAGCCTTTCAAGATTTTGTTGAATGGCAAATAAACCAAGGTTCTCACGGCCTTGTTCCTTGTGGAACTACAGGTGAATCCCCAACATTAGACCATGATGAACATGAAAGAGTTATAGATTTATGTATTGAAGCATCTAACAGAAGAGTCCCGGTAATAGCTGGAACAGGATCGAATTCTACTCATGAAGCTATAAGTTTAACTAATTATTCAAAAGAAGCTGGCGCAGACGCTGTTTTAATTGTAACACCTTATTACAACAAACCTACTCAAGAAGGATTATATCATCATTTTAAATCTATTAACGATAGTTGTGATATTCCTATTATTATTTACAACATACCGGGAAGAAGTGTTGTAGATATATCTATAGAAACAATGAAAAAATTATCAAAACTAAAAAATATAATTGGTGTAAAAGATTCTTCAAATGATTTAAGTAGACCTTTATTAATTTCAAATGAAATTGGAAGCAAATTTTGCCAAATTTCTGGTGAAGATGCCACTGTTTTGCCTTTTTTATCTCAGGGAGGACAAGGTTGTATTTCAGTTACTGCAAATATTGCACCAAAACTTTGTTCAGATTTACACAATGCTTGGCAAAAAAATAATTTTAAAAAAGCTCAATTATTAAATTCTCTTTTGTTTCCTTTGCACAATGCTCTTTTTTTAGAGACTAGCCCAGGACCTGTGAAATATGCTGCTTCGTTATTAAAAATATGTTCTGATGAATTGAGACTTCCGCTGGTCGGCATAGCAAATAGTACGAAAAAAGAAATAAAATCAGTAATTAATAAATTAAAAATTAAACCTATTAAAAAATAAATGTTAAAAAAGAAAAATAATTCTATAGCTACTAATAGAAGAGCTAGTTACGATTATAAAATTGGAGATAAATTCGAAGCAGGGATTGTTTTGAAAGGTAGCGAGGTAAAATCTTTAAGAAGTAATCGTGCTGATATTTCACATGCTTTTATTAGTCAAGAAAATGGAGAAATTTTTTTAAAAAATTCAAGCATCCCCCAATATTTATCTTCTGGCATGTTAAATCATGAAGTTAGTAGAACAAGAAAATTATTATTTAAAAAAAAAGAAATAAAAAAAATGTTAGGCAATATTAATAAAAAAGGTTCTTCTTTAATTCCATTAAAAATTTATTTTTCTACCAAAGGTTTTGCAAAATTATTAATAGCCATAGGAGAAGGAAAAAAAAAATATGATAAAAGACAAAGCAAAAAAGAAAAAGAATGGAAAAGGCAAAAAAAGTTAATTTAATTTTAGATTTTTAAATTGATATATATAGGAATAGGTTCAAATTTAAGCGGTAATAAAAACCAAAAACCAATTGAAAATTGTAAAGAAGCTATATTTGCTTTAAAAAAACAAGTTACTGTTTGCAAGATTTCATCTTGGTATAAAAGCGAACCCGTCCCTGTTTCAAACCAACCATGGTTTATAAATGGAGTTGTTGAAATTAATACTGATAAAACCCCAATAGAGTTGTTGGAATATTTATTAAAAATAGAAGAAGTTTTTGGCAGGCTAAGACAAAAAAAGAACGAAGCAAGAATTATAGATCTTGATATTATTGATTATAAGAAAAAAGTAATTTATAAAGAAAATAAATTAATAACACCTCATCCTAGAATGCATGAAAGACCCTTTGTTTTATTGCCGTTAAAAGAAATAAGCCCAAAATGGAAACATCCAATAAAAAAAGTTAGTTTAGATAAGCTATTAAATAAGCTCAATTATAAAAAAAAAATACTAAAAATATAAAAATTAGTTGATCAAATCAAAATTTGTATTATGTTAACATTAATTATGGCAAGAGTTACAATAGAAGACTGTATCAAAAAAATATCAAATCCCTTTGATTTAGTTTTGTATGCTTCTCAAAGAGCTAAAGAACTTAATCAAGGCGAACCAACAGATTTAGATAAAGAAAATGATAAAAATACAGTAATTTCTTTAAGGGAAATTGCGAACGAGAAAGTATCATTGAACTATTTAAAATTAGAGCTTATAAAATCATTCCAAAAAAACCTGTCTTTACTTGAAGAAATAGAAACGGACAAAAAAAAATAATATAATATATTTTTTTACTTAACAAAGTTTTAAAATTTGTTTTTATATAAAAAATAAATTTTAATAATTATATTATAATAATAAGAAGAAAATGAAGGAACATTTAAAACTAGTTGAAAAAGTTAAGAATTATTTTCCTAATATAAATGCTGAAAATATAAATAAAGCATATAATTTTGGAAAAAAAGCTCATGGAGCTCAAACTAGAGCGTCAGGAGATCCTTTTTTTTCTCACCCATTTGAAGTTGCTAATATTTTAGCTCAAATGAAGTTAGATGAAAAATCTATTATAACTGGTTTATTACACGATGTAATCGAAGATACATTGGCAACAAAAGAAGAAATAAAAAAAAATTTTGGAATAGAAGTTGCCAACTTAGTTGATGGCGTTACAAAATTATCAAAAATTACATTAGACAAAAATAATAAAAATAAACAGGTGGAAAATTTAAGAAAGTTTATTTTAGCAATTTCAGAAGATATAAGAGTACTTTTTGTAAAATTAGCAGACAGACTTCACAATATGAGAACAATTAAATTTTTAAAAGATTTTGAAAAGAAAAAAAAAATATCTAATGAAACTTTAGAAATATTTGCTCCATTAGCAGATAGAATAGGTGTAAGAAAAATAAAAGATGAATTAGAAGATCTTGCTTTTGAAGAATTAAATTCAAATGTTAAATTAACTATAATTAAGAGAATAGATTTTCTAAAATCCCAAGGAAAAAATAATATAAAATTAATTATCAATCAATTAAATAAAATATTAAAACAAAATAATATAAAAGCCGAGATTATTGGAAGAGAAAAAAAGCCATATTCTATATGGAGAAAAATGAAAAGGAAGAATATAAGTTTTGAACAACTATCAGATATAATGGCATTTAAAATAATTGTTGAAGATATCGATCAATGTTACGCCAGTCTTAAAGCAATTCATACAAGTTACCCAGTTGTCCCAGGTAGATTCAAAGATTATATAAGTTTGCCAAAACAAAATGGCTATAAATCTATACATACTTCAATATTTGGTCCAGCAAAGCAAAAGATTGAGGTTCAAATAAGAACAAATGAAATGGAAAAAATTGCAAAATTTGGAGTTGCAGCACACTGGCAATATAAAAATAAAATAAATTTACAAGAAGGAAAAAAGTATAAATGGGTAAGAGAACTAGTAGACATAGTTGAAACATCAGCAGAACCGGATGAATTTTTAGAAAATACAAAAATGGATATGTTTAAAGACCAAGTTTTTTGTTTTACACCAAAAGGTGATTTAATTGCTTTACCTGAAAAATCCACACCTATTGATTTTGCTTACGCTGTTCATTCAAATTTAGGAGATGTTTGTGCCGGTGCGAAG
>CEUZ01292201.1_pt1 | contig 23805 bp, 21 predicted proteins | sample 361511 | NCBI WGS metagenome assembly CEUZ01 (sample SAMEA2622822, study PRJEB7988) | marine metagenome | biome: marine biome (ENVO:00000447); feature: surface water layer (ENVO:00002042); material: "saline water (ENVO:00002010), including plankton (ENVO:xxxxxxxx)" | depth 5 m | reverse complement strand
TTAAATAAAATTTATAATTATTAATGGATACAATCAGTTACTGAATTGTGAAGAATAAAAATGACAGCTACATTTTTTAACAATTTAAAATTTACTCAACGAATATTAATGTATCTACTTCCTTTTGCTCTTGTATTAGGGCCTTTTTTTAGTGATTTATTTGCGATATTTGTTTCAATAATATTTATAATATTGAGCATTAAAGAAAAAAAATGGCACTACTACAAACATCCATTAATAATTATTTTTTGGACATGGTGCATATACTTAATCTTATTATCTATATTATCACAAAACCCAACTTTATCTCTTGAGAGCTCTCTCTTTCATTGGCGATTTGGTTTTTTTGCAATTGCTGTTTGGTATATAATTGATAATGATTCAAAATTTCTTAAAAACTTTGTTTTATCACTATGTTTTGTTTTTGTTGGTGTATTGTTAGATAGTTATATTCAATTTTTTACTGGTTATAATATTTTAGGATTCCCGTATGGAGGAGTAAGATTGTCTGGTTTTTTCAATGAAGAACTTATTTTAGGAAGTTTTTTATCTCGCTTATTACCAATTCTTTTAGCTTTGATGATACTAGTTTTTTTTGATTCTAGACCTTTTATTTTAATAACAACAACAATACTAATTCTAACAAATTTATTAGTTTTTTTATCAGGAGAAAGAGCCGCATTTTTTTATCTACTTCTTTCTACTTTTATTATTATTTTTTTTATTAAGAAATGGAAATTTGCTAGAATTATAATGATTATCTTATCCTTTTTAAGTATTCTTTTTTTTACTTTAACATTTGGCAATGTAAAAAGTAGAATGATTGATGATACGTTAAGAGAAACAAATATTTTTGGAAATAATGTAAATTTTTTTTCACCCCTCCACCAAGCGCATTATAAATCTGCATTTAAAATGTTTACCGATAATCCATTAATTGGTGTGGGGCCCAAAATTTTTCGTGAAGCTTGTTTTGAAAAAAAATATTTTGTAGATATGGGTTGCGCGAATCATCCTCACAACACTTATATTCAATTATTAGCAGAAACAGGTTTGATAGGAACTATACCTGTGGTAGTAGCCTTATTTGCAATATGTTTTATTTTTTTGCGCCACATAGTAAGTATAATAAGATTAAAGTCTAGATATCTATCAGATTTTCAAGTTTGTTTGTATTCAGCAATATTAATAACTCTTTGGCCTATAATACCAACTGGAAATTTTTTTCATAATTGGTTAAATGTTATATATTTTTTACCATTGGGTTTTTTATTGCATAGCTATAATAAAAAAAATTAAAGAAGGATAAATAATGCTAAATAATAAAACAATATTAATTACCGGAGGCACTGGTTCTTTTGGTAAGAAATTTACTGAAACACTCTTAAAATTTTATAAACCTAAAAAAATAATTATTTATAGTCGTGATGAGTTAAAGCAATTTGAAATGCAAAATTCAAAATCTTTTGAAAAATATAGTAAATTAACGAATAGTAACAATTTAATTAGATATTTCATAGGTGATGTTAGAGATAAAGATAGACTTACGATGGCAATGCAAAATACTGATATTGTTATACATGCTGCAGCGTTAAAACAGGTGCCTTCAACTGAATACAATCCTTTCGAAGCAGTTAAAACAAATATTTTAGGAGCACAAAATGTAATAGATGCATCATTAATCTCCGGAGTTAAAAAAGTTATAGCTTTAAGTACCGATAAAGCTGCTGCTCCAATAAATTTATATGGTGCAACAAAACTTACTTCTGATAAACTTTTTGTTGCTGCTAATAATTATAAAGGATCACATAATATTAAATTTTCAGTGGTACGTTATGGAAATGTTATGGGTAGTAGAGGTTCAGTCATTCCTTTTTTTCTTAGTAAACTAAATGAAAAAGAATTACCGATAACTGATATAAATATGACTAGATTTAATATAACGTTGCAAGAAGGTGTAGATTTTGTAATTAAATCTCTTAAAAGAATGTGGGGCGGAGAAATATTTGTACCAAAAATCCCCTCAATGTTAATTACAGATGTAGCAAAAGCCATTTCACCAAGAGCAGGATTTAAAATAATTGGCATGCGACCAGGTGAAAAATTACATGAAGAAATGATTACTAAAACAGATGCAACAAACACGGTAGAATTTAAAGATTATTATTCAATCATTCCAAATTCTGAATATCTGATATGGAATAAAATAAATTTCATTAAGCAAAGTAGTGAAAGGATAGGTAAATTTTGTAAAGATGGATTTTATTATGATAGTAGAACAAATAAAAAATTTCTTTCAGTTAATGAAATAAGAAAATTAATTATAAAAAATGTAACAGAAGGGTTAATTTTAAAAAAATAATATGGCGATAAATTACGCTAGACATTATATAGATAAGTCAGATATTGATTCTGTAATAAAAGTTTTAAAAAGTAATTTACTTACACAAGGCCCAGTTTCACAAAAATTTGAGAGAAAATTAAAATCAAAATTCGGATCAAAATATTGTTGTGTTGTAGCAAATGGAACAGCGGCGCTACATCTTTCAGGTTTAGCATTAGGATGGAAAAAAGGTGATATAGTCTTAACATCTTCCATGACATTTTTAGCGAGCGCTAATGCAATTGTTTATTGTGGAGCAACACCTAGTTTTGTTGATATAGACTCAACTTACACAATTGATCCAAATAAATTAGAAGATAAGATTAAAAGATATCAAAATAAAGGGAAAAAAGTAAAAGCAATAATTGGAGTTGATTATGCTGGACATCCATGTGATTGGACAGCGCTAAAGTTTTTAGGTAAAAAATATAACATTAAATTAATAAATGATAATTGTCATGCTCTAGGAGCAAGTTATAAAAAAACTTCAAAATACGCAATTAAATACGCTGATATTGTTACTCATAGTTATCATCCTGCAAAAAATATTACGAGTGGAGAAGGAGGGGCTGTATTAACTAATAACAAGACTGTGATGGAAATAATTAAGAATCTTAGAAATCATGGAATGTTAAAGGACCCTAAATATATTTCAAAAAAAAATGGCCCTTGGTATTATGAAATGCGTGATATAGGTTATAATTATAGAATTTCTGATATTCATTGTGCTTTAGGGCTTAGCCAATTAAAAAAACTTGATAAATTTATCATTAATCGAAGACGAATTGCAAAGTATTACAATAATAAATTTAGATCAGATGCTAGATTTATTATACCTTATGAAGCTAAAAATATTAATCACGCATATCATTTATACCCATTGCAAATAAATTTTAATAATCAAAAGATTAATAAAAAAGAATTTTATAATAGGATGAGAGAAAAAGGAATTAATCTGATGGTACATTATATTCCTGTTCATTTACAACCTTTTTATAAAGACAAATATAATTTTAAATTAGGAGATTTTCCTGTAGCAGAAAAATTTTATCAAAATGTTTTTTCAATTCCGAATTACCCAACATTAAAAAATAATGAAATAAATAAGGTAATAAATAGTATTTATAATTTACTTAATTAAAGAATCAAACAGATGAATATAGCAATTATACCCGCAAGAGGTGGAAGCAAAAGAATACCAAGAAAAAATATAAAATTTTTTTTTGGTAAACCAATGATTGCATATTCAATTGAAGCAGCAAAGAAATCAAAGATTTTTGATAAAATAATAGTTAGCACAGATGATAAAAATGTTGCCAAAATAGCTAAAAAATTTGGTGCTAGTGTACCATTTTTAAGACCATCAATTCTAGCAGATGACTTAACTCCAACGGCTCCAGTTATTTCTCATGCAATTAAAGAAATTAGCAAAAATGAAACTATAGATATAGTATGTTGTATATATCCCTGCACTCCCTTATTAAGTTACAAAAATTTACAAAAAGCAAAAGTTTTTTTTGAAAAAAAGAAAGCAAAATTTGTTTATTCAATAGTTGAATATCCTCATCCTATTCAACGTGCTATGAAAAAAATGAATAATGGTGAGCTAAAATTATTACATCCAAAATATGAGGTTACAAGAACTCAAGACTTAGAAAAAACTTTCCATGACGCTGGTCAATTTTATTTTGCCAGAGCAAAAACATGGTTAAAAAATAAAAAAATTCATTCAAATGCAGTGGGCTATGAAATTAAATCGTGGCAAGTGGTAGATATTGATAATAACGATGATTGGAAAAAAGCAGAATTACTTTTTAGTGTTACAAAGAAGTTAGATATATAGATGAATATATTAATTACTGGTGCTTCAGGTATGTTAGGAGCAAATTTAGTTAGTAAAATGCAAAATAAATTTAATGTTTTTGCTACTGGATTAAGTAAAGATCCCGGTTATAGAACAAATCAATATAAACAATTTAATTTATCTGAACAGACTTATAAAGTTCTTTCTCAATGGAGTACTCCTGATATAATTATACATTGTGCAGCAATAACTGATGTTGATTATTGTGAAGATAACATTGATAAAGCTGTTTCAATTAATGGAGAATCAGCTAAAAAAATATTAGATTCATTTTCTAATGTTAAAGTTATTTATTTATCAACTGACGCAGTTTTTAATAATAAGAAAATGGTTTCAGAAAAAGATACACCAAATCCAGTAAATATATATGGCAAATCAAAACTTATAGGAGAAAATTATATAACTAAAAATATAAAAAAACATTGTATTATTAGAACTACTCCAGTAGGTATTAATCTTAATCCTAGTAAACAAAAATTTGTTGAGTGGATTGTGAATTCACTTAAAAATAACAAAAAAATAGATCTTTTTAAAGATGTCATATTTTCTCCTATATCTGTCTTAAGATTAGTTGATGAAATTGAGTGGATCGTTGAAAATAATATTTCTGGATTATGGCATATAGCTGGCAATACACAATTAAATAAATATGATTTTGGAATTAAACTTTGCGAAGAATTAAATCTAAACAAGGAACTAATACAAAGTAGTATATTAGAATCAAAAAACTTAAAAGCAAATCGCTCTAAAAATCAGACAATGAATTGTAATAAATATCAGGATTATTCAGGACGAGTACTTCCAAATATAAGTGAAATAATAAGATCACTAAAATTTCAGTTAAAAGATTTAAATTATGTCTAAATTTAAAATTGGCAATAAATATGTAGGAAAAGATTGCTCACCATATTTTATTGCTGATATTGCTGCTAATCATGATGGTGATATTAACAGAGCCTTTAATCTTATAGAACTTGCTAAAGAATCAGGTGCTGATGCAGCAAAATTTCAGAATTTTAAAGCGAATAAAATTGTTAGTAAAAGCGGTTTTGATAATATAGGTGGAAAAATTTCTCATCAATCTAAATGGAAAAAATCGGTATTTGAAGTCTATGAAGAAGCTAGCATTTCTTATGAATGGACTGAAAAACTTAAAAATAAATGTAACGAAGTTAATATTGAATATTTTACTAGTCCTTATGATTTTGATTCAGTAGATAAGGTTGATCGATATGTTAATGTTTATAAAATTGGATCAGGAGACATCACCTGGCACGAAATTATTGAATATATATCAAGTAAGAAAAAACCAGTAATTATTGCTACTGGTGCATCAACTCTTGAAGAAGTAAAAATGGCAATGGATATAATTACAAAAAATACTTCCGATGTAGTTTTAATGCAATGTAATACAAATTACACTGCTAATTATAAAAATTTCAATCATATTAATTTAAACGTAATTAAAACATACTCTAAAATATATCCTAATGTAGTATTAGGCTTGTCAGACCATACTTTTGGACATGCAACAGTTTTAGGTGCTATAGCAATTGGAGCTACTGTTTTTGAAAAACATTTTACGGATGATAATGAACGTGACGGACCAGATCATAAATTTTCTATGAATCCAAATACATGGAAAGATATGATAGAACGCTCAAAAGAATTATATCTATCTTTAGGAAGTTATGAAAAAAAGATAGAAGACAACGAATTGCAATCCTCATTAGTACAAAGAAGAATTCTTAGATTTACTAAAGACCTTTCTAAAAACCATGTAATTCAAAAGGAAGATGTATATCCATTAAGACCTATGGCAAATGATGGAATTGAGCCTTATGATATAGAAAAAATAATAGGAAAAAAAATTAAAAATGAAGTAAAAAAAGATGATTATATTAGGTGGAAGGATTTAATTTAATGTTACAAGGTAAGTTAATAGGACTTTTTGCAGTTGAAAAAAATGATTTAAAACAATTTATGGACTGGAGAAATAATAGCAAGTTTAGAAAACATTTTAGGGAATATCGTGAATTAAATATGCGTCAACAAGAGATATGGTTTGAAGAAAAAGTAATCAAAGATCCTCAAACAATTATGTTTTCAATACGCAAATTAAAAAATAAAGAGTTGCTTGGATGTTGTGGATTTGTTTATATTAATTATGTTCATAGACATGCTGATCTTTCATTATATATAGGAAAAAATGACGCTTACATCGACAATATTGGGTATGCTCAAGAAAGCTGTAAACTGTTGTTAGAGTATGGATTTAAAGAACTTTGTTTAAATAAAATTTGGACTGAAATATATGAATTCGATAAAAAGAAGAAAAAATTATACAATAAGTTTGATTTCAAAACAGATGGAATTCTTCGAGAAAATTATTTTTATAATGGTAAGTGGTGGAATTCATTAATTTTATCAAAATTATCCTCTGATTTTTTAAAGAATACATAATAATAATCAATTGAATATATTTTTTAGAACAGATTCTTCTCTAAGTATTGGTACTGGACATTTAAACAGATGCATCAATTTAGCTGATGAATTAAAAAAAATGAATAATAACATTTTTTTTATTTCTAGAAATTTACCTGGCAATTCAAACTTTATTATAAAAAAAAGAAGATATCCTATCCTTAGCCTTCCAAAGCCAACTAATTATAGTATTACAGATAATTATAATGATTGGTTAGGAATTCCATGGTTTGAAGATCTTAATCAAACTATAAAAGTAATATCTAAATTAAACAAAGTAGTACATTGGATGATTATAGATCATTATTCTTTAGATCAAAATTGGGAATCCAATATTAGAAATATTGCAAAAAAAGTTCTTGTGATAGATGGACCAATACATAATAAGCATTATTGTGATATTTTGTTAAATTCAAACTATCTTAAAAAATCTAATAATCATTATATAAAAAAAATTAATTATGATTGTAAACTTTTACTTGGATCAAAATATTGTTTAATTAAAAACGAAAAAAAATTATTAAAAAATAAGAAAAATGAGAAAAAATATATCAGACTATTAATTTTTTATGGTGGTATAGATATAAACAATCAAACTCTTCGAGCATTAAAATCAATTAAACATATAAGAAACAAACTAGTTTATACCAATTTAGTTATAGGAAAAAATAATCCGAATAAAAAAGAATTGCTGAGATATTCAAAAAATCTAAAAAATATTAAAGTTCATATTCAAACTAAAAAAATGTACGATTTAATAACCAACTCTGATATTGGATTATGCGCAGGGGGTATAAATACTTGGGAAAGATTATATTTAGGTCTCCCATCTATAGTTACCGCAGTTTCAAAAAATCAAGAATCTTCATTGAAAAAATTAAATACAACAAATTCTATAGTATATTTAGGTAGTTATCAGAATGTAACTATTAAAAAAATATCAGAAAATATAAATTTATTATTAAAAAATAAAAGTAGATTAAAGAATATGTCTAAAATTGGAAAAAAACTAGTTGATGGTAGAGGAGTGCAAAGAGTTTCTCAAATTATAAAAAAATTATCATAACACTAATGAAAAATTCTTTTAATACATATATAATTGCTGAAATTGGTTCAAATCATAATAATAATATTGAAACAGCTTTTAAGTATATTAAAGAAGCAAAAAAATCAGGTGCAAATGCTGTTAAATTTCAATCATTAAAAAAAGAAAAGTTAATATCACCATATATTTTTAAGAATAATAAAAGATATAAAAATTTGTCTTATGAAAAGTTTATAAATTTAGAAATTTCAGATGAAATGCATTATAAATTAAAAAAATTTTCAGATAAAATTGGAATAGAATTTATATCGACCCCATTTGATCTTGAGGCAGTTGATTTATTAGAAAAAATTGGTGTTAAAAAATATAAGATTGCATCTGGAGATATAACTTTTTATCCATTATTAACAAAAATTGCAAAAACTAAAAAAAGTGTAATAATCTCAACTGGGGCTAGCAATATTAAAGATATAAGCAATGCTTTAGAATGTTTTAAAAAAAAATCAAATATTAGTTTATTACATTGTGTTAGCAATTATCCTCCTAAATGGGAACAAATGAATTTATTAGCAATTAAAACATTGATAAATAAATTTAATTTACCAGTAGGTATTTCTGATCATAGCCCTGGCGATATGGTTTCTGTAGCATCAGTTGCTCTTGGTGCCACTATAATTGAAAAGCATATAACTTTTGATAGATCTTTGAAAGGCCCAGATCATTCTTTTGCCATGTTAATAAAAGAATTTAGTTCAATGATTAAAAAAATAAGAAATTTAGAATTATCTTTAGGAGACGGGATAAAGAAGCCAACAAAAGAGGAAATTTTAAGACAAAAAAATATAAGAAGAAGCATATATGATATGCAACATAAAAATTCTTCTAAAACAAAAGGCATTTGGTTGCGACCACAAAATAAGTAGCAGATGATATTATCTCTTAGTAATTTTTTTAATAAAAAAGATATTTATACTAACAATACTTTTAATGTGTTAGATAATACAAATAGTAAGTTTAAGAACACATTAGCTTATTGTGATAACTTGAGTAATATTGAGATCGCTAATAATAATAAAAATATCACTTGTATTCTAATAAATAAAAAATTCAAAAATAAAATTAAAAAAGAAAAAGGTGTAATATTTGCAAACAATCCTAGAAATACTTTCTACGATTTACATCATACGTTAATCAAAAAAAACTTATATAAAAAAATTAAATTTAATAAAATTGGAAAAAATTGCAATATCCATGATTCAGCTATAATTTCAAAAAAATCCTATATTGGTAACAATGTTAAAATTAATGAAAATGTAATAATAAAAGATAATGTTTATATTGATGATAATACATTTATTGATTCTGGATCAGTTATAGGTTGCGGAAGTGTATTTTTTCTAGAAAAAAATAATAAAGTCAAATTAATCGAACATGCCGGAGGTTTAAAAATTGGAAAAAATAATATTGTTTTATCAAATTCTATTATTTCAAAATCTATATTTCCCCACAATTTAAGTACAATAGGTAATAACTGTGTATTCGGATTAGGAACAAAAATTGGTCATAATATTAACATAGGCAATAATGTATATATTTTAAGTAATTGTAATTTATCTAGAGGGGTAAAAATAGATAACTATGCATGGATAGGGAGCTCCTCTTCAATAAAAGAATATCTTCATATAGGCCAATACGCAAAAATTATGATTGGAAGTGTTGTGGTAAATAATGTTGCATCATATAGCCAGGTTTCAGGTAATTTTGCAAGCAACCATTTAAAAAGAATAAAACAATATAAAAAGATAAATATGAAAAAATAAATATGAAAGTCAAATCTAATATAATTTTAAAAAAATTCAAAAAAAAATATATCACTAAAGAATATTTGAAATGGTTAAATAATCCAAAACTTATGAAATATAGTGAACAGAGATTCCATAAGCACACTTTAAAAAGTTCTATAAAATATCTTAAAAGCTTTCAAGGAACAGAAAACTTATTTTATGCAATTTTTGATTATTCAAAAAATCTACATATAGGAAACATTAATGCTTATATTGATAAAAAAAATAAAGTGGCAGATATAGGAATTTTAATTGGTGTTCCAGGAAAGGGTTATGGGTTTATGGCATGGGAACAAATGATGCAAATATTATTTATAAAAAAAAATATAAGAAAGATTACAGGAGGTACAATGTCAATAAATGCCCCAATGATTAAAATTTTTAAAAAAAATAAAATGATTTTTGAATACAAAAAAATAAAACAATTTATTATGAATGGTCGATATATTGATCTTGTTGGATATTGTGCTTTTAATGATAAAAAAAAATAAAATTAAAACAATTATAGTTGGTTTAGGAAAAATTGGTATGGGTTATGATTATTATCATAACTCTAAAAAATATATTTTATCCCATGCACAAGCTATATATAGCAGTAATAATTATGAACTTGTTTGCGGAGTTGATAATGATCCAAAAAAGATTTTTTTATTTAAAAATAAATTTAATGTAGAAGCTTTTACAAGTATCGATCAAGCATTAAAAAAATATAAGGTAGACCTAGTTATTATATCCACTCCTACAAAGACACATGCGACTATGATCAGCCTATTGATTGAAAAATCAAATATAAAATACATATTATGTGAAAAACCACTATCTTATAACTATGATCAAGTAAAAAATATTTTAAATAAAATTAAAAGAAAAAGAATTAAAATTTTTGTTAATTATTACCGATATTTTGAACCAAGTTCTATTAAGTTAGCCAATCTAATTAATTCTAATAAACTTGGAGAATCTTTAAGAATTTCTATTTGGTATTCAAAAGGATTATACAACAATTGCTCACATTTTATTAATTATTTAAGTTTATTTATGGGAAAAGTAAAAAATATAAAAATTATATCAAAAGGAAATATCAACAAAAGATTAGATCCGGAACCTGACTTTGTAATAACTTATGAAAATGGAATAGCATATTTTTTATCAACAAGTGAAAAAAAATTTTTTCATAACCATATGCAAATAATAGGAACAAAGGGAATGGTTCATTATATAAATGGTGGAGATAAAATTGAATATTGGAAATTTAAAAATAGTAAAAAATTGATTGGAAACAAGACTCTGGTTAGTTATTCTACTACAATTTCAAAAGAAATGAATTTTTATCAATACTATGTGTATAAAGAAGTAAAAAAAATTATACATAAAGAAAATTCTAATAAATATAATTTTGAATCCGCTTTAAAAACACTATCAATTTTAGATAAAATAAAAAAGTTATTATAATGAAAAAAAAGTTAGCTTTATTTGGAGGTTCACCTGTAATAAAAAGGAATTTAACTACCTATAATTCGATAGGTAAAGAAGAAATAAATTCTGTAGTTAAAGTAATGAAAACTGGAATTTTATCAAAATTTTTAGCTACATGGAGTAAAGATTTTTATGGAGGACCTAAGGTCAAAGAATTTGAAAAAAAATGTTCAAAATTTTTTAAAGTAAAACATGCTATAACAGTAAACTCATGGACCTCAGGATTAACAGTTGCAATGGGTGCGATAGGACTAGAACCAGGAGATGAAGTAATAGTTAGTCCTTGGACAATGTGTGCAACAGCAACCTCAATTATTCATTGGAATGCTATCCCAGTTTTTGCAGATATAGAAAAAGATACATTTTGTTTAGATCCAAATTCTGTTGAAAAATCTATTTCTAAATATACAAAAGCAATAATTGCCGTAGATATTTTTGGTCAGTCTTCAGATATAAATTCTTTATCAAAAATTGCGAAAAAATATAAATTAAAACTTATTAGTGATTCTGCTCAATCCCCAGGAACTTTTAATAAAAGAAGTTTTACAGGAACAATCTCAGATATTGGCGGTTATAGTTTAAATTATCATAAACACATAAATACTGGAGAAGGGGGTATTATAGTTACAAACAATGATTATTATGCAGAAAGAATGCGTTTAATTCGCAATCACGCAGAAGCAGTAGTCGAGGATAAGGGTGAAAAAAATTTAACCAATATGATTGGTTTTAATTATAGAATGGGGGAAATTGAAGCAGCAATAGGGATACAACAATTAAAAAAATTAAATAAACTAGTAAAAAATAGACAATTTTTAGCTCAAAGATTAACTAATGGTATTAAAAAACTAGAAGGAATTAATGTCCCAAAGATAAGAAAAGATTGCACCCATGCTTATTATATTTATCCTTTAATAATTAATTACAAGTTAATAGGGGTTAGTAGAGAGAAAATTTTTTCTGCTTTGCAAAAAGAAGGAGTTCAGGGACTAATTAAAGGTTACACAAATTTACATCTTTTGCCAATGTATCAAAATCAAATTGCTTATGGCTCAAAAGGTTTTCCTTGGTCTATAGCAAATAGAAAAATAAATTATAGAAAAGGTATTTGTCCAAATGCAGAAAAACTAAACGATGAAATTTTTTTAGGAATTTTAATGTGTTTATTTAATTATAGTCAAAAAGATATAGATTTGATTATTAAATCATTTAAAAAAATTTGGTTGAATTTGGAGTCTTTAAAATAACACCATCAGGTAAAGTATTGTTAATTGCCCATGATGCAGGTGGTGCAGAATTAATATTATCTTGGATTTTAACAAATAAAAGAGATTTTATAGTTTCTTTAAGTGGTCCTGCAAAAAAAATATTTTCAAAAAAAATTAAAAACTTAAAGAACACAAATTATAAGAAATCTATTAATGAGTGTGATTGGGTATTAACAGGAAGCGGATGGCATACTAATTTTGAATATAATGCTATAGATTTAGCAAAAAATAAAAATAAGAAAGTAATTACTCTTCTTGATCACTGGGTATTATTTAGAGAAAGATTTGTAAGAAAAAATAGAAAAATTTTTCCAAATGAGATCTGGGTATGTAATAATGAAGCATTAAGAATTGCTAAAAAAAGAATACCAGAAGTTAAGTTGATAAAAAAGATAGATAATTTTTATTTTAAAAAAATAAAAGATAAACTTAAAAAATATCCAAAAATTAAGAAAACAAAAAGTATTAAAATTTTATATGTTACAGAACCATTATCAAAACTTTCGAAATTTTATAAACATACTTATAAGTTAAATTATGATGAGTTTGAAGCCTTAGAATATTTTTTTAATAATATTAAAAATTTTAAAAATCAATCAATTAGACTTATTACTATAAGGCCTCATCCATCTGAAAGAGTTAATAAATACTCTTATTTAATAAAAAAATATAAAAATTTTAAAATAGTAATAAAAAACTCCACCACTTTAATTAATGAAATTATCAATCATAATTGGATAGTTGGATGCAATACTACCCCAATGGTTATTGGTATTTTGAATAAAAATAAAGTTTTTTCAAGTATACCCAAAAAGGGTACAAAATCATATTTACCATTCAAACAAATAAAGAATATTAGTTCTATTAATAATTAAATACAATTGTGAATAATAAAGATTGGACATCATTTTATAATAAAAAAGAAGCTGTTGAGATCAGTAATAAAATAATTGATCAGTTAATAAACAGTATATATGAAAAAAAAATATCAATTTTTTCTTCGAAAAAATTAAAAAAATTTGAATTAGGATTATTATTAAGATGGCCACTTTATGTAGCAATTAATACCTTTATTGAAAGATACATAAGATTGCTTTATTATAAAAAAGAAAATCAAAATTTTACATTCATAGAAATAAAAGAAAATTTTAAACATTATACGAATACATCAAGATTATGTGATGATTATTATAATGATCTTACTGTTAATAATAAATTAATATCAAGAATATATAAGATAATTTCAAAAAGTATAAATTTATCAAAAAAAGGGTCAAAAAATAAAAGTACTTTTAAAGATTTTTATGAAAGGGAAAAAGATACATATTCATTTCAAACTAAAATAATGTTCTTTTTTCAAAGAAAAATAAAAAATTATCTTTCTATATTTTTTAGATTTTTTAAAAAACCTATTTTTATCTATGATGGCGATAATTGGTTATCAGATGTTTACCCTATTATAAGCAGATTCCCAGAACTCAAATATCAAGATTATCAACCAAATAATAAAATAAGAGAAAAAATTAAAGAAAGTTCAAGAAAAATAATAAATAAAAACTTTATTAAATATTTAAAAATATTAAATCAGAAAGATAAAAAAGCATTAATAGAATTATTTGTAGAGTGGATAGATTATTCAATTCCATTATCAGTAATTGAGGGATTAGATAAAACAATTAATTATTATAACAAAATATTATCTAATTGGCAGATTAAACAAGTACATACATGTAGAGGTTATTATTTCAATGATAATCTAAAAATATTTTCAATATTAGCCAAACGTAAAAATTGTTTATTAATTTCACATGAAGAAGGAGTAAATAATTTTATTTCATATTTACCAAAAAATAAAAAATTACCCAATAGATATAAAGCAATAAATCAAATTATGTATTCTGATTATTATATTTTTTGGGGTAAAAATAAATTATCTGACAAATGGGATAATGTTCAAAAAAAATTTAATACCAAAATTATTAATCGCGGTAGTGTATATCTAGGCTCATTAAAAAAACGAAAACCAAATTTAATAAATATAAATCAATTTACATTGTTATACATATCTGGTCCTTCAAGAAATTTTATGGCAAATTTGGAAGAGATTACAACTGAAAAGAATTTAACACATAAAAAAAATGTAATAAATTATATTAAATCTTTATTAAAAAATTATAAGGGATTAAAAATTTATTATAAACCTTTTCCAGGAATTGATACTTCTGTGGATTTAATAGATAAAATATTGCCGAATAATCTTAAAAAAAGAATTCAATTTACTAATAAAAAATCTGTTCATCTTATGAAAGAAGTTGATATAGTTTTTTTTGATATGTTAAGTACAGGATTTGCAGAAGCTTTACAGATTCAAGTTCCTGCTTTAGCTTATATAAATGATTTTGAGTATGAATCAGCTTCAATTGAAGGAAAATTAATTAATGATTCTCTTGCTAAGAATAAGTTAGTTTTTTTTAATAAATATGAAGGTATGAAAGCAATTAAGAATTTAATTGTAACTAACAAATATTATAGTCAAAGTAATTTAAAAATATTAAATAAATATAAAGAAGCAATTGCTTATCCTGTTAAAAAAAATATGTTTCTTAATTCTTTAGATTCATTAAATTAATGAATATTGTTGATTGGACCCAAATTTATGACAGAAAAGTTCTTATTGATAGAACACAAATTATTATCGATAGAATTTTGGATGGTATACATCAAAAGAAATATAAAATTTTTATAGATAATAAATTCTCCAAATATGAAATATCATTAGTTTTTAGATGGCCTATATACATTTCAGTTAATACTTTTGTAGAAAGATACTTTAGATCAATTTTTTCAGAAAAGAAAAATTTAAATATTGTTAAAAAATCTAATTCTAAATATCAATATTTTCTTAATTCAAATTTAGTTACTGAAAATTATTATAATAATATTTCATTAAATCAAAAATTAATAAATGATATAAATAGAGTGCTTTTTGAAAAAGATTTTAATTATATAGAAAAAAAAGATTTTAATAATTATGATATAAATAAAAATAAATTTTTATTTAGTTTTTTTAGAAAAAAAACAGTTACTTTTAATATCAGATTAAAATCATTCATAGATAGAAAATATAAAAATTTTTATTCTTCAATACTACAAAAAATTAAATTACCTACAGTTTTTTATCAGGGAGATAAGCAATTTAGTAAAATTTATTCACTTTTAAATAGATTCCCTGAAATGAATTATAAATCATATCAAATAAATAAATATCTTAGGAATGATATAAAAAAGATTTCAGAAAAAATTTTTATAGAAGAAATGTCTGAATATTTTTCAAATTTTGACAATAATAAAATTAATCAACTATCCATTTTGTTTGGAATTTGGGTTGATCGATCAATTCCTTTATCAATAATTGAAGGAATATCTGATAAATTAGACTTTTATAAACAGTTAGTTGATAAAAATACAATTAAAGAAGTTCATTCATCTATAGGTTATTATGCAAATGATAATTTTAAGATTTTTGCTTTATTAGCGAAAAGAAAAAAGGCAATATTAATCGCACAAGATGACGGAATAAGTAATTTTTGTAGTTTATACCCAAATAATAATCTACCCAATCAATATAAATTACTAAATGAAATAATGTTTGTTGACTATTATTGTTCTTGGGGAATAAAAAATAATGATATTTTTGATAATGTTGAAAATAATTTGAAAACCAAAATAATTAATACAGGAAGTGTTTATTTAAAAAATATAAAAAAAAAATATTCTAATAAGTTAAATAATAAAAAAATTAAAATACTAATTTTATCTGGGCCTTTAAGATTATTTATGTCTACTTTAGAAGAAATAACTCCTGAATATAATTTTGATCATAAAAGAAATGTTTTAAAATTTATCAAAAGAATAATCAAAGAATATCCTAATTTTGAATTTTTTTATAAACCTTTTCCAGGTATTGATGATAAATATGATCCTATTCATCAATTATTAAAAAATGAAATTGATAATAGAGTAGTTAGAATCACCAACATGAATGCAATAAATTTAATGAAAAAAGTTGATGTAGCAATTTTTGATACTATAAGCACTGGTTTTGCTGAAGCAATAAGAATAGGTGTCCCATCTTTAGTTTTTTTGAATCAATATGAATATAATATTGCATCAAATATAGGAAAAAAAATGAATGACGAGATGCATAAAAAAGGTCTATTATTTTTTGATGAAAATACTGGTTTGAAATCCTTTAAATACTTATTTAATAATTTAAAGGATTTTCAAAAAAAATCAGATTCGATTTTGAAAGAATTTCAAGAAATAATTGCATACCCAGTTGATTCTGTAAAATTTCACAAAACTATAAATAATTTTTTATTAATCAATGAACTCAAATAATAAATTTTTTGTAAAATTAAATAGTATATCGTTTTTAACCAATTTTTGGTTAATAGGTTTATTGATTTTATTATTTATTTTAATAGAAAAATTCTTAGGATTTGAAGGTGAATCCCTTGAGTGGTCTATTTATATATGTACTTTTATTATAGCTTTACTTGCTTTCTTTATAAGTATGTTTAACTTAAAATTAAATATTTTAATTAAGTTATTATTTTCCATACCATTTTACATTTTAATATTATTATATTTTTCAAATTCTATAGCTAATTTAATTCTAATTTTGGGTTTAATTATTCATATAATTGGTAAATACTATATTGAAGAAAAGTTTGAATTTCATGTAAACGATATTCTATATTTAATTTATTATTTTATAATTTTTTATATATCTTCTCAAATAGTATATTGGGTAAACTTGGAAGATTTTATTTGGTATAAAGTTTTAACCACGTCAAGTTACTATCAATACGTAAATATAATTGAATTTTATTCTCCAATAATGTTTATTTCTGTTTTTTTTATGAGCATAATACTAATTATATTCTCTTTAAAAAAAGATTATAATTTAAAACTCTTATATTCATTTTGGTGGATTATACCTGCTATTCTATTCTTTTTTGAGTCATTTAGTACAGCTGGTTTTTTTGATACTGCTGTAGGAAGTGCTATGTATCATTGGCAACCATATATTGGTCCAATGAAAATGATAAATCAAGGGGGTTATTTGCTTTCGAATGTTCCCTCAATTTATGGTTTTTTTAGTATAATTTTCCCAAATTTAATTCCATTTGGAGATGAATGGCAAAAATTTTATATTTTTAATGGATTTTTGAGATTTTGTTTTGGCTTTTTAATTTTTATAGTTATTTGGAATAGAAGGGGAATAATTTGGTATCTCATTTCAATTTGTTTAACCTTATCTCTTGTGTATTATTTGCCAGATGCACAAGTATGGATTAATTCTAGCACTACTCCTAGTGGAGGAGCTATGAGATATTTTTGGGTGACATTATTGCTGTACGTTGTAGTTAATAATAGACATCAAAGCTTAAGATCTCAGGTATTTATGATTTCCCCAATATGGTTAATTGGATTTTTATGGTCTTTTGAAAGTGCTTTTTTTGTTTCTTCAGTATTAGGGCCTTTTTTCTTGTATCATATTTTTTTCAGTCCTAATCGATCTTTTAAAAATATGATTTTAATTTGTACCATCCCATTTTCTTTAATATTTATTATATTAATCATTTCTATATATTATATTTTTCAAATTGGGATAATTCCAAATTATATAGATTTTGCTGAAATAGCTTTTGCTAATACTCAAGGTTATAATAGTGAATTATTTACTTTAAAGACACCACTTTGGATTCATGCATTTATTTTATCTTGGCTTATTACACAATTAAAAAGTAAAAAAAAGGATTATATATTATTTTGTATTTGGTTTGGCCTTTGGGCCGTTTTAAGTTACTCAATTGGACAAAGTGTCGGTATCGGACTTTTAAAAATACTTGTTATATTTATTTTTGGATTTTTTTTATATTTAAATACAATTGAAGAAAAAATACAAAAAAATATTATTTACAATTTTATACCAATATTTGCACTCATTTTATCAGTGACATTTGGCACTATGTATTTTGCAAAACACTTACTAAGCACAATAAATAATCAAAATTATTTTTTGAAAAATATTATACATGAAGAATCATCTGACTTTCATGAAATACTAACAATGATCAAACCAAATAATACCCCTGTTTTATATTTTGATCCAAGTAGATATCTAAATTTTCAATATAAAAACCAATATAAAGACACGAAAAACAAAAAAAATATAGATTTAAACTCTAGAATTTGGCTGCCAATCTATCCAGCTTCAACTTTTTTACATTATAATTCTGAAACTAAAATCAAATATATTAGACAATGGTTAAACAATAATCCAATTAATAGAGGTTGGTTAATAGCTGAAAAAGACAATTATTGGTACAAATCAATTCAAGAAGCTATAAATCAAGATTTTAGTATAGAAAATCAATTAGAATATGGAAATTTAAAAGCTATATTATATATAAAAAATTGATATATCTTTTATGAATAAAGCAATAATAAATATATGAAAAAATCTATTCTTATACTTGGTGCAAATGGATTCATTGGTAATGCTCTAGTTAAATCTTTATGCAAAAACTCTGATTTTAAAATTTATGGAATGGATTTAAGTGATGATAAACTTGATCATTCAATTAAAAATGAAAATTTTAATTTTGTTGAAGGGGATATAAATATTAATGACGAATGGATAGAATATCACATAAAAAAATGTGATATTATTATTCCTCTAGTAGCAATTGCAACACCAAATATATATGTAACAGACCCGTTAAAGATTTTTCAATTAGATTTTGAGTCTAATTTAAAAATTGTAAAATGGATTGCCCAATATAATAAAAGAATTGTATTTCCTTCAACTAGTGAAGTTTATGGTATAACAGCAGATGAAAAGTTTAATGAATATAGTTCAAATTTGACAGTTGGACCAGTTCATAAATCTCGTTGGATTTATTCTAATTCAAAACAATTGTTAGATAGAGTTATAATTGCTTATGGAGAAAAAAAACAACTCGAATACACTCTGTTTAGACCATTTAATTGGATAGGACCTAGATTAGATTCATTAAAACAAGCACAGTTAGGAAATGGAAGAGTTTTAACAATATTTATATATAATTTATTAAATAATTTAGATTTGAATATTGTAGGCGATGGTGAACAAACAAGATCATTTACTTATATTGATGATGGAATAGATGCTCTAGAAAAAATTATAATAAATAAAAATAATAATTTAAATGGTAAAATATTTAATATAGGTAATCCTGATAATAATATCAGTATTAATGAACTAGCAAAAATATTAATTGACGAATATGAAAAAATATATCCCAAAAAATATACTAGTCAAATTGTTCATAAATCACAAAAAGATTTTTATGGTGAGGGATATGAAGATATTCCTATTAGAATACCCGATATTCAGGAAGCTGAAAAAATGCTTAGCTGGAGACCAAAATATAGCTTAAATGAATCTATAAATAAAACACTTGTTTCATTTATTGAAAAACATAATGAAACAAAGTAAGTCTCTAAATATAGAAATATTTTAAAATGATATCAATAATTATACCCGTATATAATGAGCAGAAAAATCTTGAAGAGCTAAATAATAGATTATTGTCTGTTTGTTCCTCACTAAATAAAAAATTTGAAATTATTTATGTTGATGATGGAAGTACAGATTCTAGTTTAGAAAAAATTAAAAATTTTTCGAAAATAAATTCTAACATATTTTATATTGAATTTTTTAGAAATTTTGGTCAACATGCTGCTGTTATGGCTGGTTTTAGCAATGCTAAAGGAGAAATAGTTATAACATTAGATGCAGATTTGCAGAATCCCCCAGAGGAAATAAAGAAACTTCTTGATGAAATAGATAAAGGCTATGATATTGTAGCTGGAAGAAGAATTCATAGAAAAGATAGCATATTACGAAGATTCCTTTCTTATTATATGAATAAAATTATTTCTTTTATGACTGGTGTTAAATTAAACGATTATGGTTGTATGATGAGAGCATACAGAAGAAATATTATAGATAAACTTCTAGAATTTGGAGAAAAAAGTGTTTACATACCAGCTTTCACTAGTTGGCTTAGCAAAAATACTGTTGAAATTCCAATAAAGCATGATGCAAGAATTGCTGGTAAAACAAAATATTCTTTATTAAAGCTTTTGAATCAAGCATTTGATTTAATAACAGCATATACGTTAATACCTATAAAGATTATTAGTTTATTAGGAATATCACTATTTTTTATTGGAACCTTTTTATTCTTTTATTTAATGTACTATAGGTTTTTTGTTGGAACTCCAAGTTCACTAACTTCTTTTATAGCAATATTGATATTATTATCAGGCATTACACTTTTTTCACTAGGAATTATTAGTGAATATATTGTTAGACTTTATAAAGAAATCAGAAAAATGCCATTATATATAATTAAAGAAAGCAATCTAAATAATAATAAAAAAAATTAAATGATTTTAAAACAGGATAATTTCCTTATCCCAGAGATATTTGCTTGTATAATCGCATTAATAGCTGGCATATTAATTTATTTTTCAAGAATTAATTTTGATAATAATGTTTTTTTAATTATTAAAAGTATATCTATAAGTTTTATAATAATTTTCTCACCTTATTTATTAAAAAAATTAATTATTAATAGTAAAATAAATTTTTTCTTTATTTCTAAGTCGCTTTTATTATTTATAGTTTTAACAATAATATCTTTAATAGGATACTTTAGTATTAAATTTGATATTAATGTTGGAATATTTTTATTCTTAATCGGATTTACTTTATTCATATTTTTTTTTATAGAAGTTTATAAAATGAAATTAGAAATAAATTATATTTTACTTATTTTATTTGTAATTTTGAGCATATGGATTACTTCAGTTTATTATGATACATATTATTTACACCCACTTATGAAAGAAAAAGTAGTTTTGGGCGCCTGGGCTCATAGAGATGCAGTTTGGCATGCTACTTTATCAGGTATTTTTAAGACTTATAGCGTAAGTAGCACTGGTTTAGATGGATTAATATCATTTAAATATCATAATTTTTCGCATTTAATATATGGTTTATTTAGCGGTGTTTTATCTATCAATAGTTTAGATTTTAATGCGATTGTGGCTCCAATTATTTTTTTACCAATTTTTTTTCTTAGTTTTTTATTCTGTATTAATGAAATTGGTGATTTTTTTAATTTGAAACAAAAATTAAATAAATTTAATTTTAATGAAATCAGATTTTGGATTTTATTTACAATATTATTCACTCTTCCATTGCCAAAATATTGGCTACCCGAAACTTACCAATATATCACTTCACAGTCATATTTTATGGCATTTATATTTACTTTTATTTTATTTGGATCATTATTTTCTATTATTAATAAATATATTTCAAAAATGATTACAAATATTGATTCTATAATTTTAATTATATTACCAATTTTATCTTATTGTATAATTTATTCTAAAGTATCGTTTTTATATGTAATATCAATTCTATATATTTATATTTTTTTTAGATTAAAATTATTCAAAAGAAAATTACAGAAAATACTTTTAATTGTTATGAGTTTATTATTTGTGTTTATTTATTTTGATTTAGTAGTAGCTTTTTCAAATGAATTTCCATCAAATAACTGGAAATCTGATTATCTAAACTTAATCATTAGTTACCCATATTATATTTACCTCTCATTATTTTATATTTTTATCAAAATTTGGTTTTTGAGAATTAATTCACGAGATAAATTAATTAAAAATTTTAATAATTTTAATATAATAGATTTAGAAATATTATTTATTTTAATTTTCGCACTTTTTATAATCCCATATGATTATTTCAAAGGTATACAAATACATTTTGCTAATATTTTAATTTTATCTAATTCAAAAATATTATTCGATTTATTAAAAAACAACAATATAAATAAGAAAATTAATGTATAAAATATTATTTAGAAATATAATTGTTATATCAATTCTGCTTTCTTGCACAATTAATGCTAGCACTACAATACTAAAATTTGTTGGCAACAACATAACAATTCGTGAAGCCTTTTATTTTGAAAATTCTATATCAAATAAAGGCACTCATAAACCCGGTGATCATTTTTTGCAATCGGTTAAAAATAATATTAAAATTATTATTTATTTACAAACTAATCAAATAAAAAATTTGTATGAAAAAATAAATAAAATTGATCCAAAAAATACAAATTTTTCAAAGGAATACGAATTAGTTTCACTATTTTATGAATTATCAGAGTTACCAAACTTTTACAAAAAACAAACTGCTCTATATATTCCCAAATCAATTCAAACATATTGGGAAATGTCTTGTGATACGCACATGGTACCATTTATTAGCACTGCTATTACTAATATTGCAATGATTAATGGGTTACCTGACGATAATAAAGAAAGTTGTTTTGGGCATAAATTAGAATATGGATATTATAATTATTATAAGAAAAATAAAAAATATATTTCTAATTATATGAATCATACTGAATTGTGCAAAATTGCAAATAAAAATAATTTTAATAGGATAATAGAAATTCGTAAAAAAAATATAGATACATTTTTTTCTTATATCCATGAATGCAAAAAATAAATTATATTTATTAATTTAAATTATTTAAAAAAAACTATATCCAAAAATAAATGATTAAAACTAATTTATTGATTTTAGAAACAATTGAAGATGCCAAATATTGTTTTGAAAATAGTCAAAAAATATCATTGAATATTAATGATTGTGATATCATTTCTTTACAACCTGATATTCAAGTTTATTTAGAAAAAAAATCAATTTATTCAATAAGTAGTTCTGATTTAATGGATTCAAAAGATTATAATGAAATAAGTAATAAGGTTGAAAGAATAGAAAATTATTTTGATATTTATCACAATGATATTAAAGAATCAATTTATCCATGGATAACACAATCTTTTAAATATTATTTTAGACATGCATGTTTTTATTTTTTGTGGGATTTGTACTTTATATTTAATTTATTAGAACAAAAAAATTATAAAAATTTATATTCTATTTATTCTGATACATATAAAATGTCTCCATGGGTATTGCCTGAAGAAAGATATATTAGTATTTTTTTGAATAAAATATCTAAAAAATTAAAGATAAATCATATTCAGTTAAATTCATCTATATTAAATAAAAATAAAAAAATAAAAAAAATAAAAAAAATAAATATATTCAACAGGATTAATAATATAATTTTGTTTAAGGTTTTTAATATTAGTGCAAAATCATACTCCAAATTAAAATCAATATTAGTAACAAATTTTTTTAAAAATATGGATTTGTTATCTTTAGAAATAAACACAAAATATAAAGATTTCAAATTTTGTAAAATAGATTCTAACTT
>CEUZ01079747.1_pt1 | contig 23805 bp, 22 predicted proteins | sample 361511 | NCBI WGS metagenome assembly CEUZ01 (sample SAMEA2622822, study PRJEB7988) | marine metagenome | biome: marine biome (ENVO:00000447); feature: surface water layer (ENVO:00002042); material: "saline water (ENVO:00002010), including plankton (ENVO:xxxxxxxx)" | depth 5 m | reverse complement strand
ATTATATTTTATTCTTCAGAATTAATATTCAAGTCTTTAATTGATGCTGCTGATAGAACTTTTTCGCTTGATTCAACCTTGAATAAAGTCACGCCTTGTGTAGTTCTTCCAGCAATTCTAATTTTATTAACTGGAGATCTTATTAATTTTCCTGTTCCAGCAATAAGCATAACATCGTCTTTTTCATTAATCGGGAAAGAGGAAACAACGTTTCCGGTTTTTTTATTAACTGTCATATTAGCTATACCTTTTCCGCCTCTACTAGTAATTCTGTACTCATAAGCAGAGCTTCTTTTTCCATAACCATTATCAGCTACAGAAAGAATAAATTCTTCCAAGTTCTCCATTTCAACAAACTTTTTTTCATCTAATTTAGTATCTTTTGAAAGTTTGTTGTATGGCAGACTTCTTCTTAATTCTTTTCTTCTGATTGCGTTAGCAATTTTTAAATAATCATTTCTTTCTTCCATAGAAAATTTTGCATGTTTCAAAATATACATTGAAATAACAGTATCTTTCTTACCTAACTTTATTCCTCTTACACCAACAGAATTTCTACCAGAGAATTTTCTTACATTAGAAATTGGAAACCTGAGGCATTTACCTTCTTTTGTAGATAAAAATACATCATGTTCTTTTTCTGTGCATGTATGAACTCCTATTAATTTATCATCATCAGATAATTTCATTGCGATTTTTCCACTTGATTGTATTTTTACAAAGTCTGTAAGAGCATTTCTTCTAACAGTTCCTTTTGATGTTGCAAACATTATATTTAAAATTTCCCAAGATTTTTTATCACTCGGCAATGGTAGCACTGCGGTAATATTTTCATCTTTTGACAATGGAAAAATACCTATCATAGGTTTTCCCCTTGCATTAGGAGCAAATTCTGGGAGTTTAAATACTTTCATTTGATAGACTTTTCCTTTTGTAGAAAAAAATAATACAGAAGATTTGGTATTTGCAACAAAAACCTGATTAACAAAATCCTCATCTCTTGTTGCCATTGCTTTTCTTCCTTTTCCACCTCTTTTTTGAGCTCTATATGTTTTTAACGGAACTCTTTTAATATAACCTCTGTGAGTAACAGTAATTACCATTTCTTCAGACTCAATTAAATCTTCTTCTTCTACATCTGCTGATTCACTGCCTATAACAGTTCTTCTTTCATCTGCAAAATTTTCTTTAACTTCTATTAGTTCTTTTTTTATTTCTTTTACTAATAAATCTTTTTTTTGTAGTAAGCTTAAAAAATCATTTATTTTTTTTCCTAGCTCTTTAGCTTCTTCTACAATCTTATCTCTCTCTAACCCAGTTAATTTTTGTAATCTTAAATCTAAAATTGCATCAGCCTGTTCGTTAGAAAGGCTATATTTTCCAGCTTTTTTCAATTTATGTCGTGGATCGTCAACAATTTTTATAAAACTAATTAAATCTTTAGCGGGCCAATCTTTCTTCAAAAGAGCTGATTTAGCATCGCTTGGATTCTTTGAATTTCTAATCAATTTAATAACTAAATCTAAATTATTAACAGCAATCATTAAACCTGTTAAATTATGAACTCTTTCTCTTGCTCTTTCTAATTCGAAAAGTATTCTTTTTCTTGTTACTTCTTCTCTAAAAGAAACAAAAATACTAATCATTTTTTTTAAGTCCATTACTTCAGGACTAGTTCCATCTTTTAATGCTAGTGCATTAACACCAAAGCTTGTTCTTAATGGAGTATGTTTATATAAATTTGCTAAAATTATTTCAGGATTAGCGCCTTTTTTAACTTCGACGACAATTCTTACTCCTTTACGATTTGATTCATCTCTTATATCTGATATATCTTCAACAACTTTATCTTTAACAACTTCTGCGATTTTCTCTACAAGTTTAGATTTATTTATAGTGTATGGAATTTCTGTAACTACTATGGCCTTCCTTTTATCTTTTACTTTTTCTTCAATTTCTACTTTTGACTCTATTACTATTGAACCTCTTCCAGTTTTAAAAGCTGACAATATACCAGTTTTTCCTTTTATTATTCCGCCAGTAGGAAAATCAGGTCCTTTAACAAATTCAGTTAATTCATCTATAGATATATCTTTATTATCTATATACGCTATACAGCCATCTATTACTTCACCTAAATTATGTGGGGGTATGTTAGTTGCCATTCCAACTGCTATACCACTGGCGCCATTAACTAATAAATTTGGAACTTTAGATGGTAAAACAGTTGGTTCTGAAGTTGAACCATCATAATTTTCTATAAAACTAACAGTTTCCTTATCTAAATCATCAAGCAATCTTTCAGAAACTTTTTTTAATCTAGCTTCTGTATAACGCATAGCTGCTGGAGGATCACCATCCATAGATCCAAAATTTCCCTGTCCATCAATTAATGGTAATCTAAGAGAAAAATCTTGAGCCATTCTAACCATTGATTCATATATAGCACTATCACCATGTGGGTGGTATTTTCCCATAACATCTCCAACTATTCTTGCAGATTTATGATACGCTCTATTGTAATGATATCCAGATTGATCCATAGAATATAAAATTCTTCTATGAACTGGCTTAAGCCCATCTCTAGCATCTGGCAAAGCTCTACTGACAATAACACTCATTGCATAAGAAAGATAAGAAGTTTCCATTTCTTTCTTTAAAGAAAGATTAACTTCATTACCAAAATTACCATTACCAGAATCTTTATTAGACAATGTTCCTTTTTTATTTACGTTATCATTAGAATTTGAATCGCCTAATGTGGTATCACTCAAAATTAACTCCTAAAAAAAAAATTAGAAAGGTATATCTTCTTCATTAAGATCGGATTTATCATCTAAAACATCTTTGTTTTCATCTGGCGCAACTTTCTTGTTAGACGTATCATTATTCTCAGAAATATCTTTATCTTCTGATAATTCTTGATTACTACCTTTTGCACTAACAATATCAATCCTGCCTCCGTATCCTTGTATTATTATTTCAGTCGTATACTTTTCTGTTCCTTTATCATCAGTCCACTTTCTTGTTTGCAAAGAACCTTCAACATAAACTTTTGTACCTTTTTTTATATAGTTTTCAACAACTCCAACTAAACCTTCGTTAAAAACTACAACTCTATGCCACTCTGTTTTTTCTTTTTTTTCTCCAGTATCTTTATCTTTCCAAGAATCCGATGTTGCAACAGAAAAAGTGCAAACTTTTTTTCCGTTTTGCATAGTTCGAACATCTGGGTCTTGACCCAAATTTCCAAGTAGGATTACTTTATTTACAGATCCTGGCATTTAATAAAATAAAAAAGCTTAATATAAAATAAAAATAAACTAGTTTAATAATAATTAGTAAATATAAATTAGTCTAATATAAATTATGGATAAAATTAGTATTTTAGGAGCTAAAGAACACAACTTAAAAGACATAAATTTAGAAATACCAAAAAATAAATTAGTTGTAATTACTGGAGTCTCTGGATCAGGAAAATCTTCATTAGCTTTTGACACAATTTATGCTGAAGGTCAAAGACGATATGTCGAAAGTTTGTCAGCTTACGCAAGACAATTCTTAGAAGTTATGCAAAAACCCGACGTTGATTCAATTGAAGGATTGTCGCCAGCAATATCTATAGAACAAAAGACAACGTCAAAAAATCCTAGATCAACAGTTGGGACAATAACTGAAATATATGATTATATGAGATTATTATATGCAAGAATAGGTATACCCTACTCACCTAAAACTGGTAAGCCAATAGAATCACAAAGTGTATCTCAAATTGTTGATTCAATCATGGAAAAAAAAGTTAAAGAAAAATATCTATTACTCGCTCCTTTTGTTAGAGGAAGAAAAGGTGAGTATAAAAAAGAAATTTTTGAAATGGTTAAAAAAGGTTTCCAAAGATTTAAAATTGATGGAAAAATTTTTAAATCTGATGAATTGCCAAATCTAGATAAAAAATTTAAACATAATATTGATGTTGTTGTAGATAGAATAGAAATAAATAAAAATATAAAAAACCAATTAACTGATAGTGTAGAAACTGCTTTAAGTATTTCAAATGGTATAGTTTATATTGAAAATATAAATTCAAAAAAAATAGACATTTTTTCAACAAAATTTGCTTGCCCAATTTCTGGTTTTACTATTGAAGAAATAGAACCAAGATTATTTTCTTTTAATAATCCTTTTGGAGCCTGTCCTGAATGTAATGGACTTGGAAATAAATCTTATTTTGATCCAGATATGGTTGTGCCAAATAATAACTTAAGTATTGCAGAAGGAGCTATAGAGCCATGGAATAAATCATCAAATGACTTTTATCAACAAACTTTAATAGCATTATCAGAAGCATTTAATTTCAGCATGGAGAAGCCTTTTAAAGATTTAAAAAAAGAAGTTCAAAATATAATTTTATATGGAAGTAAAAAAAAAAAAATTAAATTTGATTATAGTTCATTTAGAGGAACTTATAGAATTGAAAGAACTTTTGAAGGAGTAATTCCTAATCTTCATAGAAAATGGTTTAAAAATGAAAATGAATATTACAGAGACGATGTATCTAAATATTTAAGATATGATACATGTGAAACTTGTAATGGATATAAACTAAAAAAAGAAGCTTTATCAATAAAAATAGATAATTTACATATTGGTGAAGTTAGTTCTTACACAATAGAGAATGCTATTAATTGGTTCAAAAAATTAGAAAATAAATTAAATAAAACTCAATATGAAATAGCCCGTAGAATATTAAAAGAAATAAATGATAGACTTAATTTTCTTAATAATGTTGGTTTAAACTATTTAACTTTATCTAGAAATTCTAGAACTTTATCTGGTGGTGAGGGTCAAAGAATTAGATTAGCTTCACAAATAGGATCAGGGCTAACAGGTGTTTTATATGTTCTTGATGAACCATCTATTGGTTTGCATCAAAGAGATAATAAAAGACTTCTAAAAACATTAGAAAAATTAAAAAACCTTGGTAATACAATAATAGTCGTAGAACATGATGAAGAAGCGATTAGAGCAGCTGACTATATAATTGATGTTGGACCGGGTGCTGGGGTTTATGGAGGAAACATTGTTGCTAAAGGTGAACTTTCTGAAATTTTAAGTTCAACTGAATCTATCACTTCACAATATTTAAATAGATATAGAAATATTCCGACACCTAAGGAAAGAAGAAAAGGAAAAAAAAATCAATTTTTAATTATGAAAGGAATTAATACAAATAATCTTAAAAATGTAACAGTAAAAATACCATTAGGAACATTTACAGCTGTAACAGGAGTTTCAGGAAGTGGAAAATCAAGTTTAATTAACGAATCTTTATTAAAAGCAGTTGGGAAAAAATTAAATTATCAAATTCAAAAACCTGAAAAATATAAATCATTAGAAGGTTTTGAATATGTAGATAAGATTGTAGAAATTAACCAGGCTCCTATAGGAAGAACTCCCAGATCAAATCCTGCCACATATACAGGTGCTTTTACACCAGTTAGAGAATGGTTTGCAAACTTACCCATAGCAAGAGAAAGAGGATATAAAGCTGGAAGATTCTCATTCAATGTAAAAGGTGGAAGATGTGAAACTTGTCAAGGAGACGGCGTAATCAAGATTGAAATGCATTTTTTACCTGATGTTTATGTCAAATGTGATTCATGTAAAGGAAAGAGATATAATCGAGATACTTTAGAAATTAAATTTAAAGATAAAAATATAGCAGATGTTCTAGATATGACTGTAGATGAATCTTTAGAGTTTTTTAAAGCAATTCCTAATATAAAGAATAAATTACTTACCTTAAAAAAAGTTGGTTTAGGATACATTAAGATTGGGCAATCAGCGACAACTTTATCTGGGGGTGAAGCGCAAAGAATTAAATTAGCTAAAGAATTATCTAAAAGATCAACTGGTCAAACATTATACATATTAGACGAACCAACAACTGGATTACATTTTGAAGATGTAAAAAAACTTTTAGAAGTTTTACATGCATTAGTTGACACAGGTAACACTGTTATTGTTATTGAACACAATTTAGAAGTAATAAAAACAGCAGATCATATTATTGATATGGGTCCTGAAGGAGGAGAAAAAGGTGGAAAAATTATAGCAGAAGGATCTCCTGAGATTTTATTAGTAAAATTTAAAAATAGTTATACAAGTCAATATCTGCATGATGTATTAAGAATAGAAGATAAAATTAAAAGAAAGTCTTTACAAAAATAATTTTTTTATTCATTATTAAATTATTATGAATAATCCTTTAGAATCTCTAACGAAGACTGTTTTAATAGGTATAATACTAACAGTTTTAATGATTTTAATAATTAATCAAATTTATTAATTATGGATTTACTTGAACCTACATACTTAGCTTTTTTTTCTAGATGGCTACATGTTATAAGCGGAATTATGTGGATTGGTTTACTTTGGTATTTTAATTTTGTTCAAATACCTTCAATGCCTAATATTCCTGATAATGAAAAACCAGCAATTAGTAAAGTTATTGCTCCAAAAGCACTATTTTGGTTTAGATGGGCAGCGTTAGCTACAATAATTACTGGATTATCAACAGCTCATTTAAATGGTTATCTTTCTAGCGCTTTAACTTTAGGAATAATTGATGGTTCTCAAAAAAGCACTGCAATTGGTTTAGGAATGTGGTTAGGAATAATAATGGCATATAATGTGTGGATGATTATATGGCCAAATCAAAAAATTGCTCTAGGAATAGTAGACGCAAATCCAGATGATAAACCGATAGCAGCTAGAAAAGCAATGTTGTTTTCAAGAACTAATACAGCTTTATCTATTCCAATGTTATATGCAATGGTTTCTGCACAAAACCTATATTAATCTTGGTTTTTACTTCTAGCATCTGATGTTTTCATGTAAGTTAAAATTGGTGAAGCAACATATAACGAAGAATAAGTACCTATCAGCACTCCCCATATTAACGCAATAATAAAACTTGAAATAACAATTCCACCAAAAATATATAACGCTATTAATGCCAAAAGAGTTGTTACACTAGTTGTTACTGTTCTAGACAGAGTGCCATTTAAAGATATATTGATTACCTCATCAAAAGTAACTTGTTTATATTTCCTCATTGAGTCTCTAATTCTGTCATAAATAACAACTGTGTCATTAATTGAATAACCAGCAATTGTTAAAACTGCTGCAACAGTAGCTAAATTAAATTCTAATTTTAATAATGAAAAAAAACCAAGTGTAAGAATAACATCGTGTATTAAAGCTATTATTGCTCCTATAGCAAAATTCCACTGAAACCTTAGCCAAATATAAATAAGTATGCCAATTAATGAGAACATAACAGCAAGAATACCTGCGTTAACTAATTCGTCTCCAACTTTTGGTCCAACAAATTCTGTTCTTCTATATTCAACAGATTTTTCGTTTAAAAAATTTTTAATAACGTTAATAGTCTTAATGTCTGTGCCATCACTATTTTTTTTTTCTTGAACTCTAATAACAACATCATTTTCATTGCCAATTGTTTGTAATTGTATCTCACCTAGATCTAACTTCTTCATTTCATTTCTTAAGTTATTTAAATTAATTTTATTCTCAAATCTTACTTCTATTAAACTACCACCTGTAAAATCAATTCCTAAATTTAAACCTTTAAAAAAAACAGCAAATAAAGATAACGAGAATAAAATAAAAGATATTACTAAGGTTAATTTCTTTATTTTCATAAAATTAATCTTAGTTCCGCTTTTTATTATTTTTAATAATGGCATATTATAAATTTATTCTTTCTGGCTTTGTTTTTTTTAACCATAATATAATTAGAATTCTAGTAAACATTATTGCAGTAAACATTGATGTTAAAATTCCAATTGATAATGTAACGGCAAAACCTTTAACTGGCCCTGAACCTAAACCAAATAACATTATTGCTGCGATAAGAGTTGTTATATTAGCATCAATAATTGTCTTAAAAGCTTCTTTGTAACCTATATCTATAGTTGCTATAGGAGACATGTTATGTTTAATTTCTTCTTTAATTCTCTCAAATATTAAAACATTTGCATCGACAGCCATTCCAATTGTTAAAACTATTCCTGCTATACCAGGAAGAGTCAAAGTGGCTTTAATAGAAGTTAAAATTGAAAGTAAAATTAATAAATTAAAAATTAACGCTATGTTAGCAAAAATGCCAAAAGTTCCATAAACTAAATACATAAAAAATATAATTAAAATAAATCCTAAAATAGAAGCAAATTTACCTGATTCAATAGAGTCAGCTCCTAGACTTGGCCCAACAGTTCTTTCTTCAACGATTGTTAAAGGTGCGGGTAAAGCTCCAGCTCTTAATAACATCGACAAATCAGTAGCTTCTTGAAAACTAAATTGACCTGTTATTATACCTTTGCCACCTGTTATTGGTTCTCTTATATTTGGCGAACTAATAACTTTTTTATCTAAAACAATTGCTAGCTTTTTACCTAAATTATCAGTTGTAATCTTTCCAAACTTTCTACCTCCTTTATTATTAAATTCAAAGGCAACAACTGCAACTCCCTTATCTAAAGTTGGGTAAGCGTTAGTTAACAAATCACCAGAAATAATGTTTCTTTTTTTTACTGCATATAAAATAGGGCTACCAGATAAATCTAATTCCTTATCAGATTCATAAACTACTGTTCCTGGTTTTGTTTTACCTGACTTTAAATCACTTAAAGATAAATCTTCATCAACAATTTGAAGAGTCAATTTTGCTGTTTTACCAAGTAAACTTTTTAATCTTTCAGGATCAGATATACCAGGTAACTCTAATAATATTCTATCTACACCTTGTCGTTGTATTGTTGGTTCTTTTGTTCCATATTCATCAACTCTTCTTCTAATAACTTCAATAGACTGATTTACTGATGTATCTTTAATATTTTTAACTTTTTCATCACTAAATAAAATATTTATCAATTTATTTTCTTCAAATTCAAAAATTAGATCCTGAGAATATTTAGATAATATCTTTGATATTGTTTCTTTATCTGAATCTTTCTTAAATTTTAAAGAAATATTATTATCTGAAATCTTAAAGTTAGAATAAGAAACTCTATTTTTTCTTAATGATAATCTTAATTCATCTGAAAAAGTTTCAAAATTTTCTAAGACTACAGAATTTGAATCAACTTCGATTAATAAATACGAACCACCTTGTAAATCTAACCCTAAAACAATTTGGTCAGTTGGGACAAAAGAAGGAAAATTTTTTAAAGTATTTTTTGAAAAAAAATTAGGTAACGAGAAAATAATAGCAAAAAAACTAAAAATAATTACCAGATATAATTGCCATTTTTTAAACTGTACCATTAATTATAAAATTAATTAATTAAAATTATTTACTAACATCGGATGAATTGTTAATAACAGCGCTAATAGTTGGTCTAGAAATAATTATCTTTACATTATTTGATATTTCAACTTCTACTTTGTTCTCATCTATAACTCTCGAAATTTTACCATATACTCCACCAGCAGTGACGATGTCGTCTCCACGCTTAATTTTATCAATCATTTCTTTATGTTCCTTCATCTTCTTTTGTTGTGGTCTTATCAATAAAAAATAAAAGACAACAAAAATAAGAATTAATGGTAAAAAAGATACTAATGCTTCATTCATAACAAACTACTTATAATAATTTTTTCTAAATAATATATTTTTTTTTAAAAAATTAAACATTTAATTAATTCCTGATACTAAAGGAACAAACCTAACTCTCCAAGATTTTTCGATAATTAACTTTTTATTTTTTTTAACTACCTTTGAAATATATTGCTCCCCTCCTCTAATTAGTGGTAAAACTAAGATTCCATTATCGGATAGTTGATCAATTATTTTTTTTGGCAAACTATTTGATACAGCTGTAATTATAATACGGTCAAAGGCAAACTTAGCAGGCCATCCTTCTAATCCATCACCATGGTAAAAAACAATATTAGTAATTTTTAATTTATTTAATACTTTTTTAGCCTTTTCTAAAAGTAAATTATGCCTTTCTATTGTATAAATTCTTTTAAATAATTTTGATAAAATAGCTGTTTGATAACCAGAACCCGTGCCTATTTCTAATACATTAGAATTTTGCTTTGGTTCTAATAATTCAGTCATTTTAGCAACTACTGCAGGTTGACTTATTGTTTGATTGCAATCAATAGGTAGAGCTTTATTTTGATATGCTTTATAGTTTAAATCTTTATCTATAAATTCTTCCCGAGGAATTTTTTCTAAAATTGATAAAACATTATGATTAGTTACACCTAACTTTCTTAGTGTTAAGATTAAATTAATTCTTTTTAAATTATCTATCAAAAAAACTAAAGCCTTTCTTGATTATTCATATATTTCTTTAGAACTTCTGGTATATCAACTGAGCCATCTTTATTTTGATAATTTTCTAAAATTGCAATAATTGTTCTTCCAACTGCTAATGCAGATCCATTTAGTGTATGAGGAAAATGTTTTGTATTATTATCATTGTATCTTGCGTTTATTCTTCTACTTTGAAAGTCACCACAATTTGAAATGCTTGAAATTTCCATGTAACCTTTTAAACTTGGAACCCAAACCTCTATATCAAAAGTTTTTTTTGCAGCAAAACCAACTTCAGCTGAACATAATTCACAAACTCTATATGGCAACTTCAAGTCTTGTAAGATTTTTTCTGCAGCAGATAAAAGAAATAAATGTTCATCATTAGAATTCTCAGAAGCAACTATTGAAACTATCTCCACTTTACCAAATTGATGCTGTCTTTTTAATCCTCTTGTATCTTTACCAGCAGCTCCTGCTTCAGATCTAAAACATGGAGTGTATGCGGTGTATCGAAATGGTAAATCTTTTTTATCCAATATTTTATCTCTTACTAAATTAATTAAAGTAACTTCGCTAGTTGGGATAAGCCAAAGATTTTCTCTTGTTTTAAATATATCCGAATCAAATTTAGGTAACTGTCCAGTTCCTAGTAAAGATTCATTATTAACTAAATAAGGAGTATAAAATTCATCAAATTCTCCAAATTTAACGTTGCTATCTATCATAAAATTAGTTAATGCTCTTTCTAATTTAGAAAGATTATTTTTCAAATAAACAAATCTTGAGCCTGAAACATTTGCAGCACTTTTAAAATCAAGTAAGCCTAGATTCTCACCAATATCAACATGATCTTTTATTTTAAAATCAAATTCTTTAATATCTCCAAATTTTTTTATTTCTAAATTATCATTTTCATTTTTACCATCAGGGACACTTTCATCTAAAAAATTTGGTAATTCCATTAGAAAATTATCTAGATCTGAATTTTTTGAAGTTTTACCTTCTTGAAATTTACTTATATCTTCTTTTAAAATCTTTACTTTATTTATTAATTCCTTTTTTTTTGAAGAATCTTTTGTATTAGAAATTTCTTTAGATATCTTGTTTCGTAATTCTAAAAGTTTTTCAAGTTTTACAAAAACTTTTGAACGTGATTTACCCATATCTATTAATTTATTTGAAAGAGGTTTTAAACCTCTTCTTTTAAAAGCTTCATCAGCTTTTTTTGGGTTATTTATAATCCACTTAATATCTAACATTTTTATTTATTTAAAATATTATAACAAAAATTACTTTTTCTTTTTTTCAAAAAATTTAGATATAAATATAGACAACTCATATATTAAAATAACTGGTATAGCTAAACCTACTTGAGAAATAATATCTGGAGGTGTAATTAATGCAGACACTAAAAAAATAATAACTATTACAAATCTTCTCTTTTTTGCTAAATCTTTAGGTGATGTTATACCTAAAATTGTTAGTAAAAAAATAGCTGTTGGTAGTTGAAAGGCAAGACCAAAAGCAAAAGCAAGTTTTAACGTTAGAGAAATATATTCGTTAATTTTAGGTTCTAGCTCAATTGAATAATTATTATGTAATGTTGAAGTATCAAAGGCAGCAAAAAAGTTCCAAGCTAGTGGTATTATAAAATAATAAAGAAATATAAAACCTAAAATAAACATAAATGGAATCAAAAAAATAAAAGGAAATATTATTTTTTTTTCTTTTTCAAGTAATCCTGGTGCAACAAATTTCCATAACTGATATACAAGAAAAGGAGATGAAATAATAAATGCAGAAACAAGTGATAATTTTAAATAACTTAAAAATGCTTCAGCTAAACCAGTATAAATAAGCCTTTTATTATCCTTAAAATCAATAGATTCTATAAATGGATGAACAAAAAATGAGAATATGTCTTCTACAAAATAATATGTAAAAAAAAATGAAAATAAAAAAAATAAAAAAAAATAAATTGTTCTATTTCTTAATTCAACTAAATGAATAGAAAAAAACTCTTTATTGTTATTTTTTTTTAAAACCAACTTTTATTTCTTTTTCAATTTTTTTAATTCTTTTTCAATTTTTAAGATTTCTTTATTTCTTTTTTTAAATTCTTCTCTGTATAAATCTGTATTAAATTCATCTGTAATATCTGAAATATAATTTTTAATTTTATAAAAAAAATTAACAATTTTTTTAATAAAAAAAGGAATGTCTTGAGGCTTTATAAAAACTAAAGACACTATTGTTATTAGAAGTAGTTCAGTCCAACCTATGTTAAACATTTTTTAGATTTACTTTTTTTTCTTTCTTTTTGAATTATCTTTTAAAGAAGAACGCAAACTTTGCAATCCTTTACCAAGTTGTTTAATAACAACAGGTAATTTTCCTGCTCCAAAAAGAATTAGGATAATAACTAAAACTAATAATATTTGCCAGAAACTTGGTGCCATATATATATTTTTTAATTATTTATATTTAAATATAAAAAAATCTCTTTTACCAATACTAATATAGCAAATTTTATTTTTTGGTGGGATAAATTTTCCAGAAACTTTTATATGAATATGTTTTTTTACTAACTTATTTAAAATATCTAAATGTAAGTACGAATTCTTACCAATATATTTAATTGCAATAATTTTACTTTTAATTTTATATAAATCTTTTTTTGAAGAATTCTTAGATATTTTGAAAGCTTCAGGTCTAAATACAATCTCAACTTCTTTGGCTTTAGATATATCGTTTAATTTGACTTTAATAGGACCAAAAATTGTATTAGCTTTATTTTTATATATTTTACATCTTAAGGTTAAAGTTTCACCAAAAAATCTTGCTACAAATGAAGATTTTGGATTATTATATATTTTACTAGGTCTATCGAATTGTAAAATTTTACCTTCGTTCATAACAGCAATATAATCACCTATAAACATAGCATCATCCGGATCATGAGTTATTATTAGTGCTGTAGTTGCAGTTTTTTGTAGTAAATGCAATGTCACATCTCTTATTTTATTTTTTAATCTTTGGTCGAGATTTGCAAACGGTTCATCCATCATAAGTAATTCGGGTTTTGTTACTAAAGATCTAGCTATAGAAACAAGTTGTTTTTGACCAGCAGATAATTGGTGAGGAAAAGTATTTGAATAATGAGGTAGTCCTATTTTTCTCAAAATTTCAAAAGTCTCTCTTTGTATATCTTTATATTCTTTTTTTTTTGATCCAAAAGATACATTCTTGAAAATATTTAAATGTGGAAATAAGTTAGACTCTTGAAAAACTAAACCTATATTTCTCTTTTCAGTTGGTACAGAATAATTCGGTTTTGAAAAAATTTTATTTTTAAAAAAAATTTTTCCTAAATTTAAATTATCTAACCCTGCAATAACTCTTAATAATGATGTTTTACCACATCCTGAAGGGCCTACAAGACAAACAACTTTATTACTAGGTATATTAAGATTGATATCGCTTAATATTTTTTTTTTATTTTTAATCAGAGATAAATTCTGAATTTCTATATTGTTATCTTTTACCACTTTTGAACAAATGATTGTTAATCCTAGATATAAATATTATGCCAATTATACATAATACAACGATAATTAAAGCAGGTATTGTAGACTCAATTATTCTTTCTTCAGATGCATATTCATAAGTTTGAATTGCTAAAGTATCAAAATTAAAAGGCCTTAAAATTAAAGTAGCAGATAATTCTTTAATAATTTCAATAAAAATCAAGATAAGAGATAACATTATACTTAATGACATCATAGGAATATGAATATTAAATAATATTTTTATTGAACTTTTTCCTAAAACACTTGCGGTGTCATCTAAATTTTTTGATATTCTATGAAAACTACTTTCTATATTTGTGTGAGATATAGTAAAAAATCGAACAATATAAGCAAAACACAAAACAAATATACTTCCTGAAACTAAATTGCTTATATTGTCAAAATATGTAAATGGTACTAAAACACCAATTGCAATAATTGATCCAGGTATAGCGTATCCTAATGATGCAATTTTACTGAAAAATAAATTTATTTTTGTTTTATTTATTCTTACTGAATAATTTACAAGCAATGAAAGAATAATAATTAGGAAAGAAACACTTAAAGCTAAAAAAATTGTATTAAAAGTATTTTTAATAGTATCTTCCATCAAAAATATTTCTAAAGCTTGGAATGAATTTTTAATTAAAAAAGTAAATGGAATTAAAAAACCAAGTGATATTGGCAATAAACAAAACAATATTAAAATTAAATTTTTAAACTTACTAAGCGAAAGTAAATTGTTTTCGTTTCTATAACTTGATTTTATATTAATTTTTTCATTTGAAAAAAATCTTTTTTGAAAAAATAATATTAAAAAAATAAAAATTAAGAAAAATATAGATATTTGCGATGCTAAATGAATATCACCTAAGCCAACCCATGTTTTGTATATACCTGTTGTAAATGTATTTACTCCATAATATTGGACTGTTCCAAAATCATTTAAAGATTCTAAAATTGATAATATAACTCCTCCAATAATAGGAAATATAGTTAATGGTAAAGAAACTTTAAAAAAAATTTTTAATTGTTTTAAACCTAATGTTTTTCCAATTTCATTATATGAATAGGAAATCTCTGAAAAAGCAGCTCTAGAAATTATATAAACATACGGATACAAAGTTATAGAGAATATAAAAATTACTCCAGGCAATGATCTAATATTAAATAAATCATTATTAAAAATAAAAAAATTTTCTCTTAAAAAAGTTTGTAAAACTCCTGAATAATCTAGTATTTCTCCATAAGCAATAGCTGCAATATAAGGGGGTATACTTAATGGCAATAATAAACAAATATCGATTAATTTCCTTAATGGAAATCTATAATTTGTAACAATCCAAGCAGAAGTAACGCCAAAAAAAATAACAAAAATTGACTGAAAAAAAATTATATTGAACGAATTAAATAAGTAATCCCATATCTCTATATTTAATATAAAATTCCACTCACTTTTATAGTTTAAAATAACATTAATTAATAAAGAAAGAATTGGGAATGATAAAATAAGAGTAATTATTAAAGAAAAAAAAACCCAAAAATTAAAAGATCTATTAGTAAAAAAATCTTTAACTAATACCAACTTAACCTCTTTGTTTTTCTATGCCTAATTGGTTAATTTCTTTAATTGTAGGAAGTTCTTTTAAATTTGTAAGATTAAAATGCTCAAGAAATTTATCTGTAGTTCCCCAAGTTAATGGTTTTCCTGGTGTTTTTCTTCTTCCTTTTAATTCAATCCATCCTCTTTCTAATAAAATGTCTAAAGTTCCTTGACTAATATTTCTAGCTCTAACTTTTTCTATTTCACCTTTAGTCACAGGTTGGTAATAAGCAATAATTGCAAGAGTTTCAACACCGGCTTTAGATAATTTTCTTTTTAAATTTTTTTCGATCTTAAGATAATTGGACATACTAGGAGCTGTTCTAAAACCCCACTTGTCTTTTACGTTATAAATATTTATACCACGGTCTTTATAAAAACTTTTTAACTCAACAAGTAGATTTTTAATATTAAAATTATTTGAAATATTTTTTTTTAAATCTTTTTCATCAACAAGATCGGAATTAGCAAATAAAATAGCTTCAATAATTTTTAAACAAGTATTCTTGTCTTTATTCATTTTTTATTAATTTTTTTTTTAATATATATCGGAGCAAACGGAGCGTGTTGTCTAACATTTATAACTCCTTCTTTAACTAACTCTAGAGAAGCAGTAAAGTGAGAGGCAGTGAAGGATTTTTTTATAAAATTGTCAGTTTCTTTAGTTTTAATAATAGAATCAAGCGGTATCCATTCATCTTTTTTTATTTCAAAAAATTTTTTTAAATTTTTTAAAGCTTCTTCAACAGAACATACTTTTTTTAAATTAAGTGTAAAATTCTTTATGTTTTTCCTAGTATCAACATCAACAATATTTCTTAATAAGTCATATAATGAGCAATCAAAAGTATATTTATTTTCTACAAAAGTTTCTTTTTCTAAACCATTTTTAAAAAAATCTTTATTAAGTTGAGGTCTTGAAAAAATTTTTACACCAGCCTTACGCATCTCATCTAACTTTATTAATTGTTCTCTTAAATTTTCAGCTAAAGTAGCAGCTGGAATATCTTCATTTTTTTTTTCAGGCAACAAGAGCCTTGATTTTAAATATGTTAACCATGAAGCGATAACTAAAAAATCAGCAACTAATGTTAAATTAGTTGTTTTAATTTTATTTTTAACATAATTGGAATATTGGTCAGCAAGTTCTAAAATTGATATATGTTTTAAATCAACTTTTTGCTTTTTTGCAAGATCTAACAAAAGTTCGATCGGCCCTTCATACCCATCTATATTTAATACAAAATCATTCATTTCACTTAATATAATTATAAATACTTAAAATTATTTTTTCTATATTATAAAAAAAAAAAAATTTTTATTTAATTAAACTAAACGTTTGATTACACTTACTTTTTTTAAAGTTTTGTTTTTAATTAAAGGAATCGCTTTATAAATTTGAACCATTTCATTTAAATTAGCATTGCAATGTAAAATAATATCACATCCTGAATTTAATATGTTTTTAACTCTACTTTTAATACTACCTTTTAACGCTTTCATATTTATATCATCAGAAAACAATAGTCCGGTGAAACCAATTTTTTTTCTTATAATCTTTTCAATAATAATTTTTGAATAACAAGCTAATTTATTATCTATTCTATTATAAATAATATGAGCAACCATAGCGGCTGACTCTTTATTTAATCTTTTAAAAGGAAAAAAATCTTTTTTATTTAATAAATTAATATCTAAATTAACAATTGGTGTAGTTTTATGACTATCTTTATCAGAAGAACCATGACCGGGAATATGTTTAATCACCGGCATAACCTTCATTTTTTTATGCGCTTTACAAAAAGATTTTGCTAACTCATAAACAATTTTGGGATCAGATGAAAAAGATCTATCTCCAATAACGTTATTCGTATAATCATAAGTAACATCTAGAACAGGAGCGCAATTCATGTTAATTCCAAGTTCTTTTAAATCCTTAGCAATTCTTAATGAATTTTTAAAAGTTAGTTCTTTTGCATTTAATAAATCTTTTTTTGCTTTATCACCAAAATATTTTGCTGTTGGATATTTTTTCCAAATTGGATTATTTAATCTAGAAACTCTGCCGCCTTCCTGATCAATTAAAAAAAAAGCTTTATCATGAGATAATAAATTTTTTAAATTATCAACAAGTGACTTAACTTGTTTTTTATTTTTACAATTTCTTTCAAAGAAAATAAATCCTAAAGGATTTGTTTTTTTGAAAAAAATTTTTTCTCTGTCATTTAATTTATAACCTTTTATACCAAAAATTACAGGAAGAGGTTTTCTTAAAATTTTTTTTTTAACATTCATCGTTTAAAGTGCAAGACTCGTCTAATGGATTTATATCTTCGTCTGGTGGAGGAAGAATTTTAATCGGTTTATTATCTGCCTCAATAATTGGAATTGATTCATTATCAAAACTAACTTTATAATTTTCTAAATTAATATAATGATTTATTAAAAAAAAGAACGTAGTTAAAACTAAAATTATTATTAAAAACTTAAGAATCTTCATTTTTTTTATTTCATAACATTTAATGGTTTAACACCTAACAAATTAAGGCCATTGCTTATAACAATTTTTACAGAATATATTAAGCCTAATCTAGAAATAGATAAATCCTTATTATCTATATTTAAAAACCTCTTAGAAGGATCTATTTTTCCATAATTCCAAAAACTATGAAACTTTGCTGCTAATGATTGTAAAAAGAAAGTTATTCTATGGGGTTCATGATAATTTGTAGAATCTTCAAGAATTTTTGGCCATTTAACTATCTCTTTTATTATCGAAATTTCATTTTTATCAACAATTTCTTTAAAACTGTTATTTTTTATTTTTTCAAAAGAAATTTCATTTTTATTAAAATGTTTATTCGCCTCTCTTAAAACTGAACAACATCTTGCATGTGCATATTGTACATAAAAAACTGGATTATCTTTACTTTCTTCTGTAACTTTTTGTAAATCAAAATCTATATCTTCATTATTTTTTCTTAACAGCATAATAAATCTAGTAACATCCCTGCCTACATCATTTAATACGTCATTTAAAGAAACAAATTTCCCTTCTCTCTTTGACATTTTTAATTTCTTTTTATTATTAATTACTTTAACCATTTGACATACTTTTATTGATATATCGGCTTTTTTTTCTGTTATTGCATTAACTGCACTTGAAAGTCTTTTTATATACCCTCCATGATCTGCACCCCATACATTAATCATTGAACTGTATCCTCTATTATATTTATCGAAATGATATGCTACATCTTTTGCAAAATAAGTATATTCTCCATCAAATTTTTGCAAAGATCTGTCAACATCATCTCCAAACTTAGTTGATTTAAACAAATATTGTTCTCTTGGCTCCCATTCATCCACATCTCCACCTTTAGGTTTTTCTGGTATACCTTTATAGATTAATTTTTTTTTTTTTAAAAAATTCATGCATTTGGAAATTTTATTTTTTTTAACTAAATTATTTTCTGAAAAAAATGAATCAAAGTTTACCCCTAATAAATTAAGATCTTTTTTTATTAAATCTAAAATCCATTTAAGTGAAAAACTTTGTATAAAATAATAATTTTCTTTGCTTTCTTTAATATATTTCTTGCCATATTTTTTTTTTAATTCTTTAGCAAGATCTATTAAATATTCTCCTGGATATAAACTATTATCAATTTTATTTTCTTTTTTATTAAATAATTCTTGATATCTATAAATAACTGAATTAGTTAATTTCTCAATTTGAGAGCCTGTATCATTAATATAATATTCTTTATGCACCTTATAGCCGGATTTTTTCATTATATTTGATAAAACGTCTCCATAAACAGCACCTCTGCAATGTCCAATATGTAAAGGGCCTGTTGGATTTGCAGAAACAAATTCAATTACTATTTTTTTTGAATTGCCTATATTGCTTTCTCCATATTTATCTTTCTGGTTTAATACTTTTTTAATTTCGTTTATCCAAAAATTTCTTTTTAAAGAAAAATTTATAAAACCGCTTCCTTCTATTTTTACATCTTCTATGTAATTTTCTTTTTTAAGTTCTTTAATAATCTTTTCAGCAAAAATCTTAGGATTAGTTTTAGATAATTTTGATAATGAAAAAGCTGCATTTGTTGAAACATCTCCAAATTTTTCTTTTGGTGGTTGGCTAACTTGAAACATATTAACTACTTCTTTTCTATAAGTATCTTTCATTACCTTAGTTTTAAGTATTTTATTAATATCACTCTTTAAATTATTGTAATAACTCATTTTTATTATATTTTATTGCAAATTTTTAATATATATCTATCAGTCATGCCTGATATATAATCTATTACTACTTGTTTTTTCTCAACATTATTGTCTTTGTATGTACTTTTAATCCAAGAAGTTGGAATATTTATTTTATTAGTAATATAAAATTTATATAAATCTTGAATTAATTTTTTATATTTTTTTGTTTTATTAATAATAATTTTATGATTATACATTCTCTTATTTAAAAAAAACCTAATTTCAGAAATGCTTTTTTTCATTTTATTGGAAAATGAAACAATGTTAAATCCTGCATTTCTTATATCATTTACATTTTTTGGTTTTAATTTATTTAAATTCTTTTCAGTCTGTTTTATTAAATCTACAACCATTGTATTTATTAATTTTCTAACAAATTCTTTTTTAAATCTATCTGTATTTAAATTTACACTATAATTTTTTATAATTTTTTTATAAAAAGAATATTTCTTTAAATTTTTTAAATCAAATAAGCCTGCTCTAAATCCATCATCTAAATCATGATTTATATAGGCTATATCATCAGATATTGCTGCTATTTGAGCTTCTAATGAAGGAAAAGTTTTTAAATCTAAGTCCATAAATTCATTACTAAATAAATATATATTACTTTTTTTATTAATTTTTTTTATAGGTCCGTTATGTTTTGCAATACCTTCTAAAGTTTCCCAAGTTAAATTTAGTCCATCAAATTCTAAATATACTTTCTCAAGAAAAGTTATAATTCTAAAAGATTGATCATTATGATTAAAATATGAATTTGAAGCTTTTACTAAAGCGTCTTCTCCTGCATGTCCAAATGGTGTATGTCCCAGATCATGAGCTAATGAAATTGCCTCAGTTAAATCTTCATTTAGTTTAAAATACCTACTTATTGATCTTGCTATCTGTGAAACTTCAAGCGTATGCGTTAATCTTGTTCTATAATGATCCCCTTCATGATTAACAAAAACTTGCGTTTTATACTTTAATCTTCTAAATGCAGTTGAGTGTATAATTCTTCCTACGTCCCTTTGATATTCATTTCTAAAGTTATCTTTATTAGTTTTATAAACTCTACCTTTAGTTTTATCAGTTCTAACAGCTAATTTAGAAACTTTTAACATGTTTAATTTTAAAAAAAATATACTATTTTAATAATAACGTTAATAAAATAAGAATATAAATTTATTATTTTAGAATTATGAATAATTTATTAGTTACAAGTAATGCGGCAAAGAAAATTATTGAGCTATCAAAAAAGAAAGAGAAAAAAATGTTAAGAATATCTGTAACTGGAGGCGGATGCCAAGGCTTTCAATATAATTTAGATATGGAGGATAAATACGAAAAAAAAGACATAATTATAAAAAAAAATAATGCTTTAGTTGTGATAGATAAAAATTCATTGGACTTAATAAAAGGTTCTGAAATAGATTTTGTTGAAGATTTAATTGGTTCTAGATTTAAAATTAATAATCCAAAAGCAACATCTTCATGTGGTTGCGGCACATCTTTCTCATTATAATAAAATATGAGCAATATTAGAATCGCTTCATGGAATGTGAATTCTATAAGAGCAAGAATTGAAATATTATCCAAATGGCTAAAACAAAAACAATACGACATTGTTTTCGTTCAGGAAACAAAAGTGCAAGATCATGAATTTCCTATAGATGATATTAAAAATTTTGGATACGAAGCAATCTTTATGGGTCAAAAGTCTTATAATGGAGTAGCAATACTCTCAAAAGAAAAAATCAATATATTAAATAAAAATTTACCAGGTGATAAAAAAGATGAGCAAGCAAGATTTATAAGTTCAAAAATTAAAGATATAGAATTAATTTGTATTTATTTACCTAATGGTAATCCAATAGATACTGACAAATTTCCTTATAAATTAAAATGGATGGACAGACTATCAGATTACATCAAAAAAAATTTAAACGAAAATAAAAAATTTATTTTAGCAGGAGATTTTAATGTAATTCCTAAAGAAATTGACGTTCATAATCCTGAATCTTGGACTAATGACGCTTTATTTCATGAAGATACATTAAAAAAATTTTGGGCAATGATGAATTTAGGATTAACTGACGCTTATAGAGCAATCAATGGTGATAAGGTTGAATATACTTTCTTTGATTATAAAAGAAAAACTAATTTTGAAAATAATAAAGGTCTTAGAATAGATCATTTTATTCTTCCCCCTTCCATGGTGGATAAATTAGATAAATGTTATATTGATAGTAGATTAAGAGGTTTAGAAAAACCTTCTGATCATGTACCAATAGTTTGTGAATTTAAACTCTAGTATTTATAATAAATTATATTTCTGAGAAAGTATGAGTTTCTGTCTTTGCTCCAGGATGTGTTACTGCGCCTTTATAAGCATCTCCAACATTCTTTGTATATCTCCAAAGAGATCCTGATTGAAAATAATTTTTTCTAGCTTTCCATTTCTTCTTTCTTTTAGTTAATTCCTTTTTATTAACTAACAAATTTATTATTCCTTTATTTGCGTCTAAATGAATCTTATCACCATTCTTTATAAGCGCGATTGGCCCACCGACAGCTGCTTCTGGTCCAATATGTCCTACACAAAAACCTCTAGTAGCACCTGAAAATCTTCCATCAGTAATTAACGCAACTTTATCTCCCATACCTTGGCCATATATTGCGGCAGTCGTAGAAAGCATTTCTCTCATTCCAGGGCCTCCCCTTGGTCCTTCATAACGTATAACAATAACATCTCCTGCTTTATATTTTTTCTTTTGTACTGCGTTAAAAGCATCTTCTTCACAATCAAAACATCTAGCATTTCCTATAAATTCTAAATTTTCCATTCCAGCAATTTTTACAACTGCTCCTTGTGAAGCAAGTGATCCTTTTAAAACAACGACCCCGCTTGTTTTGCTTATAGGATTTTTAGTTTCTAGAACTACATCCTGATTTTTTGGAAATCTTATACCTTTTAAATTCTGCTCTATTGTTTTTCCTGTAACAGTTATACAATTTTTATGTAAATACCCACCATCTAATAATGCTTTCATTAGTATAGGAACCCCGCCTACATCGTATAAATCTTTTGCAACATATTTACCACTTGGTTTCATGCTTGCTATATAAGGAGTTGTTTTAAAAACTTTCATAACATCAAATAAATCAAAATCAATTCCTGCTTCATGTGCTATTGCTGGTAAATGCAAAGCAGCATTTGTTGATCCGCCAGATGCTGCAACTACTCTTGTTGCGTTTTCTAAAGATCTTTTTGTAATAATATCTCTTGGTTTTGGTCCGTTCTTAATTAGATGCATAATCGTTTTACCAGCCTGTTTTGCGGTTTTTTCTCTTTCTTTAAAAGTTGCTGGTATTGCAGATGTACCAGGTAATGCTAGTCCTATAGCTTCAGCTACACATGCCATTGTATTTGCAGTAAATTGTCCTCCACATGACCCTGCTGATGGGCATGCAACTTTTTCTAGCGAATATAAATCTTTCTTTTTTATTTTACCAGATGCATATTCCCCAACAGCTTCAAATAAATCTTGAACTGTTACTTGTTTACCTTTAAATTTTCCAGGAAGTATTGATCCTCCGTACATAAAAATTGACGGTAAGTTTAATCTAGCCATTACCATCATTAATCCAGGTAAAGACTTGTCACACCCTGCTACTCCAACAATTGCATCGTAACAATGTCCTCTAACTGTTAGTTCAACTGAATCTGCTATTACTTCCCTGCTTACTAAAGAAGATTTCATTCCAGGGTGACCCATAGCTATTCCATCAGTAACTGTAATAGTAGTGAATTCTCTTGGAGTGCCTCCGGCTTCTGTAACTCCTTTTTTTACAAATTTTGTCTGACCCATTAATGATATATTGCATGGTGCAGCTTCATTCCATGTTGATACAACTCCAACAAAAGGTCTGTTTATTTCCTTTTCTTTTAAACCCATAGCGTAGTAATACGATCTATGAGGAGCTCTTTCTGGTCCCTTAGAAACTAATCTGCTTAT
>CEUZ01123881.1_pt1 | contig 23817 bp, 24 predicted proteins | sample 361511 | NCBI WGS metagenome assembly CEUZ01 (sample SAMEA2622822, study PRJEB7988) | marine metagenome | biome: marine biome (ENVO:00000447); feature: surface water layer (ENVO:00002042); material: "saline water (ENVO:00002010), including plankton (ENVO:xxxxxxxx)" | depth 5 m | reverse complement strand
TTTGATGAGGCTGAAAATATGGAATGGGCCCACAAAATGCAAACTGCTGGAGTTAAAGTTTTTTACAGCAATGCAAAAACAAAAATACACGCTAAACTCGCTCAAGTTGTAAGAAGAGAAAGCGGGAAATTAGTTACATATTCTCATGTCGGTACAGGAAATTATCATTCTATAACGTCTAAAATTTATAGCGACCTATCTTACTTCACGGCAAATAAAAAACTTTCTCAAGAATTAGGAAAAGTTTTTAATTATATGACTAGTTTAATAAAACCAGAAAATGTGAAAAATATTACATATTCACCGATAAACTTAAGAAGCAATTTGATAAATTTAATTGAAAAAGAAATAGAATTTGCAAAAAAAAAAATGCATGCAGAAATTTGGATGAAAGTAAATAGTTTAGTAGATAAAAAAATTATTGATATGTTATGCAAGGCATCAAAAAATAATGTTAAAATCAATTTAATTGTTAGAGGTATTTGTTGTTTAATTCCAGGGGTAAAAAATATATCCGAAAATATAACTATAAAATCAATTGTTGGTAGATTTCTAGAACATTCAAGAATTTATTGTTTTAGTAATGGAAAAAAAATGCCTTCAAGAAATAGTAAGGTTTTTATATCATCTGCTGATTTGATGCCGAGAAACTTAGACAGAAGAATTGAAATACTTCTTCCTATACTAAATAAAACAGTTCATCAACAAATTTTAGATCAAATTATAGTAGCTAATATAAAAGATAACCAGCAATCTTGGTTCTTAAATAGTGAAGGAAATTATGAAAAGATTGAAAATAATGGTAAGGAAAAAAAATTTTCAGCTCATCAATATTTTATGAACAATCCAAGTTTATCCGGAAGAGGTAAAGCGTTAGAAAAATTACCTGTAAAAAAAATAAACTAAAGATCTAAACGTGTTGAACTTAATTTTTTCTCAAATAAAATTTCTATTTTAGTCCCTACTCCTATTCTACTACTTATATTCAATTTAGCATCATGTGCTAATGCTATATGTTTGACAATTGCTAGACCTAATCCTGTTCCTTCAATATTTTCTAATTTATTATCTGGCACTCTATAAAATCTTTCTGTAATTCTAGGAATTAAAGCATGTGGAATCCCTTTTCCATTATCTTTAAAAGTTAATATATATTTATCTTTAATATTCTTTAAGAACACAAAAATTTTTGAATGATTCTTAGAATATTTTACTGAATTATCCAAAATATTAACGAACATCTGGTGTAATTGATTTTTATTTCCTTTTATATTTAAATTTTTTTGTCCTTCATATTTTATATTTATATTCTTTAATTTTGCTATTGTACTAATACCTGAGATTGAATTTTTAACGATTTCATTAAGATTCAATGTTTTGAAGATTTTTCGATTTGACTGTGTTTCTATTTTTGTAAGTTGTAGTAAGTCTTCAATTATTAATTTCATTTTACCAGATTCCATTTTTAAAATTTTATGTAACTGTTTTTGTTCGGAGACATCCGTTTTTTTTACCTCATTTAAAAGTTCAACAATATTCATAATTGTTGCTAAAGGTGTTTTTAATTCATGGCTAACATTGCCAATAAAATCAGATCTGACATTTTCTAATTTCTGTATACGAGTTATATCCATAAATGATAAAAGAATATTGTTGTTGGATAATTTAAAAATTTTAACATCAAAAAACATAGTCAAAGGAACATTGAATAGCTCCAGAGTAAAATGATCTGTTTTTTTGTTAGTTTTCCTGAATTTTAAAATATTTTCCCTAAATTCAGGTCTTCTAAAATTGTGAAAAATATTACTATACTTATTTAGCTTAAATAAACCCTTAGCAGCGTCGTTAATAAAAAGAATAGAATTATCATTTTTTAAAACAACAAATGGAATATCTACTATGTTAATAAGATTTAAATCATTAGTATTTATATTTGATACCTGCTTTTTTTTTGTTTTTTTTTCAATTTGTTGAGAAAGATCTGGTTTATTACTCAACATTTTTCTAAAAACCTGTAAATTTATTAATTTTTTCAATTTATTCAGCTAAATAAATAACTTTGTTAATAATATAAATTAGATATATTGATCATAGATTAAAAATAATCATTTTATTCAATAATTTATATATCCTTCTTAAAGTTTTGGTTAAACTTAATAATTTTATTTACAAATAATTTATTCATTTTTTTATCAATTTCTTTTTTTTTAGTTAAGATTTTAAATAAATCAACTTCATTAAAACTTAGAATAACATCTAAATAGTCAAATTCCCTCTTTTTTAATGTATTAATATGTGTGGAAACAAAATTACCTAACAATATATCTAATTCCTTAGTTCCCATATGTGTACATTTAAATAAAATTTTTTTTTTCTTTAAAGGCATTTTGTTAATCTTATTTTGTTTGAACATGATAATATTTTTTAATTATAAAGTAATATAAGTAGGAATAAATGTTAGACAATATTACAAAAAGTAACTTATTTAACTCAATTGAAAATATAAAAGGTATTGGGCCAAAAACATCAAAGTTATTTGAAAAACTTTGTGGAACTAAAATAATCGACTTATTACTAACAATGCCCAGAGGAATTAAAAAAAGAATGTTTTTAGATCAAGTTTCTGAACAGTTTTTAAAGGAAGAAGTGGCGTTAATTATAACAGTTGTCAAACATATACCGCAATTTAATCCGAGAATGCCGTATAAAATATTGTGTAAAAATAAAAATAATGAAATTGAAATTATTTTTTTTAGAGGATATACAAAATATTTAAAAAAAATTCTTCCTGTGGGTGAAAATAAAGTCGTGTGTGGAAAATTAGAAAAACTTGGAAGCAAATATCAAATAATCCATCCTGAAAGCATATCTCATTTAGATGAATTACCTTACCTTCATGGATCGCTTTCTTTATATTCTCTTACAAAAGGTCTGACAATGTCGCTTTATAGAAAGTCTATATTTAGTGCTTTAAAAGAGTTAGTTGAGATACCTGAATGGATCAATGAAGCAATAATAAAAAAAAATAATTGGCATACATGGAAAGAAACTATTGAGTTATTACACAATCCTAAAGAACTAAATGATGAAAAAATTAATAAATTTAAAGATAGATTGTCTTTTGATGAAGCCTTATCTCATTATATCAAATTATTAATTATGAAGGATAAGATGAAAAAAAATATTTGTTATGCAGTTAATGTTAATAATGAAATTAAAAATAAAATATTATCTGATATTAATTTCAAACTTACCGGATCACAATTAAAAGTACTTAATGAAATAGAAAATGATTTAAACAAAAAAACTCCAATGTTAAGATTGTTACAGGGAGATGTGGGTTCAGGAAAAACTATTATTGCTTTAATAAGTCTTGCAAATTTAATAAATAGAAAAATGCAAGGAGCTTTAATGGTTCCAACAGAAATATTGGCAATTCAACATTATAATTATTTTTCCAATATGTTGAAGGAAACAAATGTAAAAATAGCATTGCTAACATCAAAAATTAAAAAAAAAGAAAGAGATGATATATATGAAAATATAGAAAATGGTTCTATACAAATAATTATTGGAACACATGCACTGTTTCAAAAAAACGTTAATTTTAATAATCTTAATTACATTGTAATAGATGAGCAGCATAGATTTGGTGTACATCAAAAATTTCAGCTATCAGAAAAAGGGTCAAATCCTCATGTTTTAGTAATGACTGCGACACCTATACCTAGAACATTGGCTTTGACAATGTATGGCAATATGAATATTTCTAAAATAACTGAGCTTCCGGCAAATAGAACTAAAATTGAGACACGAACAATTTCATCAAATAAAACAAACAAAATAATTGAGGAGTTAAAAAGTATTATAGAAAAAAAAGAGAATGTTTTTTGGATATGTCCGTTAATAGAGGAATCTGAGAAATTAGATTTAACTGCAGCAACAAAAAGATTTGAAAAGTTAAAAAAATATTTTGGTAACTACGTTGGAATAATACATGGAAAAATGGATATAGAAGAAAAAAAAAAAATTATTGATAAATTTAAATCAAAAAAAATTCTTATTTTGGTTTCAACAACAATCATAGAAGTTGGGATAGATGTTCCAAATGCTACTGTTATAATAATTGAAGAAGCTAATAGATTTGGGTTATCTCAATTACACCAACTAAGAGGTAGAGTCGGCCGTTCTGATAAAAAATCTAGTTGTATTTTATTGTATAAGAATAAAAATATTAATGAGTTTTCTAAAAAAAGATTAAATACAATTAAATTAAATAATGATGGATTTAAAATTGCTGAAGAAGACCTCAAGTTAAGAGGTTTTGGTGAAATATCAGGAACAAAACAATCAGGGTATCAATTATTTAAAATATTAGATCCATTAAAAGATATTAAAATAATGGAAGAAGCTTTGGTAGAAGCAAAGAAAATTTTTGAAAAAAGAAAAAATATGAAGAAAGAAGATAAAAATATAATTAATATTTTTTTAAAAATATATAATCAAAGTAGCTCGATGGATTATATAAAAATAGCTTAAAAAAATTCTTATTTATTATTTTTTTTTAAAGATTTTATTTTTTTTTGATTTTCCGAAGGTGTTAACATCCCAGCAGAAATAATCATTTTTATTCCCTCTTCCACACTCATGCTTAATCTAATGACATCTTTTCTTGGAAGAAATAAAAGAAAACCAGAAGTTGGATTTGGAGTTGTTGGAAGAAAAATATTTACTAAATTATCATTAGTTTTTCTATTTACCTCACCTTTTGTATCACCTGTTAAGAAACCCATTGCCCAAATTCCTTTTCTTGGATATTCAATTAAGACAACTTCTCTGAAGGAGTTTGATTTTTTTGAAAGTACTGTTTCAAATAGTTGTTTTAAACCACTATAAATATTTCTTAAAACTGGAATTTTAGATAAAATTTTTTCAACAAATGAAGAAAATAGTCTGCCTAAAATTCCTGTAGTTAAAAATCCTATTATAGAAAAGAAAATAAATACAAAAATTAGCCCAAACCCTGGTATTTCATAAGGAAATGTTCCTAATAAAGGAGATGCTTTTTTATCAAAAAACTTTATTAATCCCCAAGCGATGTAAAAAGTTATTATTACAGGGACACTGATTAAAATCCCTTTAAAAAAATTGTTACTTAATTTTTTAAAAATTTTAGATATAAAATTCATAATCCTAAAAAGGTATAAAAGATTTTTTTTCAGTATATTTAGTATATCCTAAGTTAACACCAGCTCTTAATCCAAGACCTGATCTAACAGGAGTTATAATTATACCATCTTTCTTCTGATAATTAATAGCTAATCCGGCAGCTAAATATAAAGTTCCTTCTACATCAGGAAACCTCATGAATAGTTTGTCTACTTCATCCATTTCTAAATTATAAATAAGTGTAAAAACTTTTGACGCATTAGCACCTAAATCAAAACCAAGAGAAGGCCCGTTCCAAAAAATTTTTTTTGTTGTACCATCTTTAAAATATATTTTACCTCCACCATATCTTAAACCACCAAAGAAAGCACCACTAAATTCTTCGCCTTCAATATAAGCGCTAGGTTGACCAAAATCATTAAATGATCTTTCGATAATAATCCCTACACCTTCAGATAAATCAGCAAAATATATTTTAGCTTTATCAACCATTTCTTTTTTATCAAAAGTTTTTTTAGTTAAAGATTCATCTGCTCCATAAACAGGCTTAGCATTTGCTGAATAATATAGTTTTATAAAAAAAGGGATAATTATAAAAGCTAATATATATTTAAATTTCATAATCTTAGTTTACATGTGTTGCTGTAATTTCTATATAAGTTTTTCCAGGATTAAATTTAGAAATTTTTATAAAAATTGCTTTTTTTTTATTCTCAAAAATTAAAACACTAATATCTGATTTCTTTAAAGATTTTTCTTTATATCTATATTTTTTCATTTCTTTTAAAAAAAAATTATAAATTTCTTCACTATTAGCTTTATTAATTAAAGATAGTTTGCCCATCCAATCTTCGCCTTTTCCAATTATAAAAGTTTCCTCTGGGTCAATTGTTGAATCGCTAGGTATAGGAATATCTGAGATTTCACTTAAACGTTTATTATTTTCCTCATTATTTATATCTATATTAACTTTTGAAGATTTATACGATGGTGTTTTAACTGTTTGTGAACAGTTATTTGTATAGATAAAAACTAGAAAAATTATTACTAGGGATTTAATCTGTATTTTTTCCACTTTTTTTGATTATTTTTTTTATAAACAATTCTATCATGAAGTCTATTATCTCTACCCTGCCAAAATTCTATTAAGATGGGGTTAATTAAATATCCTGACCAATAATTAGGTCTTTTAATTTCTTTATTTTCGAATCGTTTTTCTATTATTGCAAACTTAGATAAAAGAGTTTTTCTATTTTTTAAAATGTTACTTTGGTCTGATGCCCAAGAACCAATTTGACTTTTTCTTGATCTAGTAGAAAAGTATATATCAGCGTCTTTTTTATTAACTTTTTTTACATTACCTTCTATCCTCACCTGTTTACCTATTTGAGGCCACCAGAAGACCGCTGCAACATTACTATTGTTTTTTATATCACTAGATTTTCTACTATTTAAATTAGTGTAAAAAACAAAACTTTTTTTTTCTATACCTTTAAGTAAAACAATACGACTTGAAACTTTTGTATTTTTGCAAGTTGAAAGAGTCATCGCAGTTGGTTCAAAAACTTTAAATTTTAATGCTTCATTAAACCATTTTATAAATTGTTTAAAAGGATCCGAATTAGCATTACTAATATCAAAAGATTCTTTTTTATATTTAAATCTTATTTGAGAAATATTGGTTTTTATTTTCATAAAAAAAATTATATTTATATATTAAAATTTAGTTTATTGTTTATTTATAATAATTACACAATGAATTTATTAATAAGATTTATTATTTTTTTTATAATTAGCATTACAAGTCTAAATGCAGAGACTGTTGCTGTTAAATGTCATATAGATGAGGAACATTCGTATAGTTTTTTATTTAATTTTAATGATAAAAAAGCTACTTGGTTAGATCAAAATAACCAAGATATGATTATAACTATTTTCCCAGATGTTGAAAAAGGGGGTAAATTGTTAATTATGGGCGGTGTTGGAAAAAATAATGAAAAACATACTTTTATCATTGATGTTGTAAAAGCCGTTGTAAATGTTTCAACTAATCTAGGTTTTCATAAAAGTGGAAAATGTGGTAATAAGTCAATTATAGAACCAAAAGATCCTTACGCAGATTAAAAAATTATTAGATCATCTTTTAAGCACTGAGTGTAAATAATATTCTTTTTTATTTAATTTTTTTACATTTATTCCTCTAGAATCTTTTATTTCATAATTGATTTTTTTTAAAATATTAAATATTTCGTTCTCATTAACACCTAGTTTACTTAAATGTTTTTTGTGGATACTTAAAAATATATCTGGTTTATATTTTTTAATAGTTTTTATAGAACCATTTAAAATAAAAATTTCAGAACCTTCTGCATCAATTTTAATAAGGTCTGGTTTATAATTATTATTTTTAAAATAACTGTCTAAAGATACTTGTTTTTTAAATTTTTTTATAAATAATTCTTTTTTTTTTAATTTTATAATTGAATTTAACCCAGTTGGATTAATAGACTCAAAGAAAGGTACTTTTTTCTCTTCTTTTTCACCAACTAAAGTGTCAATAACTTTTACATTCTTAATATTATTTTTTTTTAAATGATTTTGTAAAAACTCTCTATTTATGCTACTAGGTTCAAATGATACTAATTTTGAATTTTTTTTTACTAATGAGCTTAAAGGAAGAGTCGTTAATCCAATATGTGCACCTATATCAACAATAAATTTTTTATTTATACATTTTTTCATCATCAATGGAAAAATACTATTTGGTTCTAATCCCCATTGATTAAAATTACTAAAAGCAAAAAAACAATGAATTTTAAAAGGTCCATGTTTTGATATTTTTTGCTTAACATAAAAATTTATTTTTAATTTTTTAATTAAATATCTGTACAATTGTCCAAAAAAAAACCAAAAGAAATATAGTTTTTTGGGGGTTATATTTTTAATATATCTTAGAAATGAAAACATTTAATTTAAATGTAGGCGCTGGGGGGATCGAACCCCCGACACGCGGATTAAAAGTCCACTGCTCTACCAACTGAGCTAAGCGCCCACAAATTATATTATTACAAAGTTGTTTAAAAACAAGATATCAAATTATCAATTATTTTTTATTTAATCTTTTTTCTACTTCTTTAGGAACAAACTTGGAAACATCGCCATTTAAAGAGCTAATTTCTTTTATTAATTTAGATGAAATTAATTGATAATTATCAGAAGACATTAAAAAAACAGTTTCTATTTTAGAATTAAGCTTATAATTCATACCAGTCATTTGAAATTCATATTCAAAATCAGATATTGCTCTTAATCCTCTTATTATGATGTTTGCATTTCTTTTAGATGCATAATCCATTAACAAGCCTGAAAAAGATTCTACTTCAACATTTTTAATATTTTCATCAATTATTACCTTCTTGATAATTTCCACTCTTTCATTAGTAGAAAATAATATTTTTTTTTTACTATTATCAGATATTGAAATAATTAATTTATCAACAAACTTGCAAGATCTCTTAATAATATCTAAATGACCATTTGTAATTGGATCAAAAGTACCGGGATATATTGCAACTTTCATAACTTATTATTTATTCATCAACTGAAATATTCAAGTCCTTAATTGATGCTGCTGATAAAACTTTTTCACTAGATTCAACTTTAAATAAGGTCACACCTTGAGTAGTCCTTCCCGCTATTCTAATTTTGTTTACTGGCGATCTTATCAATTTTCCTGTTCCAGCTATCAACATAACATCATCATTTTCATTAACAGGAAAAGATGACACTACCCTACCTGTCTTTTTATTTACTATCATATTTGCTATTCCTTTTCCTCCTCTACTTGTTATTCTGTATTCATACGCAGAGCTTCTTTTCCCATATCCATTATCTGCTACTGACAAAATAAATTCTTCATTATTTTCCATTTCTATAAATTTTTCTTCGGTTAATTTTAATCCTTTAAGAAGTTTGCTAAACGGCATACTTCTTCTCATTTCCTTTCTTTTTATAGCATTAGAAACTTTCAAATAATCGTTTCTTTCATCCATATCAAATTTTGCATGTTTTAAAATATACATTGAAATGACTTCATCATCTTTTGATAATTTTATCCCTCTAACACCAACGGAATTTCGACCTGAAAATTTTCTAACATTTGAAATAGGAAACCTTAAGCACTTCCCTTCCTTTGTTGAAAGAAATACATCATCTTCTTTTTCTTTGCAGGTGTGAACCCCTATTAGTTTATCATCATCAGATAATTTCATAGCAATTTTTCCACTAGATTGAATTTTTATAAAATCTGATAAAGCATTTCTTCTTACCGAACCTTTTGCAGTAGAAAACATTATGTTTAAATCTTCCCAAGTTTTTTTATCATTTGGTAATGGTAAAACTGCTGTAATATTTTCATTCTTTATTAATGGAAAAATACCAATCATTGGTTTACCTCTGGCATTAGGTGCAAACTCAGGTAATTTAAAAACTTTCATTTGATAAACTTTTCCTTTTGTTGAAAAAAATAATACTGATGATTTTGTATTAGCAATAAATACTTGATTAACAAAGTCCTCTTCTCTTGTAGCCATAGCTTTTCTTCCTTTACCACCTCTTTTTTGTGCTCTATAAGTTTTTAAAGGCACTCTTTTAATATAACCTCTATGAGTTACAGTAATTACCATTTCCTCAGCCTCTATTAAATCTTCTTCTTCTACATTGACTGTTTCATCTCCAATAGCAGTTCTTCTTTCATCGGCAAAATTTTCTTTTACTTCAATAAGTTCTTTCTTTATTTCTTTTATTAATAGTTCTTTTTTTTGAAGTAAATTTAGGTATTCATTAATTTTTTTTCCTAATTCTTTGGCCTCATCTACAATTTTATCTCTTTCTAATCCAGTTAATTTTTGTAATCTTAAATCTAAAATGGCATCTGCTTGTTCTGAAGATAAATTATATTTTCCAGCTTTTTTTAACTTGTGTTTTGGGTCATCTACTATTTTAATGAAACTAATCAAATCTTTTGCTGGCCAATCTTTTTTTAATAGAACAGTTTTTGCATCACTTGGGCTATTTGAATTTCTAATTAGTTTTATTACAGCATCTAAATTATTAACAGCTATCATTAAACCAGTTAAATTATGAACTCTTTGTCTTGCTTTTTCTAACTCAAAAAAAATTCTTTTTCTTGTAACTTCTTCTCTAAAAGAAACAAAAATGCTTATCATTTTTTTTAAATCCATAACTTCAGGACTTTTACCATCTTTTAATGCAAGAGCATTTACGCCAAAACTTGTTCTTAAAGGAGTGTGTTTATATAAATTTGCTAAAATAATTTCTGGATTAGCACCTTTTCTTATTTCAATAACAATTCTTACACCTTTACGATTTGATTCATCTCTAATATCTGAAATATCTTCAACAACTTTGTCTTTTGCTACTTCGGCGATCTTTTCTACTAATTTAGATTTATTAATCGTATAAGGAATTTCATTTACGACAATAGACTTTCTTTTATCTTTTACTTTTTCTTCAATCTCAACTTTAGATTCTATGACGATAGAACCTCTGCCAGTTTCAAAAGCTGATTTAATTCCGCTCTTACCTTTTATAATACCGCCAGTAGGAAAGTCTGGTCCTTTAACAAATTTACTAAGCTCTTCAATTGTAATATCTTTATTTTCAATATAAGCAATGCACCCATCTATTACTTCGCCTAAATTGTGTGGTGGAATATTAGTTGCCATACCTACTGCTATTCCACTAGCGCCATTTACTAATAAATTTGGTACTTTTGATGGTAGAACTGTCGGCTCAGAAGTTGATCCATCATAATTCTCTACAAAATTTACTGTTTCTTTATCTAAATCATCTAATAATTTTTCTGATACTTTTTTTAGTCTTGCTTCAGTATATCTCATTGCTGCAGGTGGATCTCCATCCATTGAACCAAAATTTCCTTGACCATCTATTAAAGGTAAACGTAATGAAAATTCTTGTGCCATTCTAACCATGGATTCATAAATAGCACTGTCGCCGTGGGGATGATATTTTCCCATTACATCTCCGACAATTCTTGCTGATTTATGGTATGGCCTATTATAGTGATACCCAGATTGATCCATTGAATAAAGAATTCTTCTATGAACTGGTTTTAAACCATCTCTAGCATCTGGCAATGCCCTACTAACAATAACGCTCATTGCATAAGACAAGTACGAAGTTTCCATCTCTTTTTTTAAAGATAGATTTACTTCATTACCAAAATTTCCATTACCAGAATTTTTATCCAAAGAGTTCTTTTTATTAGAACCATTATTAGATTTCGAACCACCTAAAGTTGTATCACTCACAATAATTTCCTTTTAAATAAAAATTTAGAAAGGTATATCTTCTTCATTAAGATTATCAGATGAATCATCTACTTTTTTTGCTTTATTATCTTCGGAAGTAATTTCTTCTTTCGATGAATTATTAGATTCAATTCCAGTTTGTTTTTCAGATAATTCTTGGTTATCACCTTTAGCGCTTACTATGTCAATTCTTCCACCATAGCCTTGAATAACAACTTCAGTTGTATATTTTTCAGTGCCTTTATCATCTGTCCATTTTCTTGTTTGAAGAGAGCCTTCTAAATAAATTTTAGTTCCTTTTTTTATATAATTTTCAACAACGCCTACCAAACCTTCATTAAAAACAACTATTCTATGCCACTCTGTTTTTTCTTTTTTTTCTCCTGTTTCTTTATCTTTCCAAGAATCTGATGTCGCAATAGAAAATGAGCATACTTTTTTTCCATTTTGCATTGTTCTGACATCTGGGTCTTGCCCAAGATTTCCTAGAAGGATTACTTTATTTACTGATCCGGCCATTTAATATAATAAAATGCTTAATATAAAAAAAAAATTAACTAGTTTATTAATAATAATTAGTAATTATGAATTAGTCTAATATAAATTATGGATAAAATTTCAATTATTGGCGCAAAAGAACATAACCTTAAAAATGTAGATATAGAAATACCAAAAAATAAATTAGTTGTAATAACTGGTGTTTCTGGTTCTGGGAAATCTTCTTTAGCTTTTGATACAATCTACGCTGAAGGTCAAAGAAGGTATGTTGAAAGTTTATCAGCCTATGCAAGACAATTTTTAGAAGTTATGCAAAAGCCTGATGTTGATTCAATTGAAGGATTATCCCCTGCTATATCTATAGAGCAAAAAACTACGTCTAAAAATCCTAGGTCAACTGTCGGAACAATTACTGAAATATATGATTATATGAGATTATTATTTGCAAGAATTGGAATTCCTTATTCTCCTAAAACTGGAAAACCAATAGAATCACAAAGTGTTTCTCAAATTGTCGATAGTATATTAAAAAAAAAAACCGGAGAAAAATATCTGGTGTTAGCTCCTTTTGTAAGAGGTAGAAAAGGTGAATATAAAAAAGAAATTTTAGAAATGATAAAGAAAGGATTCCAAAGGTTTAAAATAGATGGGAAACTTTATAAGTCTGATGAATTACCTAATTTAGATAAGAAATTTAAACATAATATTGATGTTGTTGTTGATCGAATAGAAATAAAAAAAGATATAAAAAATCAATTAACTGACAGTATCGAAACAGCATTGAATATTTCAAATGGAATAATTTATATAGAAAATTTTAGTACAAAAAAAGTAGATGTTTTTTCTACTAAATTCGCGTGTCCGGTATCTGGTTTTACAATTGAAGAAATTGAACCAAGATTATTTTCATTTAATAATCCATTTGGGGCTTGTCCTGATTGCAATGGATTAGGAAATAAATCTTATTTTGATCCAGAAATGGTAGTGCCAAATGAAAATTTAAGTCTTGCAGAAGGTGCTATAGAACCTTGGAATAAAACATCTAATGATTTTTACCAACAAACACTTCAAGCTCTTTCAGAAGGTTTTAATTTTAGTTTAGAAAAACCATTTAAAGATTTAAAAGAAGAAATAAAAAAAATTATTTTATACGGTAGTAATAAAAAAAAAATTACATTTGAATATTCATCATTTAGAGGAAATTATATAATCGATAGACCATTTGAAGGAGTCATTCCTAACTTACAAAAAAAATGGTTTAAAAATGAAAATGAATATTATAGAGATGAGGTTTCTAAATATTTGAGATATGATACATGTGAATCTTGTGGAGGTTTTAGATTAAAAGATGAGGCCTTATCAGTAAAAATAGATAAGCTACATATTGGCGAAGTAAGCGCTTTTACAATAGAAAATACTATTGATTGGTTCAAAAAATTAGAAACTAAATTAAATAAAACGCAGTTCGAAATAGCTAGAAGAATATTAAAAGAAATAAATGATAGATTAAATTTTTTAAAAAATGTTGGTCTTAATTATTTAACTTTATCAAGAAATTCTAGAACTTTATCTGGAGGTGAAGGTCAAAGAATTAGATTGGCTTCTCAAATTGGTTCTGGCTTAACAGGTGTTTTATATGTCCTTGACGAGCCATCCATAGGTCTACATCAAAGAGATAATAAAAGACTTTTAAAAACATTGCAAAAATTGAAGAATTTAGGAAATACCATAATTGTCGTTGAGCATGATGAGGAAGCTATTAGAACATCAGATTACATAATTGATGTTGGCCCAGGAGCTGGAGTTTATGGTGGAAATATTGTTGCTAAAGGTGAATTATCTGAAATTTTAACATCAACTGAATCTATCACGTCTCAATATTTAAATAGATATAGATATATCCCAACTCCTAAAGAAAGAAGAAAAGGTAAAAAAAACCAAAATCTTATAATGAAAGGAATAAACACTAATAATTTAAATAATGTAAATGTAAAAATTCCATTAGGAACTTTTACTGCAGTAACAGGAGTATCTGGAAGCGGTAAATCAAGTTTAATTAATGAATCATTATTAAAAGCCGTTGGTAAAAAATTAAATTATCAAATTCAAAAGCCAGAAAAATATAAATCACTAGAAGGTTATGAATTTATAGATAAAATTGTCGAAATAAATCAAGCTCCTATAGGAAGAACACCCAGATCAAATCCAGCGACTTATACTGGTGCTTTTACCCCAGTAAGAGAATGGTTTTCAAATTTACCTCAAGCTAGAGAAAGAGGATATAAAGCAGGAAGGTTTTCATTTAATGTTAGAGGCGGAAGATGTGAAACTTGCCAAGGAGATGGAGTAATTAAAATAGAGATGCATTTTTTACCAGATGTTTATGTAAAATGCGATTCATGCAAAGGTAAAAGATATAATAGAGATACTTTGGAAATAAAATTTAAAGATAAAAATATTGCAGACATTCTTGATATGACTGTTGATGAGTCATTAGAATTTTTTAAAGCCATTCCAAATATAAAAAATAAATTACATACTCTAAAAAAGGTTGGTCTGGGATATATTAAAATTGGTCAATCTGCTACTACTTTATCTGGTGGTGAGGCACAAAGAATAAAATTAGCAAAAGAGCTATCAAAAAGATCTACGGGACAAACTTTATATATATTAGATGAACCAACAACAGGATTGCATTTTGAAGATGTCAAAAAACTTTTAGAGGTTTTACATTCTCTTGTAGATAAAGGTAATACAGTAATAGTTATTGAACACAATTTGGAAGTTATAAAAACAGCTGATTATATAATTGATTTAGGACCTGAGGGTGGAGAAAGAGGAGGTAAAATAATAGCAGAAGGCACGCCTGAATTTTTATTAGTTAATTTCAAAGACAGTTATACAAGCCAATATTTATATGATGTGTTAAGAATAGAAGACAAAATTAAAAGAAAGTCTTTACAAAAATAATTTTTTTATTCATTATTAAAGGATTATGAATAATCCTTTAGAATCTTTACCAAAGACAGTTTTAATTGGAATATTATTAACAATAATAATGGTCTTGTTAATTAATTTTATATATTAGAAAATGGATCTTTTTGAACCTACATATATAGCTTTTTTTTCTAGATGGCTTCATGTCTTAAGTGGTGTTATGTGGATTGGGTTACTTTGGTATTTCAACTTTGTTCAAATTCCTTCTATGCCAAATATTCCTGATAATGAAAAGCCAGCAATTAGTAAGGTAATTGCGCCAAAGGCTTTATTTTGGTTTAGATGGGCAGCTTTAGCAACTATTATAACTGGTCTTTTAACTGCACATTTAAATGGTTATTTATTACAAGCATTATTATTAGGTGCGTTAGATGGTACACAAAAAAGTACAGCAATTGGAATTGGCATGTGGTTAGGAATAATAATGGCATATAATGTTTGGATGATTATTTGGCCTAATCAAAAAATTGCTCTTGGGATAGTTGATTCAAATCCAGATGAAAAACCAATGGCTGCTAGAAAAGCAATGCTATTCTCAAGAACTAATACTGCTTTATCAATTCCTATGCTATATGCAATGGTTTCTGCACAAAATCTTTATTAATTTATTGGAAATAATAAAGCGCCTATAATTCTTTCTTCAGAAAATAAAATGTTTAACGTTCTACAAGCAGCTCTTGTATCCATTACTACTATTTTTTTACTTTTCCTTAAACTAATTTTTTTATCAATTTTTTCATTTATACCTAATATTAAGAAATCGAGTTTATTTTCTAAAATAATTTTACCTAAAATTTTTTTATTTAAATCAGAAATTTTTAATCTTTTTTTTTCTTTTATATCATTAGGCAATATTAAAATTGGATAATTGTATTCTTTACCAGAAACAATAAATTTATCTTTTCCATAGCCTTCTAACTTTATTGAATTTTTTTGATTTAATAAATTAATTTCCATCTTCAGATTTTTTATAATCTGACTTTAGATAAGTCAATATTGGTGATGCTACATATAAAGAAGAATAAGTTCCAATTAAAACTCCCCATATTAGAGCAATAATAAAACTTGAAATAACAATGCCACCAAAAATAAAAAGTGCGGCTAATGCTAATAATGTTGTTAAACTTGTCATCAATGTTCTTGAAAGCGTTCCATTTAATGAAATATTAATTACTTCATCAAAATCGATTTGCTTATATTTTCTCATGGATTCTCTTATACGATCATATATAACAACTGTGTCATTTATAGAATATCCTGCAATTGTCAAAACAGCCGCTACTGTTGCTAAATTAAATTCAAGATAAAAAATAGAAAAGAATCCCAACGTTAAGATGACATCGTGAATTAAAGCAATAACTGCACCCAATGCAAAGTTCCACTGAAATCTTAACCAGATATACATTAGAATACCCAACAAAGAAAAAATAACTGCAATTATTCCTGCGTTAACTAGTTCGCCTCCAACTTTTGGCCCAACAAATTCACTCCTTCTATATTCAACTGATTTATCAGCTAAGGTATTTTTAATAATTTCTATTGTGTCAGTTTGTTTAATTTCATTATTTTTTTTTTCTTGGACTCTTATAACAATATCATTTTCATTACCAATAGTTTGTAATTGAATTTCTCCTAAATTTAATTTGTTCATCTTTGTTCTTAAATTGTTTAAGTCAACATTTTCATTAAATCTAACTTCAATTAAAGTTCCTCCTGTAAAATCAATGCCAAGATTTAGACCTTTAAAAAAAACTGAAAATAATGAAAGGATAAATAATATAGTGGAAATAAATAAAGTTAATTTCTTTATTTTCATAAATTTAATTTTGGTTTCGCTTTTGATAAGCTTTAAAATTGGCATTCTACAAATTTAACCTTTCAGGTGATTTACTTTTCAACCATAAAATTATTAAAATTCTTGTAAACATTATTGCAGTAAACATTGAAGTCAAAATACCGATAGACAATGTAACAGCAAAACCTTTGACAGGTCCTGAACCTAACCCAAATAGCATAATTGCAGCTATAAGTGTTGTAATATTAGCGTCAATAATTGTTTTAAATGCTTCTTTATAACCAGTGTCAATTGTTGCAATTGGTGATAAGCCATGTTTAATTTCTTCTTTAATTCTTTCAAAAATTAACACATTTGCATCAACTGCCATTCCTATAGTTAAAACAATTCCAGCTATACCTGGAAGTGTCAATGTTGCTTTTATTGAAGTAAGAATTGCAAGTAAAATTAATAAATTAAAAATTAATGCAATATTTGCAAATATTCCAAATGTCCCATACACCATAAACATAAAAATAATAATTAAAGTAAAACCCAAAATTGATGCAAATTTTCCTGACTTGATTGAATCAGCTCCCAAACTTGGGCCAACTGTTCTTTCTTCAACAATATTTAAAGGAGCTGGTAAAGCCCCTGCTCGTAGTAGCATTGCTAAATCTGTAGCTTCTTGGAATGTAAACTGACCAGTTATAATTCCACTTCCACCGGTAATTGACTCTCTTATGTTAGGTGAACTTATAACTTTTTTATCTAAAATTATAGCTAATCTTTTACCTATATTCTCACTAGTAATCTTACCAAATTTTCTTCCACCTTTATTATTAAATTCAAAAGATACTACTGGAGATCCTGTATCTAGTGTAGGAAAAGCATTAATTAATAAATCACCTGAAATAGTATTTCTTTTTTTTACAGCATACAATAAAGGTTCGCCAGAAGTATCAAGTTCATTATCAGATTCATAAATAACAGTGCCTGGTTTTGTTTTGCCAGATCTAATATCGTTTGATGATAAATCTCCATCAACTATTTGAAGTGTTAATTTTGCAGTTTTTCCTAATAAATTTTTTAATCTTTCCGGGTCTGTTATACCAGGTAGTTCTAATAATATTCTATCTAAACCTTGTCTTTGGATAGTCGGTTCCTTTGTTCCATATTCGTCAACTCTTCTTCTAACAACCTCTATTGATTGAGAAACAGAAGTATCTCTTATATTTTTTATTTTTTGATCACTAAATTTAATATTTAATATATTTTCTTCAGTATACTCATATGTTATATCCTGATTATATTTAGTTAAAATCTTGGATAGATCTTCCTTTTTATTTTTATTTTTAAGTTGAAAAACAATTAAGTTATCATTTATATTAAATTTCGAATATGAAATTTTATTTTTTCTTAATGAAATTCTAATTTCATCAGAAAAACTTTCTATATTTTCTTTTACAACAGTAGAAGTATCAACTTCAATCAGTAAATATGAGCCACCTTGTAAATCTAATCCTAAAATTACTTGTTCAGTAGGAATAAAAGAAGGCAATTTGCTTAATGTATTTTTTGAAAAAAAGTTTGGAGATGAAAATACTATAGCAAAAAGGCTAAATAGAATTACTAAAAATAATTGCCATTTTTTAAACTGTACCATTAATTTAAAATATTAATCTATTTATTGTCTTTTTCGGTTGCACTATTAATTACATTAGTAATTGTTGGTCTAGATATTACAACTTTAACACCATTTGATATCTCAACTTCTACTTTATTTTCATCAATTACTTTAGAAACTTTACAATAAATACCGCCAGAAGTGATTATATTATCTCCTCTTTTAATTTGATTAATCATTTCTTTATGCTGTTTCATTTTTTTTTGTTGTGGTCTAATTAACAAAAAATAAAAAACAACAAATATTAATATAAGTGGTAAAAAGGATGCAAATGCTTCATTCATTATTAAAAATGTTAAATATTTTTTTAAATATTATATTTTTTTAAGAAAAATTAAACATTTAATTCAATTAATACCAGAAATTAATGGAACAAATTTAACCTTCCAATACTTTTTTAAATATAATTTTTTTTTCTTTTTTCTTATTCTAGTAATAAATTGATCATTATTATGCATCAAAGGAAGAACTAATATTCCATCATCTGATAGTTGATCAATAATTTTCTTTGGAATATTTTTGGATACAGCAGTTATTATTATTCTCTCAAAGCTGAATTTGGCGGGCCATCCTTTCATCCCATCTCCATAATAAAAAACAATGTTATTTAGCTTAATTTTATTTAAAACTTTTTGAGCTTTTTCTAATAAATGTTTGTGCCTTTCAATGCTGTAGATTCTCTTAAATAATTTTGACAAAATTGCTGTTTGATAACCTGAGCCAGTACCAATTTCTAATACTTTAAAATTTTTTTTTGGTTCCAATAATTCTGTCATTTTTGCAACTACAGCAGGTTGACTAATTGTTTGATTGCAATCAATTGGTATAGCACTATTTTGATAAGCTTTGTAAGATAATTCTTTATCTATAAAATCTTCTCTAGGAATTCTTTCTAATACTGATAAAACTTTATGATTGGTAATACCTAAATTTCGTAATTTTAAAATTAAATTAATTTTTTTTAATTTTTCAATCAAGAAGATTATAGCCTTTCCAAACCATTCATATATTTTTTTAAAGCTTCTGGTATATCAACAGTCCCATCTTTATTCTGAAAATTCTCCAAAATTGCAATCAAAGTTCTACCAATTGCTAATGCAGAGCCATTTAAAGTGTGAGGATATTCTTTTTTTTCATTATTTTTATATCTAGCATTCATTCTTCTAGACTGAAAATCACCACAATTTGAAATACTAGAAATTTCCATATAATCATTTATGCTTGGTATCCAAACTTCTATATCAAAAGTTTTTTTTGCTGAAAAACCTACTTCCGCGGAACATAACTCACAGACTCTGTATGGTAAATCAAGTTCTTGTAAAATTTTTTCAGCAGTTTTTAATAACAGTAAATGTTCGTCATTAGAATCTTCAGGTTTTGTTATAGAAACAATTTCAACTTTACTAAATTGATGTTGTCGTTTTAAACCTCTAGTATCTTTACCAGCGGCCCCGGCCTCAGATCTAAAACATGGACTATAAGAAGTAAATCTTAAAGGTAAATCATCTTCTTCGATAATTTTATCTCTTATCAAGTTGACTAATGTTACTTCACTTGTCGGAATTAGCCATAAATTTTCTCTAGTTTTAAAAACATCCGAATCAAATTTAGGCAGTTGTCCAGTTCCTTTTAAAGTATCTTCGTTAACTAATAATGGGGTATAAATTTCCTTAAAGTTTCCAGATAATATATTGCTATCAATCATAAATGAGGCTAATGCTCTTTCTAATCTGGCAAGATTGTTTTTTAAATAAGCAAAACGGGCTCCTGAAACTTTTGATGCAGATTTAAAATCTATAACATCCAAACTTTCACCTATATCAACATGATCTTTTATTTTAAAATTAAAATTCTTAATATTTCCATTTTTTTTAATTTCAATATTATCATTATCACTTTTTCCATCAGGTACTGAATTATCAAGAAAATTAGGCAATTCCATTATAAAATTATCAAGATCAGAATTTGTTGAAGACTTACCCTCTTGAAGTTTTAAAATTTCTTTCTTCAAACTTTTTACTTTTTCAATTAATTTTTCTTTTTTATCCTTATCTTTAATACTTGGTATTTCTTTTGAAAACTTATTTCTTTGCTCTAATAAACTTTCTAGTTGAACAAATGACTGAGATCTTGATTTGCTCATTTTTATTAATTTATCAGATAAAGGTTTTAAACCTCTTTTTTTAAAAGCTTCGTCTGCTTCCTTAGGGTTTTTAATTATCCATTTAATATCTAACATTTTTATTATTTAAATAAATATTATAACAAAAATCATTTTTTCTTTTTTTCAAAAAATTTTGAAATAAATATTGAAATTTCATAAATTAAAATGATTGGAATGGCTAAACCAATTTGAGATATAATATCAGGTGGTGTTATTAATGCAGAAACTAAAAAAATAATAACTATTACATATCTTCTTTTTTTTTCAAGATCTCTTGGCGATGTAATTCCTAAAATAGTCAATAAAAAAATAGCTGTAGGTAATTGAAAGGCTAAACCAAATGCAAAAGCTAATTTTACTGTTAAAGAAATATACTCGTTTATTTTTGGTTCTAATTCTAATCTAAAATTTTTTTCTGATCCTGATGTATCAAATGCAGTAAAAAAATCCCATGCGATTGGAATAACAAAATAATAAAGAAAGATAAATCCAGATATAAACATTATTGGAACTAAAAAAATAAATGGAAAAATTATTTTTTTTTCTTTATTTAATAATCCTGGTGCTACAAATGCCCAAATTTGATAAATTAAAAAAGGAGATGATATAATTAATGCTGTAATTAGACTTAGCTTCAGATAACTAAAAAAAGCTTCTGCTAAACCAGTATATATTAGTCTATTGTTTTCTTTATAACTAATGGATTCAATTATAGGTTTTGTAACAAAAGAAAAAATATCTTCTACGAATAGGTAAGAAAAAAAAAACGAAAATATAAAAAATAAAAAAAAATAAATAACTCTATTTCTAAGCTCAATTAGATGGTTAGATAAATAAGCTTTATTATTATTTCTTTTTAAAATCAATTTTTATTTTTTTTTTAATTTTTTTAGTTCTTTTTCAATTTTTAGTATTTCTTTATTTTTTTTTTTAAATTCATCAACATATAATTCTGCTTTAAATTCATCAGTAACATCTGATATATAATTTTTAATCATATAGAAAAATTTAATAATTTTTTTAATAAAAAAAGGAATATCAGCAGGCTTTACAAAAATTAAAAAAACTACTGTTACAAGAAGTAATTCTGTCCACCCTATGTTAAACATTTTTTATGATTAAACTATTTTTTCCTTTTTTTTTTATCTTCTTTTAATGAAGAACGCACAGTTTTTAAACCCTTAACAAGCTGTTTAATAACTGTAGGTAGTTTGCCTGCGCCAAAAAGAATTAGGATTATAATTAAGACTAATAATATTTGCCAAAAACTTGGAGTCATATTTTTTTCCTTATAATTTTATTTATATTTAAATATAAAAAATTTATTTTTATTTATATTAATATAGCAAATTTTATTTTTTGGTGGGATAAATTTTCCTGGTACTTTTATATGTATATGTTTTTTTTTTGATTTACTTGATATATCTAGATGTAAGTATGAATTTTCACTTATATGCTTAATGGCAATTATTCTCGCTTTGATTTTTTTTTTATTCTTTTCATTTTTGTTTTTTGTAACAATAAAAGACTCAGGTCTAAATATTAAATCAATTTCTTTTGTATTAGAGAAATTGTTTGAAAGTTTTAACTCGCCGAATATTGTTATAGCTTTATTCCTAATTACTTTAGTTCTTAAAGACATACTCTCGCCAAAAAAGCTGGCTACAAATGCTGAATTAGGTTTATTATAAATATTAATAGGTGTGTCAAATTGCAAAATCTTTCCTTTATCCATAACTGCTATATAGTCTGCCATAAACATAGCATCATCAGGATCATGGGTGACTATAAGTGCTGTTGTATTTGTCTTTTGAAGTAAATGAAGTGTTATATCTCTAATTTTGTTTTTTAATCTTTGATCTAAATTAGCAAATGGTTCATCCATCATAATTAACTTTGGTTTTGTTATAAGAGACCTTGCGATAGCAACAAGTTGTTTTTGGCCACCTGAAAGTTGGTGAGGATATATGTTTGAAAAATGAGGTAATTCAATTTTTTTTAAAATATCAAATGTTTCTTTTTGAATTTCTTTAAATTCTTTTTTTTTTGAACCAAAAGAAATATTCTTAAAAACATTTAAATGAGGAAATAGATTTGCTTCTTGGAAAACAAGTCCTATATTTCTTTTTTCTACCGGTGTTGAGAAATTTGGTTTGGAAATTAATTTATCGTTAAAAAAAATTCTTCCAGAATTAATATCATCAAGGCCGGCAATTGCTCTTAATAGTGTTGTTTTACCACATCCTGATGGTCCCACAAGACAAACTACTTTATTTCTAGGAATATCAAAATTAACTTTATCTAAAATTTTTTTATTATCTTTAACTTGTGATAAATTTTGGATTTTTATATTGTTATTTTTTAGCACTTTTGAATAATAGATTATTAATTCTTGATATAAATATTATGCCTATAATGCATAAAACAACAATAATTAATGAAGGTATTGAAGATTCTACTATTTTTTCTTCAGACGCGTATTCATAAACCTGAATAGCTAAAGTATTAAAATTAAAAGGCCTTAATATAAGAGTAGCAGATAATTCTTTTATAATTTCTATAAAAATTAATATTAAAGATAATAATATGCTTAAAGACATTAACGGTATATGTATATTGAAAAGAATTAAAATAGGTTTTTTTCCTAATACCATAGCGTTATTATCTATATTCTTAGATATTCTGTAAAAACTACTTTCAATATTTGTTTGTGATATAGTAAAAAAACGTACCATGTAAGCAAAACATAATATAAACACACTTCCTGAAAAAAATGTTTCTACATCCAAATTTAAATTTATTTTAAAAAAATTAACAAAAAAATTATCAAAGTATGTAAAAGGAATTAGTATTCCTATAGCAATTATAGAACCTGGTATGGCATATCCTAAAGATGCCGTCTTAGAAAAAAATGAGTTTAATTTATTATTTTTAATTCTATTTGAGTAATTAATAATTAATGATAAAAAAATTATTGCTAAGGATACAAAAAAAGCAAGTGACACTGTGTTCAACGTATTAATTAATGTATCCTTTAATAAGATAATCTCTAAAGCTTTTATCGAATTTGATAACAAAAAAATTAATGGTATAAAAAAACCTAAAACTACAGGTGTCATGCAAAATAATATTAGGGCTAAGTTGTAAAATTTATTTAAACGTAATAATTTGTTCC
>CEUZ01227744.1_pt1 | contig 23825 bp, 18 predicted proteins | sample 361511 | NCBI WGS metagenome assembly CEUZ01 (sample SAMEA2622822, study PRJEB7988) | marine metagenome | biome: marine biome (ENVO:00000447); feature: surface water layer (ENVO:00002042); material: "saline water (ENVO:00002010), including plankton (ENVO:xxxxxxxx)" | depth 5 m | reverse complement strand
ATTAAATTTTATGAAAGAGCAGAAATTAAAGACTGTATAGCTTATCTTAAAATAATTTTTCAAAAAAAAGATGATTTAGCTTTTGAAAGAATTATAAATGTTCCAAAAAGATCAGTTGGGAACACAACTATTAAACAAATAAATGAATTTGCAAAATTAAATTCTATTTCTTTAGAGTCGGCTTCGCGAAAACTAATAGAGTTAAATAAAATCAAACCCAAAACTAAAATTGGACTTAATTCGCTTTTAAATTTAATTGAAAAATGGAGAAATGATTTTATGACTAAAATTAGTCATATAAAACTTCTTCAAATTATTTTGGACGAGTCTGGTTACAGCCAAATGTTAAAAGATAAAAAAGACTTAGAAAATGAAAATAGAATTGAAAATATTAAAGAACTACTTAATGCTATGAAAGAATTTGATAATTTAGAAAGTTTTTTGGAACATGTTGCTCTAGCTACATCTATTGATCAAGATTGGGATGGAAAAAAAGTAAATTTAATGACAATGCATGGATCAAAAGGATTAGAATTTGATGTAGTGTTCTTACCAGGTTGGGAAGAGGGTTTGTTTCCTCACCAAAAATCAATTGAAGAAAAAGGTGAAAGTGGGCTTGAGGAAGAAAGAAGACTCGCTTATGTAGGTATAACAAGAGCAAAAAAATTATTAAATATTTCTTTTTCAATGAATAGATTTTATCAAGGTGACTGGATAGATAGTATTGCGTCAAGATTTATAGATGAGTTACCTGAAATTAATATTAAAAAGAACAATTCTTACGAAGATGAAAAAAATAATGATTTTGATTTTAATCAAGATATTGAATACGAAACAGAAACTAAAAGCCCTGGATGGATAAGATACCAAAAAAGAATCAAATGATTAAAAAATTAAAAAAATTATTTTTAAATTATAATATTGATGGATATTTAATTCCTAAAAATGACGAATTTTTTTCGGAATTTGCTAGTCCTGACAGGCTAAAAACTATTTCTAACTTTTCTGGATCTTATGGTTTGGCTTTAATTTTAAAAAATCAAAACCATTTATTTGTTGATGGAAGATATACTCTACAAGCTAAAAAACAATCAGGAAATAAATTCCAAATTCATCAGATTCCATTTACAGGTCCCCAAAAAATTTTATCTAAAAAAGATAAAATTTTATCTTTGGGATTTGATCCAAAACTATTTACCAATTATAAACTTAATAGATTAGTTGGAAAAAAACATAAATTGATCCCAATACATGAAAATTTAGTAGATAAAATCTCACTTTCTAAAAAAAATAAAAATATAAATTATTTTTATATTTTAAGTCAAAAAATTACTGGAAATACAACAAAAAGAAAAATTGATGAGTTATTAAAAATATTAAAAAAAAGAAAAATCGACAATATATTTATTAGTGCCCCTGAAAATGTTGCTTGGTTATTAAACTTAAGAGGTGGTGATAATCCTAACGCCCCTATACCTAACTGCAAAATTATTATAACAAACAAAAAAGAGATATATTTTTTTTCAGGATTTCATGAAATTGCAAATATTAAGAAAAAAAACTTTTATAATAAATTTAAGTTTTATAGATTAAATAATTTATTTGAGATAATTACAAAACTTGATGGTAAATATTTTTGTGTAGACAACAACACATGCTCAATCTTTAATGAAAATATTATTAAATCAAAATTTATAATTAAAAATGTAAATGATCCGTGCTACTTCTTAAAGTCAATTAAAAATAAGGTTGAAATTAAAAATATGAAACAAGCTCATATATATGATGGGGTTGCATTAACAAAATTTTTATACTGGATTAAAAAAACTAATATAAAAAATCTTGACGAAATTAAAGTAGAAAAAAAATTAGAAAGTTTTAGAAAAAAAAATAAAAAATATTTATATCCTAGTTTTAATACTATAGCGGGCTCTGGTCCTAATGGGGCAATAATTCATTATAGGGCAAACAAATATTCTAATAGATCACTTAAAAAGAATGAACTATTACTTTGTGACTCAGGTGGTCAATATAAATATGGAACAACTGATGTGACGCGAACTATATGTTTCAGCAAACCATCAAAATTAATAAAAAATATTTTTACTAGAGTTTTAAAAGGACATATTTCCGTTGCCACAACAAATCTTAACAAAATAAAAAAAGGTTTTGAAATTGATAAAAGAGCTAGAAAATGGTTAAGAGATATAAACCTAGATTATGCTCATGGTACTGGTCATGGTGTTGGTTTTTTTTTAAATGTCCACGAAGGCCCACAATCTATATCAAAATATAATAATGTAACTTTAAAAAAAGGAATGATATTAAGCAATGAACCAGGATATTACAAAGAGAATAAATTTGGGATTAGAATTGAGAATTTAATTTATGTTTCAGAAGAAAATAATAAACTTAAATTTAAAAATTTAACGATGGCACCAATAGAAAAAGAATTAATTAATTTTTCACTTTTAAATAAAGAAGAAAAGAACTATTTATTTAAATACAATTTAGAAATTTACTCAAATATATCAAAGTATTTAAATAAAAAAGAGAAAATATGGTTACAAAATTTAATTTAACATTTTTTTAAAATCTTCTTGTTTTATAACTTTAATTTTTAGATCTATCGCTTGATTAATTTTTCTTGTAGTTGGTTTATCACCAATAATTAAATAATTTAATTTACTATTTACCGAACTTAGAATTTTTCCTGAGTTTTTTTCAATTAAAGATTTTGCTTCAGCTCTACTTATTCCTTCGAGCTTGCCTGTAAACATAAAAGTTTTATTCTTAAATTTGCCAGATACTGTTTTTTCTGATTTTTTTAAAATCATATATTTTTTAATTCCATTAATTACTATTAAATTTGTTTGATTTGAAAAAAATTTTTTTAACGAATTAATTTGTGTTTCTCCAATACCATCAATATTTAAAAAATTTTCAAAATTAAAACCAGAACTAATTTTTGAGAAATTTTCAAAATTTTTTATATGTTGAGATATAATTTTTGCATTTTCTTGACCAATATGCCTAATTCCTAAAGAAAATATTAATTTTTCAAGAGTGATCTTTCTAGATTTTTCAATTGCATATTTAAGATTTGATACTGATAATTTTCCCCAACCGTCAAGTTTTTCAATTTTATTATAATCAAGTTTAAAAATATCATGTGGTAGTCGAATAAATTTTAAATCCCAAAATTTTTCAACTACTTTTTTTCCTAGACCATCAATATTTAATGCATCTTTTGAAATAAAATGTTTTATTTTTTCTATTGCCATTTTTTCACACTCAAAACCTTCGCTTGTACATCGCTTAACTGCATCATACTTTTTTGTAAGATTATTATATTCTTTAATTACTTTTGATCCACAAGATGGACATTTTTGAGGGAAATAATATTTTTTAGAATTATTTAATCTTTTACTTGTATCTACCGAAATTACATGAGGAATAACATCGCCAGCTCTTTCTATTTTTACTGTATCTCCAACTCTAATATCTTTTCTAGATATTTCATCCTCATTATGTAAAGTTGCATTTGATACAACAACTCCTCCAATATTCACAGGCTTAATCTTTGCTACTGGAGTAAGTGCTCCGGTTCTGCCAACTTGAATATCTATATTTAATATTTTTGAAAATGAACTTACTGATGAAAATTTATGTGCTATTGCCCATCTAGGTGCATTTCCAACTGCTCCTAATCTTTTTTGTATCTCAAAATCATTTATTTTATATACTAAGCCATCTATGTCATATTCTAGATCATGTCTTTGATCTTCAAAATTTTTATGATTGATAACTAAGTTATCTATACCTGAGATAACTTTATTAAATTTGCTTACTTTAAAACCCCAGTTTTTTAAATGTTGTATAAATTCAGATTGTTTTTTTAAACTTAATTTATCAAAATACCCAAATGTATACGCGATAAATCTTAAAGGTATTTTTTTTGTTTCTTTAGGATTTTTTTGTCTTAAAGACCCAGATGCAGCATTTCTTGGATTAGCAAATTTATCTTTCAAATATTCAAAATCTTTGTTTGCTATGAAAACTTCACCTCTTATATCTATATCCTTTGGAAAACTTTTAGAAACAATTGTTTGTGGAATATCTGCAATGGTTTTTAAATTTTCAGTTATCAATTCGCCTTCTTTGCCATCTCCTCTTGAAACTCCTGAGATTAGTTTACCCTCTTTATAAGTTAATGATGCCGATATACCATCTATTTTAGGTTCTACACTATATTCAATATCATTTTTTTTAGTTATATTTAGAAAATTAAATATTTTTTTTTCATAATTTTGTAAATCTTCATAATCAAAAGCATTTGACAATGAAAGCATTGGTACTCTGTGTTTTGATTTTTCAAAATTTTTAGAAGGCTTATATCCAACTGAAATTGTTGGTGACAATCTATCTTTTAAAAAAATATATTTTTTTTCTAAATTTTGAACTTCAATTTTTAAATGATCAAATTTTATATCATCTACTAAGGGATTATTTTTATCATAATAGTGTTTGTTGTATTTATTTAATAATTCAATTTTTTTATTATATTCTTTGATTATTTCTTTTTTTTTTATCATCAAATTATTCAATCAAAGTTTTGAGTTTTTTGAAAATGGATTTCTTACTTTCCTTCTCTATTTTCTCCCTTTCGGCTGCATAATCTTTATTAAATACTCTATAACTTTCTTTGTACCAATCACTTGAAAGGTAATTATATCCTAAAACATTTGCATATTTTTTTGCCTCTAATTCTAATCCAATTAAATAATGAATTTCAACTAATCTATGAAGTGCCTCTTCTACGTAAATTGTTTCGCTATAATCACTTATTACTACTTTAAGTCTATTGATTGCTGGGATCCATTTTTCTTTTTTAATATAATAATTTGCTAAATAAATTTCTTTTGAAGCTAAAATATCTGCAATTAAATCTAATTTAAATTTTGCATCTAATGCAAAGTCAGTATTTGGATAATTGAAAAGTACAAACTGAAATTTATCTTTTGCTTTTAATAGGGGCTTAAGATCTTTTTTTTCATCTTGGATATTTTCATAATATGATAGTGCTATTAAGTAGTGAGCATATATTTGATTTTTGTCTTGTGGATAAGTTTTAAGATATCTTTCTAATTCAAATATAGCATCTCCATAATACGCTTGTGAATAATATGAGTAAGCTGCCATTAAAACTGAACGAGGTGCCCATATGGATTGTGGAAATAATATTTCTGCTTCATTAAATTTTTTTGCAGCAAATATTACATCACCTTTTTCTAGAGCCTGTTTTCCCTCTTTATAGGCCGCAATCATTTGTAAATCTATATCTTCCTCTTCTAAAATATCTTTTTTTACCTCTTTGCCTGCGCAAGAAGTTAAAATAATTAAAAGAATGAATATAAATATTTTAAACAAACTATTCATAAATTCATTTTTATCAGAAGATTTTATAAAATCTAATGTATTAAGCTATAGATTTAAGCTGTGATTTAGCTACTAAAGTGTGAGGTAAATATTTCTCTTTTATTTCAATTACAGAGTAATTTTCTTGATTCTCAAAAACTTTTCTTAAAACTTGATTAGTTAATCTATGTCCACCTTGAGAACAAACGACATTAGCAATCATTTTGTATCCTGATAAATAAATATCTCCTAAACAATCCAAGATTTTATGGTTTACAAATTCTTTGTTATTTCTTAAACCTTGTTCATTAAGAATTTTTGTATCTTTAACAACTATAGCATTTTGTAGAGTTCCTCCTAGTGCTAAATTCATCTTTCTTAATTTTTTGATATCTTCGTATAAACAAAATGTTCTTGAATTAAAAATATCTGTCAAATTATCCTCATAAATTTTTACTTTATTTTTTTGAGTTCCAATTAAAGAATTATTGAATTTAATTTCAAATTCAATATCTAAACTGATTTTACTTGGTTCAATTGTTATTTTTTTTGATCCATCTTCTACTGTAATTTTGTTATTAATCTTAATTATCTTAATAGGTACATTGCTTGTTTTGAGACCTATTGAATTAATTTTTTCTACAAATATTTTTGCTGAGCCATCTAATATTGGAAGTTCTTGGTTATTAATTTCTATTAATAAATTATCAACTCCTAGTCCATATAAGGCAGCCATTAAGTGTTCAATTGTAGAAATCTTTACTCCGTCCTGGTTTGAAATTGTTGTGCAATAATTAGCTTCAGAAACATTATATACACTTGGAATTACTATATTATTAATGTTTTTAACATCAACTCTTTTAAAAATTATTCCAGAATTTGGCACAGAAGGAATTAATCTCATAGAAACTTTTTTTCCCGAATGTAAACCAACACCCTCAATATCTATACTTTTGCTAATTGTTTTTTGATTAAGAATTGACATACTGTTTTTTAAATCTTTTAATTCATTTTTAAAAAACAACTAATGTTACAATAAAATACAGCTATTTAATCAAAAAGATGGAATAATTTTTCAAAAAAGCCTGTTTTTTTAACCTTTTTTGGAATGACGTTAACTTCACTATCATTAATTGAATTTATAAAATTCAACCCACTCTCACATATAAGTTTAGTAGATTCTTCAAAAAAATTTATTTCACTAAAATAATCAAACTCCTGTTTTAAATATATAGAATTTTTATTTAATATTTTAGATCCTTGTCCAGTAAAAATTAATATTGAATTTTTTTTATTACCTATCAAATTAAGAAGATTAATATCTTTAAACAATAAATTTAGTATCTCATCAATTCTAGCATATATAACTTTATTGAGAAGTTCTAAGGATACTTCTTTATCTAAATTTTTTTTATTCAGAATTTCTCCAGAGTTGTCAGAAAAAGTAGAATTAGATTTGTTAAGTTTTTTTTTAATATTTTCAGAATTTTCTTTTTTTATTTTAAAAATTTTTGCTATATCATTAGTAATATGATCTCCACCTACAGGAACATTATTTATAAATTTTAATTTATCTTCATAAAAGACACAGATGGTGCTTTTCTTAAAACCAATATCTAAAAAAACTTTTTTTTTATAATTTTCAAAAAAATTGTTATAATTTAATGATTTTACATAACTCGAACAACAAATCTGATTTATATATATATGATTAAATTTAAAATTCTCAATTAAATTATCATGAATTAAATTATCAAAACAAATAAATTTTATTTCTAATATTAAATTATCTCCTTCAATTTTATCTTCGGGTAAATAATAATAATCAATTTCATCTATGTTATACTTTTGTATAATAATATGTAATATTTTTTTTTTTTTGTAATTTTTTTGAATTAATAATTTAGCTTCTAAAATTGAATGAGAAATATCCTCTGTGTTAATTTTTTTTTTTTCGAATTTTTTTTTAATTGATAAATCTATTGAGAATATATCAGGTGTGTCTACCATTAAATTTATATTGTCTATATGTTTTCCAAATTCTTTTTCAGACTTCTTAATTAAATCGTGAACTATTTCTTTAGATTTAATAATATTAAAATCTTTTATTCTTAAATTTGATATACAATCTTTTTCAGTATAAAAATTTTTATTTAAATTTTTTTTATCAGTTATTCCTAATCTTATTTTTGAGGAACCAAAATCAATAGAAGTATTAAAATTATTTTTCATTTGATAAAATAATTTGATTTTGGATTCTTAAATCAATCATATTGAATTCTTTTAGTTCATTACTTTTAAGAATTAAATTAAATTTATTAATTGCTTGATCAATATTTTTTTTAGGTAATTTTACAATAAGATTATTCTTAGTTTTTATATCCCATCTACCACTGGGCTGAAAAGTTATATCTTGAATATTATCAAATTTGAGCTTGGAATTAATCAATCTTCTTTTTAAATCTAAAACATCGTTGCCTGTAAAATTTCCAAAAACATTAGGTATATTTTCATTAAATTTAATAATTTTATAATTAATAAATTTACCATTTGACCCAATAATATAACTTTGATTATTTTTATAAGTTTTAGCAATAAATATAGTTTGCTCTAAATCTACAATTAATTTTGATGGATAATTTTTAATTACTTTGTAATTTTCAATAAAATTATATTTATCTAATTTATTTTTAATAATTTTGCTATCTAGTTGATAAATATTTTTTTTGACCAGGAAATCTAAATCTTTTTTAATTTTATAATTTAATTTATCACTTAATCCTCTCACCTCTATAATCTCAAGACTACTTATTTTTTCTCTATTATTTGTTAAAGTTATATTGTTTATTGTACTTAAAATAAAAAAAATAATTATATAAAATAATATTTTCTTTTTATTTATTGATTGAAGCATCATTTAAAATCCATTCTATCAACTCTATAAAACTAATTTTATTAAATCTTGCAATTTCAGGCACTAAAGATAGCGATGTCATACCAGGTTGAGTGTTTATTTCTAATAAATAAAATTTATTATTATAAAATTTAAAATCAGATCTTGTAACGCCACTGCATCCAATAATTCTGTGAGCCTTATAAGCAATATCTAGTACTTTTTTCATATATTTTTTTTTCAAATCAACTGGAATGATATGTTCTGTTTTAGCATTAACATTATATTTTGCTTTATAATCATAAAATTTTCTTTTTGGTTTTAACTCTATTGCTCCTAATTTTCTATTACCCAATATAGCAACCTGTATCTCTCTTCCAGGAATATATTTCTCAATCATAACTTCCTTATAATTTGAAAGTTTAATTAAATTTTTAAAAAAATTAAATTTATTACAAATATAAACTTGAACACTAGATCCTTCATTAAAAGGCTTTATGACTGCAGGAAATCCTATTTTATTTTTTATTTTATTAATTAATTTTTTCTTATTTATATTTTTTTTAAAATTAAATTTAATATATTTTGGTGTTAAAATTTTATTTTTTATGAATATTTTTTTTGAAATTTCTTTATCTATAGCTATTGAAGAAGCCAAAGGACCAGAATGAGTATATTTGATTTTCTCATTCTCCAATAATGATTGAATATATCCATCCTCTCCATACCTACCATGTAAAGCATTGAAAACTATGCTGGGTTTAAAATTTCTTAAATTTTTAATAAATTTACCATCTGGTTCACAAATTAAAGTTTTATATTTTTTTTTTTTAAGTTCTAAGTTAACTGCCTTAGCAGTTTTTAAACTAATTTCTCTTTCTCTTGAAAAACCTCCAGCAAGTATTAAGATTTTTTTTTTCATTTATTCAACCAAAATAATTTCTAGCTCCAGCTTTAATCCAGTTTTAGACTTTACTTTATCTTTTACGAAATTAATAAGTTTTTTCATATCTTCAAATTTTGCGTTTTTTTTATTTACAAAAAAATTACAATGTTTTTCTGATATCGCAGCATCTCCAAACTTTATATCTAAAGGAACAGATTCTTTAATTATCTCCCAAACTTTCTTGCTTGTTTGATGAATTGGATTTTTAAATGTACTACCTCCAGTTTTTATTTTTGTTGGTTGTGCTAAATTTTTTTTATTTTTTAAATCATTCATTTCATTCTCTATTATAATTTTTTGTTTATTTTTGCCTTTAAATGATGCACTTAAAAAAATTAAGTCTTTAGGCAAACTGCAATCTCTGTATTCAAATTTAATTTGTTTAGATGGTATGGTTAATATGTTGCCATTATAATCTATGGCTTGAACAGAAATTAAAATATCTTTAAATTCTGAATTAAAACAACCTGAATTCATTCTTATTCCTCCTCCAATTGTACCTGGAATACAAGACAAAAATTCAAAACCACTAATACTATTAGTTAACGCAAACTCAGATAACTGCCTATCCATTGCGCCACTTCCCGCAATTAAAGTTTCATTATTTAAGAGGCTAATTTTAGAAAAATTTTTTCCTAATTTTATTATAACCCCTTCAAATAGCTTATCAGTTAATAAAATATTAGAGCCCGCACCTAAGATAAATATTTTAGCTCTATTATTATAAATTTTTAAAAATTCACTTAATTCTTTTAAATTTTCTGCTTTAAAATATAATTTTGTTTTACCTCCAATGTTAAACCAATTATTTTTTTTTAAATCATAATTAAAGTTAATTTTACTTTTTAAATTTTCTGAAAAATTTTCTATATCTTTTGTTTTCATTACAAATGATTTGGTAAATCTCTTATCCAATTTGAAACTGACCCAGCACCCATTCCAATAACAATTTTTTCACCAAAAATATTTTGTTTTGAATATTTGACTAAGTCATTTTTGTCATTAATAATAATTAAATTTACTTTTGAATTTTTTATTATTAATTTTGCAAAATTAGAATAATTAAAACCAAGGTTGATATTTTCTCCTGCCTTATAAATGGGACATAAAACAACAGTATCTGCTTTTTTAAAAGAGTAAGAAAATTCTTTATTCAGGTTTTTAACTCTGCTAACTCTGTGTGGCTGGAATATGCAAATTATTTTTTTATTTTTATAAACTTCTTTTACACTGTTTAAAACTTCAATAATTTCGGTTGGATGGTGTGCATAATCATCAAAAAAAGTAACTCCTCTAAAACAGAATATTTTTGTAAATCTTCTCTGTACACCTTTAAATTCCTCCAACCCGTTTAAAATAATTTTTTTTGATATACCTATTGAAACAGCTACAGCAATAGCTGCAGTTGCATTCCTAATATTGTGTAATCCCATCATAGGAATTTTTATATTTTTTATTAAATTAACTTTTGAACCTGGCAAACTTACTCTTAGGTCAAATTTAGAGAAATCAATACTTTGAGAAATATTTTGTATATGAAAATTAGCATTTTTATTTGTTCCGTATGTATTATAATTTTTTGTTTTTAATTTTTTTATAATTTCCCTATTATTTTTATCATCTAAGCATATAAAAGATTTTCCTAGAGAAGGTGTTTTTTCAATAAAATCTATAAAATTATTTTTCAAATTATTTATTGATTTATAAAAATCTAAATGCTCTTTATCAATATTTGTAACAATCGAATATGTAGAAGGAACTTTTATAAAACTACCATCTGACTCATCCGACTCTAATACACACCAATTGCTTTTTCCAAGTTTAGCTGAGCTGCCAAAAGAATTTAAAATCCCTCCATTTATAATCGTAGGATCAATTTTAGCTTTAGAAAAAATATTTGAGACCAAGGATGTAGTTGTAGTTTTGCCGTGAGACCCTGCCACAACAATATTTTTCATTAACGAAACTATATTTGCAAGTACATCACCTCTTTTATAAATAGGAAGTTTTTTTCTTTTTGCCTCAAGTATTTCAGTATTATTTTTTTTTATAGCAGAAGAAGCAACTAAAATAGTTGAATTTGAAATATTTTGTTTTTTATGACCTATAACAATTTTAATATTATTTTTTTTTAATCTTTCTATATTCTTATTGTACGCGATGTCACTTCCTTGAATTTTAAATCCTAGTTGTTTCATTATAAGCGCCAGTCCACTCATGCCTATACCGCCTATACCAACAAAATGAATTAATTCTGATTTTGCTAATTTAATTTTCATTGATTAAATCTATTAACTTTTCATTTACATTATTCCATGTGTTTTGATAGGAAAATTTTTTCATATTCTCTTTAATTTTAAAAACCTCATTTTTATTTATTATTAAATTATCTATTAAACTTATTATTTTTTTATTCTCAAAATCTTCTTGCCTAACTAAATAGCATAGTCCTTTTTCATAAAAATAATTTGCATTAATATATTGATGGTCATCCTTTGCATATGGAAATGGTATTGCTAAAAAAGGTATATTTAAATAAGCTAATTCAGCAACTGTAGAGGCACCTGATCTAGTAATAGCAAAGTCAATATTATCAAATTTTTTATATATTTCATCGTCATATGTAAACAAATTATGACTTACTTTAATTTTTTTATATTCATTTGAAATTTCGTTTATTTTTTTTTTATCAAAAATTTGCTGTAATAAGTTGATCTTACCTTTTCCAAATAAATCAAAAAACAATTTTTTAATTTCTTTATCAAAAAAATTTGCACCCTGGCTACCCCCAATAACCAAAATATTAAACTTATCTTTTTTTTTATCTGATAAATTAATATTATAAATTTCTTTTCTTATAATTGGTTCCGTCAAAAAAATTTTTTCCATATGCTTCTTTGGAAATTTTTTAATATTATACGAATAACATATAATTTTCTTTGCAAATTTTAAAAAAAATCTATTTGACCTTCCCAAAATATAGTTTGGTTCAAAAAGAAAAATGTCTATTTTTAAAATTAATGCAGCAATACATAGTGGAGAGGACATATATCCTCCGGTACTGATAAGATATCTTGTTTTATTTTTTTTTAATAATGAATATGATTTAAATATTACAATTATAAAATTTAGAAAAACAATCGGATACTTTAAAACGTTTTTTGTTATTTTTGGAGTATCAATTATGTTGAAAGGATATTTTTTTTTTAAAATAAATTTAGTCCCTCTATTATCTGTAACTAATGTTACTTCAAAATTTTTATTCAAATGATCATAAATTGTTATTGCTGGTATTACATGCCCTCCAGATCCTCCTGTGCTTATCATAATTTTCTTCATGTTTAGTTCAATTTTCTTTTTGTTAGATTTAAAATTATACCAGCTAAAATTGCAGTACTTACTATAGATGACCCTCCATAACTTAAAAACGGCAATGTCATTCCTGTGGTAGGAAGAAAATTAATATTTACTCCTATATGGATTAATGTTTGAATTAATAAAATTGAAACTGATCCTAAAAGTATTAACTTTATTCTATTTTCTTTTTCTACATTGATTTTTTTAAATACTTTATAAGTTAAAATTAAAAATAAAAAAATTATAATTAATACAATAATAATTCCAAATTCCTCAGAAATTACTGAAACAATATAATCTGTATGTGCCTCAGGTACTTTTGAGTTTAAAGTACCTTCACCTACTCCTTTGCCAAAAAATCCTCCATTAATTATTGCCTCTGATGCTTTTTCTGATTGATAGTTGTTGCCAGAATTAGGATCAATAAAAGATAGAATTCTATTTTTAATATATTCAAATTTTGGAATATAAAAAACTAAATATGAAATTAATGCTCCAAAAATTATGAATGTTGAAAAGAAAATAAACAAATTGACACCTGATACAAAAATTAATGCTAGCCAAGTAAATAATATTAAAATTGTTTGACCTATGTCAGGCTGCATTGCTAATAAAAATGTAATTGGACTTAAAACTATAAAGCTTAAAAAATAATTAAAATATAGGTTTTTATTTTTTTCTAGCGAAATTATTGAAGCAATTGCGATTATAAAAAATGGCTTTAAAATTTCTATTGGCTGAAAATTTGGGAAAGGCGATGGAAGTCCAATCCATCTTCTTGAGCCTTTAACTTCAATACCAATAATAGGAACTAATATTAAGAAAATAAAAAAAATAATAAATAATAATTGTGAAATTTGAAGGAGCTTTTTTTGTTCAATAAATGAAATGGAAATTAATATAAAAATTCCGAAAATAATAAAAAATAAATGCTTAATAAAAAAATAATAACTATTTGTATCAAGTTTATCTGAGGCAATCAAAGATGTTGAGACTAACGAAAAAAATAACCCTAAAAAAAATAAACTTAGAATTAATAATAAAATGAATTTATCAATATTTTTCCACCACCCATAAAACTTAAAATAAAAATTATTTTTCACAAATTTTCTTGGTAAAATTTATTTTTTTTATTAAATTATTAAAATATTTTCCTCTATGTTCAAAGTTATCAAAATTATCGAATGATGCAGCGGCTGGACTAAATATAATTGTAGGGTTAATAACTTTGTTTTCCTTAATATCTTTGAGAATTTTTTTTAATGCCTGTTCTAAATAATTAAAAGATTGAAAATTAATTTTATTAATAATTTTTTTTATAAAAAATTTTCTTTGTAGTCCAAAAATATAGGCGTTTATATTTTTAAAATATTTTTTTTCTAAATTAAATATATCACCTTTTTTTGGTATTCCTCCTACTAGCCAATATATGTTTTTATATGATTTTAATAAACTCAAACTAGATGCAAAACTTGTAGATTTAGAATCATTTATTATTGTAATTTTTTTTTTTTTAAATATGATTTCTTGTCTATATTTTAATCCAACAAAAGAATTTACAGAATTAATTATTTTTTTTTGATTTAATTTATTTGCGTTTCCATAACGAATAATAAAAGCTAAATTACTAAGATTATTAATATTTTTAAAGTACGGATTAGTGATTTTATTTTCTATTTTTTTTAAACCATGCAAATTTACATTAATTAATTTTGATTTAGGTTTATTTCTTTTTAATTTGTTTTTTAAATATTTATTATTTTTATCTAAATATGCAAAACACTTTTTGTCCTGTAAATAAATTAACTTGAGTTTTGCATTAACATAATTTGATATATTTCCATGTCTTTCTAAATGATCTGGACTAATATTTAATATCATAGAATGAGTAGATTTAAAAAATTTGCTGTAAGCTATTTGGTAAGATGAAGCTTCTATAACAAATTCTGTTCTTTTACTTATTTTTTTTTCAGATAGAACTGGTTTTCCTATGTTTCCAATTAATCTAACATCTCTCTTATGTCTATGAAGAACTTCATATAATAATTTAGCAGTTGTAGACTTGCCGTTTGTTCCTGTTATTGTTGTTTTTATATTATTTATATTTCTAGAATAAAAAATATCTAAATCAGTTATAATTTTATTATTATTATTATTTATTATTTTTTTTAAACCACAGTTTTTTATATTTATTCCAGGGCTAAGAACAATATAATCGAATTTATTATTTATGTTTTTTTTAAAAATATATTTTTTATATTTTAGAGGTATTTTTTTTTCATTGTCATCAAAAATTAATACAAGATTGTTTTTTTTTAAATAATCAAAACATGCTTTGCCTGTTTTGCCAAAACCATAAACTAAAAAAGATTTTTTTATAAATTTATTTCCCAAATCAAGCATTATCTTAATTTAAGTGTTGCCAAACCTATCATAGCTAAAATTAATGATATTATCCAAAACCTGATCACAATTGTTGACTCGGCCCATCCCTTTTTTTCAAAATGATGGTGTATTGGAGCCATTTTAAAAATTCTTTTACCAGTTAGCTTATAAGATATAACTTGTACAATAACTGAGACAGCTTCTAAAACAAAAAGGCCACCTGTTATTGCAAGTACAATTTCGTGCTTGGTAATTATTGCAACAGATCCTAATGAACCTCCTAGAGCCAATGAGCCTGTGTCTCCCATAAATATTTTTGCTGGTGGAGCATTAAACCAAAGAAAACCTATACATGCTCCAATAATCGATCCACAAAAGACAGAAACTTCCCCAACATCTTTTATATAGGGTATTAAAAGATAATCTGAAAAAACTATATTTCCTGTAACATAGCTTATAAAAGCAAAACAAGAAGCAACTAGAATAACTGGAACTGTTGCTAAACCATCCAGTCCATCAGTAAGGTTAACGGCATTTGAGGACCCTACAATTACAAAAACATAAAATGGAATAAAAAACCAACCGAGATTTATTACTAAATTTTTAAAAAAAGGAAAATATAAATTTCTTAACTCATTTGTATCTGATAAGTATGTTAAAATTCCAATTCCAATTAAAGCCAATATTATCTGCCATAGTATTTTTAACTTGGATGAAATGCCAGATGAATTTTTTCTTTTAATTTTTTTATAATCATCAAAAGCTCCAAGAATACCAAATGATCCAACTATAAATATTAAAAAGAGTATATAAGAGTTCGTTAAATCTCCCCATAACAATACTCCTGAAAATAAACCTGACAAAATTAACACTCCACCCATAGTTGGAGTTCCAATTTTTTTGACAATATGATCCTCTGGTCCATCTTCTCTTATAGGGTCTAAAATTTGCTTTGAAGAAAAGAAATTAATAAAAGGATTCCCAATAATAAAAACTACTAGCATTGATGTAAACATTGCTAATCCTGTTCTCACTGTAAGAAACTTGAATACATTGAAAAATGAAAAGATATCAATTAAATTTGAAAATAAACTATAAAGCATTAATTTTTCCCTTTTTAATTTTCATAATCATATCATTTAAACCAGTAGCATTTGAACCTTTGATCATTAAATAATCATTATTCTTTAGATTGTTTTTTAATAAACTAATAATTTCTTTTTTACTAATTAATATTCTTCCTTTTTTTTGTGGTTTAATTTTGTTAAAGGTTTCTTTGATATATTTGCCATAAACATAAATTTTATTTATATTTGATTGATTTATTACATTTGAAGCCTTTTTATGAAGTATTTTTGAAAACTTTCCTAATTCCAACATATCTCCAAGCAGAATATTTTTCTGATGATTCTTTATATTCATATTATCAAAATTATTAATCGCAAATTCAAGAGATAATGGATTTGAATTATAACTTTCATCAATTATATTAATTAATTTATTATTTTTTTTAATTGTTAATAAATTGCCTCTTCCATTGGGTAATCTATAATTATAGAAAATGTACTTTTTTATATATTTCAATTCAATAAAATTTGACAATACAGCTAAAGCTGCAAGTAAGTTTAACTTTTGTGTAATTAAATTTTTTTTAATTGCAAATTGTTTGTTTAAATTATTTATTCTAATATTAAGAATATATTTATGTCGATTTTTTAATATACTAACTAAGCGCACATTGGCATTATTTTTTTTTCCAAAAGAAATTATTTTTAAATTTTTTCTTAGTGCTTTTTTTTTAAAATAATCAAAATAAATATCATCTCTATTTAAAACTATGGTACCTCCTTGTAAAACATTGTTTATAATTTCTGATTTTGCACTTGCTATTTGGTTTAAACTACTAAAATTTTTAATATGAGCATATGAAACATTTGTTATAACTGCCAAATTAGGAGAGATTAATTTTGTTAATTTATCTATCTCACCCTTTTTATCCATACCGGCCTCAAAAATTCCAAAAGTATTTTTTTTTTTGATATTAAATAAACTTAAAGGAACTCCATATTTATTGTTATATGATTTTTTTGAGTAACACGTGGAGCTTATTTTGCTTAAGCTTTGTCCAATTAACTCCTTTAGTGAAGTTTTGCCTGAGCTACCTGTAATTGCAATTGTATTTATATTAGATGTTTTTCTTACTATAGCAGAGCACTTGGTTAGTAAATTTAATGAATTTTTTACTTTAATTTTATTTTTATTTATTTTTCCAAATTTCCTATCAATAATTGCTATTTTTGCTCCATTATTTAATGCCTCGTCAGCAAACTTATTACCATCAATTTTTTTTCCTTTAATTCCAAAAAATATAGTTTCATTTTTTACATCTTTTGAATTTATCGATACTGAGTTAATTTTTTTTTTTTTTATATAATTTTTATTATTTAAATTCTCATTGATAATATTTAATTTAAAATTGTTGTTGAGATCTTTATTTTTTACATTAATACTTTTTAAAATAAACTTAGCATCGGAGAAATATTTTTTGTATTTATATTCTTGATATTTTTCATGTCCTTTGCCCGCCACTATAAGCACATCCCCAGATTTAAGATTTTTAATGGCTAAATAAATAGCTTTTGCTCTAGAAGGAATTTCAAAAAGTTTTGACTTATTAATACTTTGTTTTATATCCAACCTAATTTTATAAGGGTCTTCATTTCTTGGATTGTCGTCGGTCAAGTAGATTTTGTCACAAAATGTATTAGCAATTTTTCCCATAATTTTTCTTTTTGGCTTATCTCTTTCTCCACCACAACCAAATACAATACTGATTCTACTCATTTTAAATTGATCTTTTACACTTTGAATACAATTCTTTAGTGCATCTGGGGTATGTGCATAGTCTAAAATAACTTTTGAATTATTTTTTAAACTTCCTATCTTTTCTAGTCTTCCGCTTACAGCTTTTATTTTTTTAATTGATTTAATAATTTTTTTCATTGGTAAATTAATTTGATTTGCCGCAATTATCGCCATTAAGAGATTTTTTATCTGTATCTTGCCTATCAAGGATGTTTGAAAAGAAAAATTTTTTCCTTTGAATTTAAATGTTACATTTTGATATTTTCCAAAATAATTATGGTTCGTAATTTTAAAATCTGTTTTATTCGTTCCAATCGTAATAGTATTTAAATTATTTGTCTTTAAAATTTTTTTTATTTTTTTTGACTCTAAAATTTCATTATCAATTATTGCTTTAGATTTTTTTTTCATCAATTTTCTGAACAAAATCATTTTAGAATTAAAGTAATCTTTAAAAGTTTTATGATAATCTAAATGGTCTCTAGAAAAGTTAGTAAATATTGCTAAATTGAATCTGAGGTAATCTAATCTGTGTTGTTTAAGACCATGACTTGAAGCTTCAAGTATTACATTATTAATTTTTTTTTTTTTGTGCTCATCAAGAGTCTTGTGCAAAGTTACAGGATCTAAAGTTGTATTATTTGTATTTATATTAGATTTATTGCTATGAATCCCAAGTGTGCCTATTGATGCAACACCAATATTATTATTTTTTAGTATTTGTAAATAGAAATTAGCAATTGAAGATTTTCCGTTTGTACCTGTTACAGCGATTAAGTTTTTGGGTTTTGATTGATAAATCCTACTACACACATAAGATAACAATTTTCTGGGATTTTTATTTTTAATGAAAAAAACTCCATTTTTATAACCTTCAAATTTTTGGTTAGATATTATTACTTTGGCTCCATTTTTAATTGCATCTTTAATGAATTTATTTCCATTAAGTCTATTACCTTTGATAGCAAAAAAAATATCTCCTTTTTTACATTTTTTACTATTAAAACTTATATTATTTAATTTCTTATAGCTGTATTTTTTGTTAATTTTTTTTATGATTTTTTCGATATACATTTAGTAAAAATTAAATTCTTAGTATTTTGTGGCTAAAATTGGTCCAATATTTTCGATTATTTTTCCTGCTATTTCTACAGATGTCCATCCTGCGGTATTAAAGGGAGTGCCTTTAAAAGATCCAGATTTATTTCTATATTTATATATATAATCTTTTGAAGTTTTGGGTTCATCTAAAAGCACTATTAAAACAAATCTTGGATTTGAAATTGGAAAGATTCCCGCAAATGTATTAACTTTGGCTTTTGAGTAACCTCCAAACGTAGACTTTTGGGCTGTACCTGTTTTTCCAGCAACTTCATAGCCTGGAACATTTGCAAATTCAGCTGTACCCTCTTTATCAGTTACTATTTTTCTTAATGCTATATTAACTTTTTCTGACACTCCTTCACTTAAAATTTGTATTTTTGGAATTTTTTTTTTAGAATTTTTTTTAATTAAAGTTGGATTTATTTCAAAACCACCATTTGATATAATTGAATATCCTTTAGCTAATTGTAATGGAGTGGTTGTTATACCATGTCCAAATGATGCTGTTGCTAACTTACATTTCCCCCATTTAAATGGTATAGGTTCTCCTACCTCTTCAATATCAAATTCAATTTTGCTTAAAACTCCAATTTTTTCTAAAAAATTTTTATATTTCTCAATACCAATTTTTTGTCCTACTCTTACTGATCCAATATTTCCTGATCTTATTAAAATTTCTTCTGCAGTAAGATTTGAAGGAAGTTTATCATCATATTCTTTAATAACATTTTTACCACAAGGAAGCTGTTTCTCTAAATTTAAAAATTTTGTATTTGGTTCAATAATTTTTTCATCAATTCCTGCGGCAAAAGTAAAAGTTTTATACACCGAACCTAGTTCGTAAACACCCTTGGTTGCTCGATTTATATAATTTACATCTTTTATACTTTTTCTTTTATTAAGATCAAAGTCTGGCAAAGAAACCATGGAAAGAATTTCCCCATTATTAATATCCATTAAAATTGATGCACTTCCCACATTATTAAAGAATTCTTTTGCTCTTAAAAGTTCAATCCTAATTAAATGTTGTAAATATATATCTACTGATAACCTTAATGGTTTATTGCTATTTCTTAGTTCAAAATCATAATATTTCTCAATACCTGATATCCCATTATTGTCATCGTCTATTTGTCCAATAATATGACTAAATAGATTTTTATTAGGATAAATTCTAGATATTTTTTCTTCATAAATGATCGACTTGTCTCCAAGTAAAATTAGCTTATCTAATTTTTTTTGATCTATTTTTTTTTCTAAATAGAAAAATTTTCTTCCATATATTTTTTTTTCAATATTTTCAAAATTTTTCTTTGGAAATATTAATTTTAAATTGATTAATAGTTTTTTTTTGTTAATTACTGAATTTGGATTTATGCCAACATTTGTTGTCATTACAGTTTTTGCCAATATATTTCCAGATCTATCCACAATACTTGCTCTAAAATCTGTTCTATTGGGTTTTATTTTGTTTTGATCAATTTCTTTTGTTCCTAGATAGATTGCTTTTGATGAAAAAATTACTGATATAATTAAAAAAATAAAAAATATAAATGCAATTCTATTAAAAGATATATAAATTCTTGATTTTGTGCTTTTAAAAGAAAATTCCCCTTTATAATCCTCTAAAATTAATCTTTTTTTATCAATTTTTTTCATTATCGATTTCTACCTTTGTGATCTCTTCAATTTTTATTTTATTTTCATTAAAAAAAATTTTTTTAAAATTTTGAATATCTAAATAAATTAAATCTTCAAAAAAAATTTTTTTGTATTCAAGCAGTTTCTTAGGGGAACTTAGGAAATTAAAGTCTAATAATACTAATTCATATTTATTATTTAATATTCTTAAATCTTCTCTTAAATTAAATATTTGATCATCTAATTTTTTAGTATTATTTTTTGTTAATGATGTCGCAATAATTAGAAAAAAAATTATGGATATTGTAAATATTTTTTTCATAATTTATTAATCAAAGTTTCAACTTTTAATAAATAATCAAACTTTTTAAAAAACTCAGAAAAATCACTTTGATTTGAAACTTTTATAGCGTACCTTAGTTTTGCAGATCTCGATCGAGGATTGATTTTAATTTCTTTAAAGGTTGGGGTAATTGGTTTCTTTCTTATTAATTTAAATAATTTATCTCCTTTAAATGAATTAGGTATATACCTAGAAGGATTTAATTTTTCTGAATAATTTTTAAAAAAATATTTTACAATCTTATCTTCTATAGAATGAAAAGTGACAACAGCTATAATTCCACCAACTGGAATAACTTTAAATGAATTTACTAATCCATTAATTAGCTCGCTGATTTCTTGATTTACAAATATTCTCAATGCTTGAAAAACTTTAGTTGCATTATGGATCTTTTTTTTTTTATTTTTTTTTACAATATTAATTATTTGTACAAGATCTTCTGTAAGAAGATTCTTTTCTTTTCTCATTTGACATATTTTTTTAACAATTAGTTTAGCATAAGTTTCTTCGCCAAAATATGTAAAAATATTTTTTAGATTTTTAGCATCTAAATTATTTATCGTTTCATGAGCAGAAATGTTATTAATGCCCATCTTCATATTAAGCTTGCCTTCAAAATTAAATGAAAGACCTTTATTTGGATCATTAATTTGTGAAGAGGAATATCCAAGATCAAAAATAATGCCTTTAATTTTTTTCTCTGAATTATTTAAACTTATTATTTCACTAAATTTATCATTTTTGAAAGTAAATCTGTTTTTAAACTTTAACTTTAATTGATTTGCAATTTTTAGCGCTTCAGTATCTCTATCAAAGGCAATGACTTTGTTTGTTTTTTCCTCTAAAATTTTTAAGGAATATCCACCATGTCCCAATGTACAATCAATAAATGTGCCACCATAATGAGGGGAAATAATGCTGATTAATTCATCAAGCAATACAGGAAAATGTTTTTCTTTTTCCTGTTTTATGGTGGCAGTCATTTATTTTTTTGAAGACCATTAATTTTTTTGTCTTCGCAAAAATGCCGGTATATCAAGCTCATCTTCTTCATCTGAGCTTTCATCTTTTGTAAATGAACTAAACTCTTCTTCAGGGCTTGTTTCATTTTCTGAATTAAATAGTTCAGGACCACTTGGGTCTATTTCAAAGTTTTCTAAACCATTTGAAATTTGTTCTTCCTCGTGAATTTCTGAACTGTTTTGTAAATTCTCATTTTCAATTTCAGTTTTAATTTCACCGTTTTCATTATTAACCTCATCGGAAATCATACTTTGATGATCGTCTAAAACGGATTCTTGGGTTACTTCATTTTCTAATTTTAAAGCTGTAGCACCCTCTGAAATCGGTGATGAGAAAACATTTGAAATATTGTTATTCTGATTTGTAGTCGAATTTTGGAAATCAGAGTATCCAGGATTTCTATTTTGTATTCTGTGAACCATGTTAATTACTGACTTAGAATCAGGTAATTGACCATCAAGCGCTGTAGCAACTATTGAAACTCTAATTTTACCCTCTAATGCATGATCAATGATTGACCCGTTAATAATTTCGGCTTCTGAGTCAACTTCAGATCTAATTTTATTCACGATTTCATCTACTTCAAAAAGAGTTAGGTCTTCTCCTCCAGTTATATTTATTAATAAACCTTTGGCTCCCCTAAGCGAATAATCATCAATTAGAGGATTATTTAAAGCCATATCAGTTGCTTTTGCTGCTCTTCCTTCTCCTTCAGCCTCACCTGTGCCCATCATAGCTTTGCCCATTGAGCTCATTACTGTTTCAACATCTGCAAAATCTAGATTAACAAGGCCATCCTTAACCATTAAATCAGTAATACTTTGAACGCCATGTCTAAGTACACTATTAGATAATTGAAACGATTCCTTATAAGTTGTTTTTTCATTTGCAATCTTAAACAAATTTTGATTTGGGATTACAATTATTGTATCTACATGTTTTCTTAGTTCTTCCAAACCTTCTTGACCTCTTCTCATTCTTGATGGAGCTTCGTATAAAAAAGGAAGTGTAACAACTCCAACAGTAAGAATATTAAGTTCTTTTGCAGCTCTTGCAATAACATGCGCTGCACCTGTTCCAGTGCCCCCGCCCATTCCAGCAGTAATAAAAACCATATTAGCACCTTTTAATAGATCAACTATATCATTAAGGGATTCATCTGCAGCAGCTCTTCCTATTTCGTGTTTGGCGCCAGCTCCTAAACCTTTTGTAAGATTTACTCCAATTTGGACTCTCGCTTTAGCTTTGCTAGATTTTAAATCTTGAGCGTCTGTATTTACTGCTACAAATTCTACTCCTTCTACTCCGGCATCAATCATTTCATTTATTGCATTCCCGCCTGCTCCGCCAACTCCAAGAACTAAAATTCTAGGTTTTAATTCTTTAATATCTGGTGCTTTAAAGTTAATTGTCATTTTATCTCCTCATTGTTTTTTAAGTTGTAGCTCCCATTTAAGGCTAGCTCTGTGAAAATTTGATTTTTTACTTGCTTTAACCCTAAATTTTTCAAATATTGTTGGGTCCCAGATTTGAAATGTTTTGCCTAGTCCAACAAATAACATGCTATTTTTGATTTTTGCATGTTTTAATAATTTTGCAGTAATTTGAATTCTTCCTTCGCTATCAAATTGAAGATTTGCACTTTCTGACAATATTGAAGTAGCAAAATAATCTTTTTTTTCTTCAAAAGGATTTAAAGAATCTATTGCGTTAGAAATTTTTTCAATTCTATCTTGAGGCCATGCTTCTACGCATTGATTATTAAATGATGGATAACAAATTATACCATTGTAACCCAAGTTTGATAAATATGATCTAAAAGAAGCTGGCACAGAAACCCTTCCCTTTTT
>CEUZ01019450.1_pt1 | contig 23836 bp, 17 predicted proteins | sample 361511 | NCBI WGS metagenome assembly CEUZ01 (sample SAMEA2622822, study PRJEB7988) | marine metagenome | biome: marine biome (ENVO:00000447); feature: surface water layer (ENVO:00002042); material: "saline water (ENVO:00002010), including plankton (ENVO:xxxxxxxx)" | depth 5 m | reverse complement strand
TACAGGACATACTTCAACACAGTCCATTAATTTACATTTTATACATTTATCATTTACAATGTAGGTCATTTTCCTAATTCTTTTTTAATTTTTTCTTTAAGGTCACCCATGGTTTTTGATTCTATATACAATAAACCACCTAGTCTCCTCATTAAATTTGTCTCATATATATCAGCAGAATTATCAGAGTAAATAATTTTCCATAAAGACTCAATTATTTTAACTTTATCAGAATAAGAAATATTTTTGACCTCTCTCGTAAAATCTAATATTTGATTTGAATTTTCCTCAATAATCAAAGCTTCTTCCATAAATTTATCAAGTTTCGAAGTTTCAGCGCCTAATTCAATCAAAGTTTTTTTAATAATATTTTTTTCTTTTTCTTCATAAACTTCATCAATTTTTGCAGCATGTATTAAAAGAGCAGCTATTTTTGAATATTTGTTAATATTTGTTTTACTACTTTCTTTATTTTGAAAAAAATTAATCATTATCTTAAATTTAAGTTTTTTAAAATTTTAAAAGGACTATTGGGAGAATTTTGTTTTTTGAAAGTTTTTTTAATTTGTTTTTTTGGGGTGTATTTAAAATATATATTGTTATCTTTTTCGAGGATTTTATAGTTCATTTTTTTAATTAATTTTTTGAAGTTATCTTTACTACATCCTAGTAAATTAAGCATTTCTGGCACTAATTTTATTTCTTTATTTTTATTTTTTTCAGAATTTGAATTTATTATTTGTACAAATAATCTTTCTAAAATATCTATTCTTACAAAAAAGTTATCAAAATTTTCAAATCCACATAAAAGCATAAATTTCTTATTTTTTTTATTTTTATCCTCTAAAAAATTTAATCCAAAAGTAGGAGGTTTTAATTTAAAATCTTTTTGATTAAAATTTTTCCACAATAAAGTTCTTAAAGAAACAGATTCTGGTTTAAATAATTTAAATAAAAAAATGTGATAACGTCCAAATTTTACACCTAAATTTCTTAAAATTTTTCTTTCATCTTGGCCAAGTTTTTTTAAATATTCGTTCACTAACTCTCTTTTGATAACACCATTGTTTTCATATAACTGGTAAGCCATTGCATTAATAAAAGAGTTATTATCTTTTAAAGATTTTAGATCTATCAAGCTTTTCAGTACAAAATTAATTTTTTCTTTAACCCATTTTTCAATAAATTCTGATAATTTTTGTTTATCGTTATTTTCTAAAATATCATCAACTATCAATAATATATTTGGATTCAAGTAATCTTTACCAGGTATTAATTTAGCAATCGGAAATTTATTCCAATAAATTTTAAAATCATCTTTTAAATCTATTAAACCTGTATCTATGATAGATTGAATTCTTTTTTGCAGTTCCGGACCTACAGTTTGTCTTGCTGCTTTTTTCAAAGATTTTATATCAGTTTCTAAAGCTCCAACTTTTAAATCCATTTCAAATTTTAGACCTTTAAGTTTACCTATAAATTGCTGATCAATTACTACTCTATCATCTCTCATTATTTCAGTTTTAAAATCCATATCTTGTTTTAAGCCTCTTGCAAGTACACTAGCTCTTTTATCAATGAATGTTTTTGTAAGCTCTTCATGTAATCTATCTGAAAGTCTATCTTCTAATAATTTTGTTTTTTCAATCCAATAATTTTGATTTTCAACCCAATTAATTTTATTAGAAACATATGACCAAGTTCTAACATTTGCAATTCTATTTGACAAAGAATCAACATTTCCGTCTAATTTATCTAATTTTATTAACTGTAATCTCATATAATCATTAGTAATTTTGCCATCTTTACCATTTAGAAAGCTAAAAACCTTACCTACTACTTCAAGGTGGTTACCATAGGTCTTCTTTACAAAATCAGGAATTTGACAGCAATCCCATAACAGCTCGAGTGTTTCTTTATTATCTCTGATATTATAACTTTTCATGTCTTTTAAAAAATATTTTAATACCTTTTCATCTTCACATTCATGTATTTTTCTTAACCAATCTTCCCTTGGTTTTTCTTCAAGAGATTTTATTAGACTTGAAGCATTATTAAAATTTAAATTTGAATTTCTCCAAAATAGCATTTTTATTTCCTCAAATTTATGATTTTCAATAAGTTCTACTTCTTCTGCGGTAATTTCCTTACAGTTACCTGTGATTCCAAAGTTACCATCATTTAAATATCTACCTGCTCTTCCTGCTATTTGTCCAATTTCAGACATGTTGAGGCGTCTTAATTTTCTTCCATCAAATTTTTTAAGATTTGAGAAATAAACATTTTCTAAATCCATATTAATTCCCATACCAATAGCATCAGTTGCAACTAGGAAGTCAACATCTCCTGATTGATACAGTTCAACTTGTGCATTTCTAGTTTTAGGACTTAGTGAACCCATCACAATTGCTGCTCCACCTTTTTGCCTTCTTACTAATTCTGCAATTGCATAAACATCTTCAGTTGAAAAGGCTATAATAGCTGTTTTTCTATTAATTCTCGAAATTTTTTTATGACCAACATACGAAAGTTTTGAAAATCTTTCTCTGTTAATGAATTCAGTATCTTCGTTTAAGTTATTAATAATATTTTTGATAGTATAAGAACCCATAAACATTGTTAATTTTTCCCCACGAAGATTTAACAATCTATCCGTAAAAATATGGCCCCTTTCATGATCTGCACACATTTGTATTTCATCAATTCCTACAAAATCTAAATGTTTATTAATTGGCATGGACTCCACAGTGCAAAGAAAATATTTAGCATTTGAAGGAATTATCTTTTCTTCACCTGTTATAAGAGCAACTTTATCTATACTGACTTTTTTAATAATTTTGTCATAAACCTCTCGAGCTAGTAACCTTAAGGGAAAACCAATCATTCCAGAATCAAATGAAAGCATAGTTTCTATGGCAAGATATGTTTTGCCAGTATTTGTTGGGCCCAGAACAGCTGAAATTTTATTTTTTGACATTTCTATTTATGGTACGTTAAATTTTTGCTCCACCACATGTTGTTGTCTAAAAAGAACAAAAATAGACTAAAACATGACCGAATCGTTGGAAAAAAAGTTCTCATTTATCTTTTATTTATTAATTTAACATAATTAAAAATAATTATGTATTAATATTTTAGTAGCATTTTTATTTTTGATAATATTTGAGATATTAAATTATATAATGAGACAATTGTTATGAAAATAAACAAGGAAATAATATTTTTGATAATAATAGTGATTGCTATTGAATTGTCCGGTTACGGAATTCTATCTTCTTTATCTAGGTTATTAAGTTAAGATTTAGGTTTTAAAATTTTCCATACTCCTGATGCAGAAGTAATTATTTTATTGTAACATTTTAATTCACAGAATAAAAATACTAGAGTATTTGTTTTTTTTAAAATTTTTGCATGACCTATAATTTCATCTCCTAATTTAGAAGCTCCAATAAATTTCAAATCTAATGAAATAGTAACACACGGAAAATTGTCTGCTGCTCTGTGCGCTGCAGTTCCTGCTCCTGCATCTACTAGAGCAGACAAATAACCTCCATGAGTTATTCCAGCAGCGTTTAAATGATTTTCATTTATAACAGTTTTAAATTCATATTCTTTATCAGATACAGTCCTAAATAAAATACCACCGTTGTGCTTCATAAAGCCTGGTTTAATACTTATTTGTTCAAAATTTCTGGTCATAAATTTTTTTACAATAAAAAAGTAAAAATCAATATAACTATAATAGTTAGAATAAAGAAGTAGATAACTGACTTTTGTAAAGATAATTTATTTACCCACTTAATCATATTTTATTTTTCTTGGTGGACCGCCCAGAACTCGAATCTGGAATCTCCCGGTTCGTAGCCGAGCGCCTTATCCAATTTGGCCAGCGGTCCTTAATTAAATAATTTTTGTCAAATATATCAAAATTTTTGATGAATATTAAGTTATAAAATATTATGTTGTATTATTAATGTCAAAAAAACTAAACGATGTAGTTATAACAACTGCTTTAAGAACACCTATAGGAACTTATAAAGGATCTTTAAAAGGTTTAGATGCTCATAAATTGGGTGCATTAGTGATTAAAGAGGTTCTTCTAAACTCGAAATTAAAAGGAGATGACATTGATGAAGTAATTATGGGCCATGTTCTTACATCTGGGTGTGGTCAAAATCCAGCGAGACAAGCGTCTATTGAAGCTGGAGTTCCCGTTTCAAAATCATCGCATATTATTAATCAAGTTTGTGGATCTGGATTAAGATCAATAGTTTCAGCTTATCAATCTATTTGTTTAAAGGAAAATAAAATCATTATTGCTGGAGGTCAAGAAAATATGTCTAAAGCACCTCATGCGATATTTTATAGGGATGAAAAAAAATTATCAGAAAATAAGTTAATTGATACGATGCTTAATGATGGATTAATTGACTCATTTAACAATTATCATATGGGAATGACAGCTGAAAATATTGCTAGTAAGTATAAAATTTCAAGAGATGAACAAGATCTTTTTGCATTAAATTCTCAAGAAAAAACTCAAAAAGCGTTTAAAGAAAAAAAATTTCAAAACGAATTAATCAAAATAAAAATTGTTGAAAATCAAAAAAAAATTCTTTTTGAAAAAGATGAGCATCCTAGAGGGGATATAAAATTAGAGGATCTAAAAAAATTAAAAACGGTTTTTAAGGAAAATGGAACAGTTACTGCTGGAAATTCATCAGGAATTAATGATGGTGCAGCTGCAACAATATTAATGTCGAGAGAAGAGTCAGAACTTAGATCAATAAAACCATTGGCAAAAATAGTGTCATGGGCGACATGTGGGGTTGAGCCATCTTTAATGGGTCTTGGACCAATACCTGCAGTAAAGATTGCTTTAAAAAAAGCTGGATGGGAAATTGACGATATTGATTTATTTGAGATCAATGAAGCTTTCGCAGCTCAAAGTATTGCAGTAATTCGCGAACTCAAAATTCCAAAAGAAAATGTGAACGTCAATGGTGGAGCTATAGCTTTAGGACATCCTATTGGTATGTCAGGAACTAGAATCGTAGTTACACTAATTCATGAGCTGATCAGACAAAATAAATCTAAAGGTTGTGCTACACTTTGTATTGGTGGTGGTATGGGTATAGCCATTTGTATAGAAAAAAATTAAAAGGTATTTCTTCCAAATTTTTTAATAAGTAAAGCTCTCTGTATCCAAAGTTTAGCATCTAAACTTTGCTGATTTTTTAAATTAACTATTCGTTTTAATATATATTTTAACATTTTCTATAAGTGACAAATAAGGTTGTCCAAAAAGAGATTTAAATGTGTTAAAAATATATTAAATATGTAAAATATACCTAATGGTAGGTTTATTTAGCTACTTAAAATAATGACACAAAAATTAATTGTCCCAGATATTGGAGATTTTGAACAAGTAGAAGTTATTGAGCTTTTAGTGAAAGCTGGAGATGAAATAAAATTAAATGATCCAGTGGTCACTATTGAAAGTGATAAATCTAGTGTTGAAATTCCATCGACAATTGCTGGAAAAATTGATTCCGTTAGTGTTAAAGTAGGAGACAAAGTTTCTAAAGGAGACTTATTGTTATCAATAGATTCACCGAAAGAGATTTTATCAGAAACACCAAAAAAAGTTTCTCAAGAAAAAGAAATTCCAAAAGTTACAGATAGTATTATAAAACAAGCAGAAGAGGTACTAGAAGTAGAAAAAAAAAAAGAAGTTATTCAAAAAGAAGAATTTTCTAAAAAAGACTCAATAAAGATACTAACAAGTAATGACAATGATATTGATCCATTAGAAACACAAGAATGGCTAGAGTCACTTTCTTCTGTTGTAGAAAAAGATGGAAATGAAAGAGCACATTTTTTAATTAAAGAACTAATTAATAAAGCTTATCGAGAAGGTTCTAATATTCCCTATACACAAAATACACCCTATATAAATACGATCCCACCTGAAGCTGAGATAAAATCTAACGGAGATCAAAATATAGAAAGAAGGATAAGATCTTTAATAAGATGGAATGCCGCTGCTATGGTTGTAAGAGCTAATAAAAAATTTCCTGAGTTAGGAGGTCATATTGGTACATTTGCTTCTGCAGCTACTCTTTATGATGTAGGAATGAATCATTTTTGGAGAGCAAAAAATAATAAATTTGGTGGTGATTTAGTTTACTTTCAAGGTCATAGCGCACCAGGAATGTATGCTAGAGCTTTTCTTGAGGGCAGACTTACTGAAAAACAACTAGATAGCTTTAGACAAGAAGTTAATCCCGGTGGGTTATCTTCTTATCCTCATCCTTGGTTAATGCCAAATTTCTGGCAATTCCCAACAGTGTCGATGGGACTAGGACCAATGCTTGCAATATATCAAGCTAGATATATGAAATATTTAATTAATAGAGGTTTGATAAAAGATGAAGGAAGAAAAGTTTGGGCTTTCTTAGGTGATGGTGAAATGGATGAGCCAGAATCTTTAGGAGCAATTGGTTTAGCTGCGAGAGAAAAATTAGATAATTTAATTTTTGTGGTTAATTGTAATTTACAAAGATTAGACGGACCAGTTAGAGGAAATGGAAAAATTATCCAAGAGCTTGAAGGAATTTTTAGAGGCGCTGGATGGAACGTGATTAAAGTAATATGGGGATCATATTGGGACTCACTAATAGCAAACGATAAGACTGGTCATTTAGTTAAAATTATGAATGAAACTGTAGATGGTGAGTATCAAGCAATGAAAGCTAGAGATGGAGCGTATGTAAGAGAGAAGTTCTTTGGAAAATATTTAGAAACAAAGGAACTAGTTTCAAGTTTATCTGATAAAGATATATGGAGATTAAATAGAGGTGGTCACGACCCACATAAAGTTTTTGCAGCTTATGACAAAGCATCTAAAAATGAAGGAAGTCCAACAGTTATAATAGCAAAAACCATTAAAGGTTATGGAATGGGAAAAAGTGGAGAAAGTGTAAATACTAGTCACCAAACAAAGAAATTAGATGTAATGGATTTGATGTATTATAGAGATAGATTTGATGTTCCTTTAACAGATCAACAAGTAAAGAATATTCAATATTACAAACCTGATCAAAATTCAGTGGAAATAAAATATATAAAGGAGAGAAGACTTAAACTTGGTGGATTTATTCCAGAGAGAACAACATACGCTAAACCTATTAAAGCTCCCCCAAAAAATATTTTTGATAGCATGAAAGAATCAACAGGTGAAAAGAAAATGTCCACTACAATGGCATTAGTAAGAATGTTGACGACTCTTCTCAGAGATAAGAATGTTGCACCGAGATTAGTTCCAATAATTCCTGACGAAGCAAGAACTTTTGGAATGGAAGGTTTTTTTCAAAAAATTGGAATATATGCTCATGAGGGTCAAAAGTATGAGCCTGAGGATGTAGCACAATTAAGTTCTTATAGAGAGGAAAAAAGTGGTCAAGTTTTAGAGGAAGGTATCACTGAAGCCGGGGCAATGTCATCGTGGATAGCAGCTGGAACTTCTTATACAAATCATGACATAGAAATGATTCCTATTTATCTTTTTTATTCAATGTTTGGTTTTCAAAGAATCGGTGATTTTGCGTGGGCTGGAGCAGATAGTCAATCTAGAGGATTTTTGATAGGAGCTACAGCAGGAAGAACAACTTTAGCAGGTGAAGGATTACAACATCAAGACGGTCATAGTCATTTAATGGCATCAACAATACCAAATTGTATTTCATATGATCCAACTTTTCATTACGAGCTAGCAGTTATTTTTAGAGATGGATTAAAAAGAATGCATGAGAAAAAAGAAAATATTTTTTATTATATAACAACTATGAATGAAAATTATTCTCATCCTGCTATCCCACAAAATAAATTTTGCGAAGAAGGGATCTTAAAAGGAATGTATAAAATTAAAGAATTTAATAATCATAAAAAAACAAAAATTCAATTTTTAGGTTCAGGAACAATTTTAAGAGAAATGATGGCTGGTGCAGAAATACTGGATAAAGAATATAAAATTGACAGTGAAATCTGGAGCGTTACAAGTTTTAACGAATTAAGAAGAGATGGATTAGAAGTGGAACGATATAATCTTTTAAATCCTGACAAAGAGCCTAAAAAGTCTTATGTTGAGAAATGTTTAGGTAAAACTGAAGGGCCTATATTGGCTGCCTCAGATTATATGAGAATGAATTCAGATCAAATAAGACCTTATGTAAATAGAAGTTTTTACTCTTTAGGAACAGATGGATTTGGTAGAAGTGATACAAGAGAAAATTTACGAAAATTTTTTGAAGTAGATAAAGAACATATTGTTGCTTATGGATTAAGTGTATTGGCTAAAGAACAACTTATAGCTTCAAAATATGCATCAGATGCAATTAAAAAGTATAAAATTGACATTAATAAACCAATGCCAACAAAAATTTAAAATGATAAAAAAGGACTTCATAGAAAATGTTTCCGCTTCACCAAAGGCAAGAAAGTTTGCAAGGGAACTTGGTATAGATATAAATAAAGTTTCAGGCAGTGAAAGACAAGGGAGAGTCACTGAGAATGATATAAAATTCTATGTATCTAAAAATTATAATCAAAAATTTGATGAAAAAAAGAAAATAAAAAAGCAAATTCAAAAAGAGTATTCTCATTCTGATTTTGGAACAATTGAAATTAAAGATGTTCCAAGAGTTAAAAAATTATCTTCAAAATATTTGACTAATTCTTGGTCAACTATACCTCACGTTACAAATCACGATGAGGCGGATATAACTGAAATGGAAGAATTTAGAACTTCACTAAAAGATATATATACTGGTGAAAAAAAAAAAATCACACCGTTAGCATTCATTATAAAAGCTCTCACTGCATCTCTTAAAAAATTTCCAAATTTTAATTCTTCAATTGATGAAATCGAAACTGGAAAAATGACTTTTAAAAAATATTATCATATTGGAATAGCAGTGGACACTCCAAACGGATTGATGGTTCCTAAGTTAAGAAATGCAGATGATAAAAATATTTCATTAATTAGTGATGAATTAAAAAAAATTAGTAATGAATGTAGGAATCTTAAGATTGATAAAAAAGAGTTATTTGGTGGATCTATGACAATAACAAGTTTAGGAGGAATTGGTGGCTCATTTTTTACACCTATAATAAATTACCCTGAGGTAGCAATTTTAGGCATTGGTAAATCGGAAAAAAAACAAGTTTTTATAGATGGTAAATTTAAAACAAGAACCATACTACCTCTCTCTTTATCTTATGATCACAGAATAATAGATGGTGCTGAAGCTTCTAGATTTAATAATGATTTAAAGGAAAATCTGGGAAAAAACTTTGCATATAAATTAGCGATTTAAAAATTTTATGACTAAAACGGTTTCATTATTAAGCGCGTTGTTATGTACTTTTATTTGGGGAACAACATTTATAGCTCAAGATACAGGTATGGACGATATTGGACCTTTTACATTTAATGCTGTTAGATTTTTTGTTGGATGCTTGGCTGTTGCTCCATTAGCTTTAGTTTTTGAAGGAAAAAATTTTTCAAAATCAATTCAAAAAAATAAGAAAATGTTTGTGAATTTATCGATTTTAATCGGGGTATCTTTATTTCTAGGATCGGCATTACAGCAAGTATCATTATTGTATACAGATGTTGCTAACGCAGCCTTTTTTACTATTTTTTATGTTCCAATGGTACCATTCATAATTTTTTTTTTATATAAAAAGCCTATTCATTGGAGTATTTGGCCTTCAGTTTTGTTATGTGTAATGGGTGGTTATTTATTAACTAATTTTTATAGTGCTACAGTTAGACTTGGTGATGCGCTTGTGATAATGGGGGCTTTTTTTTGGAGCACTCATATAATTTTTTGTGGAAGGATTATAGAAAATTATAATCTCCCACTTACTATCGGTACTATTCAAACCTTTATAGTAGCTATATTATCATTTTTTATAAGCTTGATTTTTGAAGATTTCATTTGGGAAAATATTTTAAAAGAAAAATTTCAAATTTTATATGCAGGTATTTTATCTGGAGGAATAGCATTTGTTCTTCAAATATACGCACAAAAAAATATTGCCCCTGCCCCCTCAGCAATAATATTTTCTTTAGAAGGAGTATTTGCGACAATAGCAGCATGGATTTTATTAAATCAAATATTAGGTATAAATAATTTATTTGGGTGTCTCTTTATTCTATTAGGAGTTTTATTTTCCCAATTAGTCCCAATTTTAAAAAAAAATTAATTATATATTATTATAAATAAAATTATTGCTATGAAAATTCTATAATAAACAAAAATATTTAAAGAGAATTTATTAATATATATTAAAAAAAATTTAACAGTAAAGTAAGAAAATAAAAAAGAAAAGATTATTGCTAAATAAACAAGATAATTGAGTTCAAAATTTTGTTCAAAAATATTTTTTAAACCTAATGTGCTTGCACCAACTAGAGCTGGTATAGATAATAAGAAAGAGATTTTACTTGCATCTACTCTATTGAATTTAAAAATTCTTGCAGCAGTTATTGTGACTCCCGCTCTACTAACTCCTGGTAATAGAGCAAGGACTTGGAATAAGCCTATATAAAAAATTGTTTTTACATTTAAATCTGTTGAAATATTTTTATTCAATTTTCTTTTATCCGCAAAGTATAAAAGAATTCCAAATACTAAAGTTGTCCAAGCAATTACTCTAATATCTCTAAATAAATAAATAGTATTTGTTTTATATAAAAGATAACCAATCACAATTAACGGAATAGAACCAACGATGATTAAAAATAATAATTTTTTATTATTTTTTAAATCAAATAATTCTTTTTTAAAAAAAAATATAATTGCTAACAATGATCCAAAATGTAAACTAACATCTATTAGCAATGAACTGGATTTAAATTCGTACAAAGAAGATACGATGATTAAATGTGCGGATGAACTAATAGGTAAAAACTCAGAAACACCTTGTATGAGAGATAAAATTACAATTTCTATTATATTTGAAACCATTTTCTTTCGTAGCTTAAATAATGTTTAAATCAAACAATTCCATGGCAGCATTTCAGGTATGCAAAAAAGTAAAAATTATTGATAATATTAATCTTTTTATAAATAAAGGTCATATATATTGACCTAGTTTAGCTTTTATTAATTAAAAAGCTGATATATTGTGAAAAAAAAGAGGGGTAAAAATGTCTCAAAAAATGCTAAAATTTGTAAAAATAGGTCAGCAAACGCCACCTAAAAGAGAAATATCTATTAGAAAAAATAATTTTAATGAAATTTATGATGAGTTTATTAAAGAAAAAGCTGGTGAGCAAGCAAGCAGATGTTCTCAGTGTGGGGTTCCATTTTGTCAAGTCCATTGCCCATTAAGTAATAATATACCTGACTGGCTTAAATTAACAGCTGAAGGAAGAATTAAAGAGGCATATGACCTGGCGCAGAGCACAAATAATATGCCGGAAGTTTGTGGAAGAATATGCCCACAAGATAGATTGTGTGAAGGTAATTGTGTTATTGAGCAATCTGGCCATGGAACTGTAACAATTGGGGCGGTTGAAAAATATATAACAGATACGGCTTGGGAAGAAGGATGGGTAAATCCTATCAAAGTTAAAAATGAAAAAAATCAAAGTGTAGGTATCATTGGTGCAGGACCTGCAGGTCTAGCAGCCGGAGAGCAATTACGTAAATTAGGATATCAAATTACAATATATGATAGATATGATAGAGCTGGTGGACTTTTAATATACGGCATCCCTAATTTTAAACTAGAAAAATTTGTAGTAGAGAGAAGAACTAAAATTCTTAGAGAAAGTGGAATAAATATTATTCAAAATTTTGAGGTGGGTAAAGACTCAACTTTAGAAGATTTAAGAAAAAAACATGATGCGATCTTAATAGCGACAGGGGTTTATAAAGCGAGAGAAGTTGATTTACCAGGTAAAGATTTAGATAATATTTTTCCGGCTATGGATTTTTTGACTGCATCAAATAGAAAAGGATTAGGAGATAAAGTTAAATTATTTGATAATGGAACTTTAAACGCTGAGGGAAAAGATGTTGTTGTAATTGGTGGTGGTGACACAGCGATGGATTGCGTGAGAACCTCTGTAAGACAAAATGCAAAATCTATAAAATGTTTATATAGACGGGATAAAGAAAATATGCCTGGGTCTGCGCGTGAAGTTTTAAATGCTCAGGAGGAAGGCGTTGAATTTGTTTGGTTATCTAGCCCTAAAGCATTTATTGGTAAGAATAAGGTTCAAAGTTTAATAGTAGATAAAATAAAATTAGGTGAACCAGATGAAAGCGGAAGAAGGAAGCCTGAAATACAAAAGAATTCAGAATTTAATATTAAAGCAGACATGGTTATCAAAGCACTGGGATTTGACCCAGAAAATTTACCAAAATTATTTGATTCAAAAGATTTACAAATAACAAAATGGGGGACTATAAAAGTTGATTTTGAGACTATGGAAACTAATTTACCAGGGGTATTTGCTGCGGGTGATATAGTCAGAGGAGCTTCTTTGGTTGTTTGGGCAATTAGAGATGGAAGAGATGCCGCTGAAATGATCAAAAACTTTTTACAACGAAAAGAGCACAAAAGTTCAAAGGTTGCATGATAAAAAATTATTTGAAAAATCTTAAAACTTTAGAAAAAAATCATGTTTATTCAAAAAGCATGGAACATGATGCTTGTGGTGTAGGATTAATTGCATCAACTGAAGGTAAAAAATCAAGAAAAATTGTAGAATACGGTATCAATGCTCTCAAAGCAGTTTTTCATCGGGGAGCAGTTGATGCAGACGGAAAAACTGGAGATGGAGCAGGTATTCATTTGGAAATTCCATCTGATTTTTTTACTGAAAAAATCGAATTAACGGGACACAAACATGATAACTCAGAAATTTGCGTGGGTATGATTTTTTTACCACGGAATAATTATGAAGCGCAAGAAAATGCAAGAACACTGGTTGAGAGTGAACTTACCAAAAGCAATTTCAGTATATACGGTTGGAGACAAGTTCCAGTAAACACAAAAGTATTAGGGGAAAAAGCAAATTTTACGAGACCAGAAATTACTCAAGTGTTATTCAAAAATAATAATAACAAAATAACAGGAAAAAATCTTGAACGAAAACTTTATGAGTCTAGGAGAAAAATTGAAAAAGAGGCAGTTAAAAGTTCATTAGAGGGTTTTTACATTTGTTCTTTAAGTTCAAAATCTATTATTTATAAGGGAATGTTTTTAGCTGAGTCTATTGCAGAATTTTATGACGATCTAAATGATGAAAGATTTATATCACGTTATGCAATATTTCATCAAAGATTTTCTACCAATACTGCGCCAAGTTGGGACCTCGCTCAGCCATTTAGAGCGATAGCTCATAATGGAGAGATTAATACATTAAAAGGAAATTATAATTGGATGAAAATTCATGAGCAAGAAATGTACAGTCCATTATTTGATGATATAGAAAATTTAAAGCCTGTAATACCTGCTGGATCATCTGATTCAGCATCTTTGGATAGTGTTTTTGAATTATTAAATATTTCCGGTCAACCTGCTCCACTAGCTAAATTAATGTTGATTCCTGATGCTTGGTCAAAAAAGAGCAAATTACTACCTAAAGATCATCAACAGTTGTTTAATTTTTTAAATAGCACAATGGAGCCATGGGACGGTCCAGCGGCAATTGCAGGAACTGATAACGAGTGGGTAATTGCTGCAACAGATAGAAATGGCCTGCGTCCGATGAGGTACATGATTACAAAGGATAAAATTTTGTGCGCTGGTTCAGAAACGGGAATGATTGAAGTTGAAGAAAAAAATATTTTAAAAAAAGGAAGGTTAGGACCTGGTGAAATAATTGGTGTTAGAATAGAAAAAGGTAAAGTATTTACAAATACTCAAATTAAAAATTATTTAGCAAAAGAATATAAACATTTTAATAGTCAAATTATTGATTTGGATAAAAAATTATCAATTAAAAATGAAAAACCTATTTTTCATGGAGAAGAACTTAGAAAAAGACAGCACTCTTTTGGTTATAGTTTGGAAGACTTAGAATTAATTTTACATCCAATGGCTGAAGATGCAAAAGAGGCAACTGGCTCTATGGGTGATGATACCCCACTTGCTGTTCTTTCTGATAAATATAGACCGCTTTATCATTTTTTTAGGCAAAATTTTAGTCAGGTAACTAATCCTCCAATAGATTCTTTAAGGGAAAATAAAGTAATGAGTTTAAAAACAAGATTTGGAAATCTTGGAAATATTTTAGATTTTACAAATTTAACTGAAGAAAATATTTATGTTTTAAATAGTCCTATTTTATCTAATTCTCAATTAGAAAAATTTACAAAGTTTTTTGATAAAAATTCAGTATCAATTGATTGTACTTTTGATAAAAAAAGTGAGACTCTTGAAATGGGAATTAAAAGAATTCAACAAGAGTCTGAAATTTCAGCCAGACAAGGAATTACACAATTAATTTTAACTGATAAAAACATTTCAAAAGATAGATTAGCTATTCCAATGCTTTTAAGTGTTGGAGCAATTAATACTTATCTTGTTAAAAATAAATTAAGAGGATATGTGTCAATTAATGCTCAAACTGGAGAAGCATTAGATACTCATTCGTTTGCAACTCTTATCGGTGTTGGAGCGACAACCGTAAATCCTTACTTAGCATTAGATAGCCTGTATCAGAGATATGAAAAAAAATTATTTGGTAAATATGCATATGAAGAATGCATTGAGAGATTTATTAAATCAGTAAATCAAGGTTTATTAAAAATAATGTCTAAAATGGGTATATCAGTTTTAAGTTCTTATAGAGGAGGATGCAATTTTGAGACAGTTGGTTTAAGCAGAACTATTGCTTCAGAATATTTTCCAGGTGTCTTATCAAAAATCTCTGGAATAGGACTTAGCGGAATAGAAAATAAATTGAGAACTATTCATAAAGAAGCATTTGAGGAAAATAATTCAGTTTTGCCAATCGGAGGCTTATACAGATATAGAAGAAATGGAGAAACTCACCAATATCAAGGCAGATTAATACACTTGTTACAAAGCTCAGTTGAGTCGAACTCGTGGGAAGGTTACAAAAAATATGTTGATGGAATTTATAATTTGCCACCAATTAACCTTAGAGATTTGATTGGATTTAGAGAAAGAAACTTAAATTCATCTATAGATATTTCTGAGGTAGAGCCAATTGAAAATATTTTAAAAAGGTTTGGTAGTGGAAGTATGTCTCATGGTGCTTTATCAAAAGAAGCACACGAAGCATTAGCGATAGGAATGAATAGAATTAAAGGAGCTTCTTGCAGTGGGGAAGGTGGTGAAGATGAAAAAAGATTTATAAAAATGGCTAATGGAGACAGTGCCAACTCAAGGGTAAAACAAATAGCTTCTGCTAGGTTTGGTGTAACTATAAATTATTTAAATAATTGTAATGAAATTGAAATTAAAATTGCTCAAGGAGCAAAACCAGGTGAGGGAGGACAATTACCTGGATTTAAAGTTACAAATGAGATTGCAAAATTAAGACATTCTACTCCCGGGGTAACACTTATATCGCCTCCACCTCATCACGATATATATTCAATCGAAGATCTAGCACAGTTAATATACGATCTTAAGCAAATTAATCCAAATGCTAGAGTTGGAGTAAAACTAGTTGCATCTTCTGGTATTGGAACTATTGCGGCTGGTGTGGCTAAGGCAAAAGCAGATATAATTTTAATTTCAGGTCATAATGGGGGCACAGGAGCTACTCCTCAAACAAGTGTCAAATACGTTGGCATTCCTTGGGAAATGGGGTTAACAGAGGCAAATCAAGTTTTAACACTAAATAATTTAAGACATAAAGTAACACTTAGAACAGACGGTGGAATTAAAACAGGTAGAGATGTAGTTATAGCTGCAATGATGGGAGCCGAAGAATATGGTGTTGCAACAACAGCACTTGTAGCAATGGGTTGTATAATGGTAAGACAATGTCATTCAAATACTTGTCCGGTGGGAGTTTGCACTCAAGACGAGACGCTGAGAAAAAAATTTACTGGAACTCCAGACAAAGTGGTAAATTTATTTACCTTTATCGCACAAGAAGTTAGAGAAATTTTAGCTAAAATAGGATTTAAGTCTTTAAATGAGATAATCGGAAGAACTGACTTATTAAGACAAATAAGTAAAGCCTCTTCAAATTTAGATGATTTAGATTTAAATCCACTTTTCGTACAAGCAGATCCTGGAGAAAATTTGAGATATTGTGAGAAACAAGAAATTAATTTTGTCCCAGATACTTTAGACCAAGAAATAATACCTGAAATTGCAGATAAAATTGGAAAAGTAAAAATAATTGAAAAAGAGTTTAATATTAAAAATACTCATAGAACTGTTGGAACAAGAATTTCTCATTATTTGTACAAGAAATATGGAAATGAAAAATTAGAAAGCGATTTTTTGACACTTCAATTTAAAGGATCTGCTGGACAATCCTTTGGAGCTTTTGCAGCTAAAGGGCTTAAACTTCTTCTAAAAGGAGATGCTAATGATTATGTGGGAAAGGGTTTATCTGGAGCTACATTATCAATCAAATTATCAGAAGAGAGTAAAATAATTTCTAATGAAAATACTATAATTGGCAATACAGTTTTGTATGGAGCAACTTCAGGAAAACTTTTTGCAGCAGGCCAAGCAGGTGAACGATTTGCAGTAAGAAACTCAGGAGCTTTAGCGGTTATAGAAGGTTGTGGTTCGAATGCTTGTGAGTATATGACTGGTGGTGCTATTGTAATACTTGGTGATATAGGAGATAATTTTGGTGCTGGAATGACTGGAGGTATGGCTTTCATCTATGATCCACATAAAGAGTTTACGAAAAAAGTTAATCCAGAAACTGTAATTTGGCAACCACCCGAAACAAATTATTGGATAAACTATTTAAAAGAATTATTAGAAGAACATTTTAAAGAAACTGGATCGGTTCTGTCAAATAAAATAATTGAAAATTTTGATCAAGAAATTTCAAATTTTGTTCAGGTTTGTCCAAAAGAAATGTTAGATAAAATATCAAATCCAATAACTTTAAAACCAATCATAAAAGAAGTAAGTTAAAGTGAAAAAAATAAATATTGTTTGTTTTGGTTTTGGACAAGTTGCAAAATCTTTTATAAAAAAACTAATTTCTGAAAATTATTCTTTTAAATTTGTTACTACAACAAGAAAAAATACAGATAAAAAAAAATTTGAAAATATTGAATATAAATGCTTCAAATTTGATGGTGATAATTATGATAAAAATATTATAGAAGAAATAAATAAGGCTACTCATATATTAGTCTCAACACCTCCACAAGCTGAAGACAATATAATTAAAAATTTTTCAAAATATTTAGAAAATAACTATTCTCTTAAATGGTTTGGATATCTTTCTTCTACAGGCGTTTATGGAAATCACGATGGTAAGTGGGTTAGTGAGGGAACAAGCGCTAATCCTACTTCAGAAACAGGAAAAAAAAGACTCGAAGCAGAATTAAAGTTAAAGAAACTAAATATTCCACTTATTATTTTCCGTTTATCCGGAATTTATTCAAATGAAGATAATGTATTTAATAGAATAAAAAAAAATAACATGAAAATTATTGAAATGGAAAATCAAATTTTTTCAAGAATTCATTTAGAGGATATTGCTAATATTTTACATTTATCTTTAAAAGTAAAAAAAATAACTAAAGGTGAAATTTTTAATTTAAGCGATAACTATCCGTGCTCTTATAAAGAAGTAGTGGAATATGCATGTAAAATATTAAAAATTTCCTCACCTAAAACAATTTTATTTAATGAGCTTGAAGACGGTCGATTAAAAGATTTTTACAGAGATTCTAAAAAAGTAAGTAATAAAAAAATTAAAGAATATTTTAAATATAAACTTAAATATCCCACATATGTAGAGGGATTAAGACAGATTAAAAATCATATTATTTAATTCATTCAAAATTTTTTTTAAATTTTTTTTTGAAGATAAACTATGATTCCCATTTTTTATAATAACTAAATTTTTTTTTACTTTTTTAAAAAGTTTTAAAATTTGTTTTGAATACCTTATAGGAACAACCTCATCTTTACTTCCGTGTATCATTGTTAATTGTATTGAGTTACTAAATTTTTTATTTAAAACTCTATTTTTTCGCCCATCCTTAATTAATTGATAAGTTATTGGATATTCATAATTTCCATGTTTTATATTGATAATTCCTTTTTTTTTAATTTCTTTTTTCATTTTTTTAGTAAATTTTTTCCACATTAAATTTTCTAAAAATTCTGGCGCTGATCCAATACCAATAAATCCTTTAATTTGTTTTTTAAAATATCTTAGTTGATTCAAAGCTAACCAAGAACCCATACTAGATCCAACTAAAATAAAGTTATTTTTTTTAATTATCTTTTTTATTAAAATTTTAACTTCATTTGACCATTTACTAATATTACCTTGGGTAAATTTGCCTGATGATTTTCCATGACCTGAGTACTCAATAGCAAGAAATCCAATTTTATTTTTTTTTGCATATTTAAAAATTGCATTAGGTTTTTCACCCTCAATATCAGACATAAAGCCATGTAGAAAAACTATATAAAGATTATTTTTTTGATAATTATTTAAGTATCTGATTTTCTTATTATTTAAGATTTTGAGGTATTTAAATTTGTTCATATCAGTTTAATAGAAGCAATTCTTAATATATAATCTTATCAAATGTCTTCAGAAATAAAAGTTTTACAAGTAATTCCTAGGTTAGGTTATGGTGGAGCTGAAATAGGCTGCTATGATCTTGCGCATTATTTATATGAAAATAAATGCAAATCATTTATCGTCACTAGCGGTGGGGACTTAGTAAAATTTGTTGATAAAAAAAAAGTAAAATTGATAAAATTACCAGTACATAGCAAAAACCCAATTTTAATGCTTCTTAATACTATAATTCTAATTTTCATTATTTTATTTAATGGTATTTCAATAGTCCATGCTAGAAGTAGAGCTCCAGCTTGGTCATGTTTTCTTGCTACTAAGTTTACAAGAAGAAAATTTGTAACAACATTTCACGGAACTTATAATTTTAATAATGTATTTAAAAAGTTTTATAATTCAGTAATGTTAAGATCTGATTTAATTATAGCTGGTTCCAATTTTATTTTTTCTCATATTAATAAAAATTATCAGAAGTATTTAAGTTTAAAAAAAAAATTTTTAGTTATTTTTAGAGGAATTAATGTTGATTATTTCGATCCTTCCACAACTACTGAAAGTGATGAAGATAAATTATTTAAAAAATGGGATCTTACTGTAGGTCAAAAAGTAATATTACTTCCAGGAAGATTGACATCTTGGAAAGGACAGGAAACATTTATAGAATCTCTTAGTATAGTAAATAAAGAATTAGGATACGAAAAAGTATGTGGAATTATTTTAGGAAGTGAACAAGGAAGAAATGTATATAAAAAAAAACTTATCAGATTGGTTGATCAGTTTAGACTTGTTAAACAAATTAAATTTATAGAAAATTGCAGAAATATGCCCCTAGCTTATAAAATTTCTGATATAGTAGTTTCGGCCTCTATAGAGCCGGAGGCTTTTGGAAGAGTAGCTGTTGAGGCACAATGTATGGAAAAGCCGATTATAGCCAGTAATATTGGAGGTTCAAATGAAACTATTATTAATGACAAAACAGGCTTTCTATTTGAAGCAGGTAATGCATTATCATTAAGTAAAAAGATTATAGAAGTTCTGCAATTAGATGAAACAACATTGAAATCTATGGGTATTGAGGGTAGAAAAAATGTTATTAAAAAATTTAATGTTGAAAAAATGTGTTTTTCTACTTATGCAGAGTACAAAAAGTTATTAAATTAAATGCCAATAATTACATTACCAGATGGAAAAAGTATTAAATTTTCAAAAAAAGTTACTGGATTAGAGGTAGCAGAAAAAATCAGTAAATCTTTATCAAAGCAAGCTTTAATTATGAGTATTGACGGTGAATTAAAAGATTTATTTACATTAATAGACAAAGATTGTTCTATAAAAATTTTTACTTCTAAAGATCAAGAAGGGCTTGATGCGATTAGACACGATACTACTCATATAATGGCTATGGCAGTCCAAGAGATATTTCCGGGAACTAAATTAGCTATTGGTCCAGCAATTAAAGATGGTTTTTATTATGATTTTGGAAGAGAGGAGCCTTTCACGCCAAAAGATTTAGAAAAAATTGAAAAAAAAATGAAAGAGATAGTCGAAAGAGATGAGCTAACACGTCGAGAAGTATGGGAAAGAGAAAAAACAAAAAATCATTACGATAAGCTTGGTGAAAAATATAAAGTTGAGCTAGTAGATATGATTCCAGAAGACAACGAGGTATCAATATATTTTCATGGTAAATGGTACGATCTATGTCGTGGACCCCATTTACTTTCTACAGGTAGAGTAGGAAAATTTTTTAAATTGACAAAAGTTGCTGGTGCTTACTGGAGAGGAGATTCTAATAATGAGATGCTTCAAAGAATTTATGGAACTTCATGGCCATCTCAAAAAGAACTAGATAATTATCTAAAACAAATAGAAGAAGCTGAAAAAAGAGACCACAGAAAACTTGGTAAAGAGATGGATCTATTCCATTTTAGGGAGGAAAGTCCAGGTTCCGTATTCTGGCATGAAAAAGGTTGGAAACTTTTTCAAAAATTAGTAGCTTATATGAGAGCTAGACAAGATTATGCTGGTTATAAAGAAATTAATACGCCTGAAGTTTTAGATCGATCTCTTTGGGAAAAATCCGGTCATTGGGAAAAATATGGCGAACATATGTATACTTCCCAAACTCCCGATGAAAAGGTTTTTGCAATTAAACCAATGAATTGCCCAGGACATGTGCAAGTTTTTAATCAGGGCTTGAAAAGTTACAGAGATCTTCCGTTAAGAATTTCAGAGTTTGGAAAAGTTCATAGATATGAACCTTCTGGAGCCTTACATGGGTTATTAAGAGTTAGAGCTTTTACACAAGATGATGCTCACATTTTTTGTACAGAAGATCAAATAACCCAAGAATGTTTGATAGTGACAAATTTAATTTTAGATATTTATAAAGATCTTGGATTTGAAAACGTAATTTTAAAGTATTCAGATAGACCAGATCTAAGAGTTGGAGATGATGAAGTTTGGGATAAAGCAGAGAAGGCTTTGTTAGATGCAGTAAAAGCATCTAAGCTTGAATATACAATTAACAAAGGAGAAGGTGCATTCTATGGTCCAAAAATTGAATTTGTTCTTAGAGATGCAATTGGAAGAGACTGGCAATGCGGAACTTTGCAAGTGGATCTTAACTTACCACAAAGATTAGATGCAACATTTGTAGATAAAGATGGAACTAAAAAGGTTCCTGTAATGCTTCATAGAGCATTGTTTGGGTCTTTAGAACGTTTTATAGGAATATTAATTGAAAACTATGCAGGTAAATTTCCATTCTGGATATCACCATTACAAGTAATGGTAATTCCCATTTCTGAAGAATTTGATGAATATGCAAAAGAAGTAAATAGTAAAATCATAAATGCAGGTATAAGTTCTGAAGTAGATTTAAAAAATCATAACTTGAATTATAAAATTAGAGAACATTCTGTGTCAAAAGTACCAATTTTATTAATTTGTGGTAAAAAAGAAGTTGACAGCAACACCGTAACGATTAGAAGGTTAGATTCTAATAAACAAGAAAATATGGAATTAAAATTATTTCTAAAAAAATTCTCAGCTTTAAACAAAGCTCCTTCAAATTAAGTGGTAGACTTCAAACAAAATTACTTTCAAAAAAGAACTAAAGATAAAGGACCAAGGTCTAATAATAGAATTTCATCTCCTGAAGTACAAGTTATTGGTAGCGATGGTGATAACTTAGGAATATTGAATACTAATGAAGCAATTTCTATGGCTAAGGAGCAAGGTTTAGATTTAATCGAGATAGCTCCCAATGCTAAACCACCTGTATGTAAAATTATTGATATGGGTAAGTTCAAATATGATGCTCAAAAAAAAGCTAATGTTGCAAGAAAAAAACAAAAAATAGTTTTGGTTAAAGAAATTAAAATGAGACCAGTTACAGAAACACATGATTATGAATTTAAAGTTAAAAATGCAAAAAAATTTATTGGAAAAGGAGATAAGGTAAAATTTACTATTAGATTTAAGGGTAGAGAATTACAGCATTCACATTTAGGAAAAGAATTGATGAATAAAATAAAAATTGATATGCAGGATGTAGGTAAAGTAGAATTAGACTCTAAATTTGATGGAAAACAAATGATTATGGTTATTCAGCCTTTATAAGGCTTAAAAGAGGTTGTAAATCTATTCCAATATTTGTATAAGTCCGCAGAATTATGCCAAAATTAAAAACTAAAAGTTCAGCAAAAAAAAGATTTAAGATTTCAGCTACGGGCAAAGTGATGATGGCTCAGGCAGGAAAAAGACATGGGATGATTAAAAGAACAAATTCACAAATAAGAAAGTTAAGAGGCACAACTACTATGTCAAAACAAGACGGCAAAATAGTTAAATCATACATGCCTTACAATTTAAGAGGATAAAATGGCAAGAGTAAAAAGAGGTGTAACGAGTCACGCCAAACATAAGAAAGTTTTAAAAGCTGTCAAAGGCCAGTGGGGTAGAAGAAAAAATACAATAAGAGTTGCAAAACAAGCTATGGAAAAAGCTATGCAATATGCTTACAGAGATCGAAGAAATAAAAAAAGAGAATTTAAGTCTTTATGGATACAAAGAATCAACGCAGGCGTTAGATCTGAGGGACTCACATACTCAAAATTCATTAATGGCTTAACAAAGTGTGGTGTCAAGCTGGATAGAAAAATATTAGCAGAAATAGCATATGATAGCCCAGAAGCCTTTAAAGTAATCGTCCAAAAAGCACAATCTGCTTTAAAGTAATCTTCACTATTGTTATATTTTTCTGAAGAAATAATCTGTAGAGATGTCTGATCTTAAAAAAATAAAAGAAGAATTTCTTTTAAAGCTTAGAGGAAATTTAAATCTTTCAGAAATAAATCAAATAAAAACTGATTTATTTGGTAAGAATGGATTAATTTCGTTACAATTTAAAAAAATTGGAACTTTTGCTGAGTCAGAAAGAAAAAAATTTGCTTCAAATTTGAATATTCTAAAGGTTGAATTACAAGAATTAATTAATTCAAAAATAAATGAAATTGAAATTAATGAAATCAATGAAAAATTAGATAAAGAAAAAGTTGATATTACTTTACCTGAGAGAAGTTTTGTTCGAGGAAAAATACATCCTGTGTCACAAACAATAGATGAGATATCTTCAATTTTTTCAGAAATTGGTTTTAGTGTTGAAGAGGGACCAGATGTTGAAAATGAGTATAATAATTTCTCTGCTTTGAATACCCCTGATAATCACCCTGCGAGAGATATGCATGACACGTTTTATTTAGATCAAAATAAAGAAAAATTATTACGAACTCATACATCGCCAGTTCAAATAAGGACTATGTTGAAAAGTAAACCACCATTTAAAATTATTGCACCAGGAAGAACGTATAGATCTGATAGTGACCAAACACATTCACCAATGTTTCATCAAGTTGAAGGTCTTCATATAGATAAGAATATAAATATGAGCCATCTCAAAGGATGTTTAAATTATTTTATTAAAGAGTTTTTTGAAGTTGATAAAATCAAAATGAGATTTAGACCAAGTCATTT
>CEUZ01174336.1_pt1 | contig 23860 bp, 19 predicted proteins | sample 361511 | NCBI WGS metagenome assembly CEUZ01 (sample SAMEA2622822, study PRJEB7988) | marine metagenome | biome: marine biome (ENVO:00000447); feature: surface water layer (ENVO:00002042); material: "saline water (ENVO:00002010), including plankton (ENVO:xxxxxxxx)" | depth 5 m | reverse complement strand
GTTCTACCTATGCAAAGAAAAGCACCTTAGGCGAACCCGAGCCGGTGAACTGTACATCGATATTGTTCTGACGGATGGTACCGGTGAGATCGGCGCCAAAGTTTGGGACAATGTTGAAGAATTGACAACAAGGTTTCAACAAGGCAACGCGGTGGCAGTCCGTGGTAGGGTAGACATTTTTCAGGATAAAAAACAGATTGTCATCGGCAGGATAAACAAGGCGACAGAGGCCAAATACGCCCGTTACGGATTCAAGCCAGAAACATTGGTGCCATCATCACCGAAAAATCCTGTCCGGATGTGGACTTACCTTGGTGCTTTGATCCAGAAAATGGAAAACCCCTTTCTCAAGAAACTGGTCTCAGGACTCTATCGTACGCACAAGAAGAGGCTCATGACCATGCCTGCGTCCCTGACGATGCACTATACTTATCGGTCGGGATATCTTGAGCATGTCCTCTCAATGACACGCCTCGGGTTGACGCTGTCAAGTCACTACCGCGCCAATAGTGACTTGCTTGTTTCGGGGATTCTCCTTCACGGCATTGGGAAGGTGCGTGAACTGACCGACGCCCTTCTCCCGAAATATTCAGACGAAGGAAATTTCATTGGTCATTCAGTTTTGAGCTGGGATATGGTTCGTCAAGAGGCAGATAGGATCAAAGGATTTCCACCGGAGCTGTTGCTTGAACTAGAGCATCTGATTATTAGCCATGAAGGTGGTTTCAGTCCAAGGTACGTTAACGTTAGCCGAGCCCGAACCAAGGAGGCACTACTCCTTCAGGCGCTGGATAACCTTGATACGAAGGTTAGTGTCATGAACAGAATTTTGGCTGAAGACAGTGAAGAGGGTGACTGGACTAGCCGGAGGAACTATTTCGGAACAGAACTTTACAAGGGCAGCAGACAGCAGCCTGACTAATCTCAGCCGAGGGGCAATGTTTGTGGCCCTGGCTGTCGGCTCCGGGTTCGCACTGCTGATGGTTCCCAACGTTGAATTGATCACTGCGGTAGTTTTTACCGCCGGTGTCTATCTCGGCTCCCGTTGGGGATTCGTCGTGGGGGCCGTGGCGGAATTTGTTTTCAGCGCTGCCAATCCCCTCGGTTCAGGACTGGTTTTCCCCCCCATGCTTGTCGCTCAGGTCTTGGGTATGTCTATCGTTGGAGCAGTTGGAGGTGCTTTCGGTAGATTTGCGCAAGCTGATAACTGGTCTTTGATAAGGAGATCTGTGCTGGGAATTGTTGGTGTGATCCTGACATTCCAGTTTGACGCGCTGACAACTCTAAGCTATCCCGTGTCTGCAGGATTTCCCCTTGCACAGACATCAGTCATTTTTCTTATGGGAATCGGCTTTACCTTTCTACATCAGTTGACCAATGCCGTCATTTTTGCTACCGCTCTTCCTCAGGTTTTCACCCGTCTTCGGGAAAGGAGAAAGCTGTGAGGAGGATCATGGTTATTACGGTTTTGCCGCTGACCCTTCTCGGCTCGTCTCCTGGAGAAATTCCGTTCGATTGGAGCGGTCAGTGGGGGACAAGTCACAGCTACGGTTTTTCTTCATGGGGCATCGGTTTTCATCGATCCCCCTTACATTTTGATGGAAACTTTGTTGAGTGGCCCAATCGTTTTCGATTTTCGTCGCCCGCTGTACGAGACGGGATGAGCGAAGATGGATCGCTCAGTACCTCTATCAATTACCGGAAGGGAGACTACGGCCTGGATGAATTGAGTCTGGACTTTCTCTCTCACCTTTCACCGAATCGAACTACACGGTTCCGCGCCTTTAAGAGAAACTTTGAAGATTATCATGGGATATTTGATCCTATGGATCGCCCTGGAGGAACTGTTCAACAGAATTACAGATTTGATTCCGAATCATCAGGAGGGAGAGGAGATAAGTGGCAGATCGCGACGGCGCTTTTTTTGACTACCGGGGGCGTTCCTCGATGGAATATGCAGTGGGAACGTGGTGCAGAAAGGAGGGATAAAATCCTCACGGCCGGGGCCAGCTACAGCGGCAAAACCGGTTCGATGAAATACCGATTGGAAGGATCCTCTTTCCTCGAGCAATTCCGCAACCGAAAGATGGTGGAAGAAATTACTGTATGGTCCGCCGATCTGTACAGTCATCGAATCCACGCTTTGGGTGAACTGCCTGTACAAAAAGGGTTTTCTTTTTTCTTTTCAGGAACGGGACGATCTGCCGCTGTCAGTTCGGATACGCTGGGGAACCAATGGCAGTCTTATCTCGGCGCTGCCGCAGGCCTCCGCATTCATTCCTCATCGTTGGAAAACAGGGCCGCCATCGGTGCTTCCCGAGTATCCTCCGGTGAAACGGCGATAACAGCCCAGGGACATTTTCGTTTGAAAGGGCGAGAGAAATCGCTGTTTTTGACCTTTAAGCGTGACCTTCAGCTACTTCCTTTGCAGTTTACAAGCCGTGCTTTTATGTATGCCCGCGACAGTTTCTCCCATATAGCATATCCGCGGGTACGCCCCGATTCGACTGCCAGAGTGCCGACACGAACCGTTTTCAGAGCGGGGGCTTCCGCTGCTGGTGGGGACCGGGTTGCCGGCGAGCTGACTCTGTTTGTCTCTCAGATATCGCCCCACCATTATTTCGAAAAGATTGTTCAATCTGATGGGCTTCATGTTCTCGGTCTTAACTCCGAGCGGACATCTCGGGCGAGAGGCATTATCTGGAAAGGGAGCGTCAACTATTTCCGTGACTGGACAATTTTGGCACAAGGTAAATCGATGCTCGATGGTCAACCGGGGTGGGGATACCTGTTCAGACATGATAACAGAGTGGAGTTAAGATTTCACGAAAAACTTTTTTGGGGAAGGTTGGACGCCGGAGTGAACCTCTCCGCCCATTACTGGAGCGGAAGGACAGCTTACGATTGGGACCCGATCTTAAATATGGGATTTACAGAAACCGGACCGCGGGACGTCCAGGAGTCAGTTGGTATACTGAGCGCCGAGTTCAAGGCGGTGATACAGTCTGTAGAGCTATCCTACGTTATGACAAATCTGCAGTATCTGATTGAGAGGGCCTCGGGTGAAATCGTGGCCCATACTTTTTCACCGTCACCGCTGTTTCCTCCCGCGGGGCGCCTGGTCTATTTCAAAGTTGGCTGGTACTTTAGCAACTAGCGGGAGACACCCACAGTCACGAAGATAGTCCTACCCGGCTCGGGATAGTCATACACCGACTGCAGTTCCCGATTGTCCAGCAGATTCCGAGCGCCACCCTCGATGATAATCATAAAATCGCTGAGCGGAAGATTAAAACTTAGAGAAAGATCAAGACGTTGGTAAGAATCCAAAAATCCTTGGTCAGCATAACTGTAACGTCGGCGGCCAAGATTCCTGTAACTGAGATGCCCCATAACTTTTTTTACTGTCAATTGAAGTTCACCCCAGTGAGCCGTAGGTGGGACGTATAGAAGCTGTTCACCTTGGTTTGCACCTTCCGTCAGCACTCGACTGTCCGTCGTTTCAGTGCCTACTGTAATAGTGATAGGCCAGGCTTTCGGGGCGACAATTGCTGTCAGTCCAAAGACTGTCAACTCAGATTTCATTACGTTCTGGGGTGAATAGACCAACGACTCGTCCGGTGCCCACTGGATGAGATTGTCGACGGTATAATTGGCGGTCGTCAAGGATCCGCGTATGGTGCCTTCATTCAAAGGTTTCAGATTAATCTTCAGATTAGTGGAAACACCTTCCTCTGGCTGGAGATCCGGATTGCCTTTTGTGTAGCCTGAGGCGTCTTCCCAGAACAGGTCGTTGAAAGTCGGTGAGCGATAACTGGTCCCGCTGCTGATCGTCATCGACTGAAGGGGTCCATCCCTTAGTTGCCAGACAAGCGCCAGGTTACCAGTGACAACTGCTGAGCGGGAGTGATCATCCCAGTCCACACGAGCACTTGGGGCAAAAGTGAAATCCTTACTAAAGCTCAGTTGGGAAAGTAATCCAGCCGCGCCTTTAGTAACGGTCTGATCACCGGCATTATCACTCGTCACATCAGTCCGCCCCAGTTCCATGCTCACAGTGTTGGAGAACCTGCTTGCACTATCGAATCGATGAAGGAGACGTGTTTGCCAGTTGCTCACTTGATGCCTTGACTCTTGCGCCCAATCGGGATTGGTAAAGTATTCGTCTGAGCTGATAGCTCCCGCCATCAGTTCGGTATATCCTAACCGAGAGACAGTTCTTCCTGTCAGGATAGTGAGAATCTCATCGTTTTCTTTGTTTGCTGTGGGCGAAGAGTACTGAAGCGAGCCCGGGATGCCTCGCTCGGTCTGTGTAACAATGAGATGGGAACTGATGTTCCATCCTGCGACATTGGCTGCCCTCAGTTTCGTTCCCACTGCATTCTGAGCGAACCTGTTATTTTCTCGATAGTTGCCTTCGCTCTCGAATTGATTACCGTAAAAAGAAAACCTAGACTTGCCAAGCTGGAGAGATGTCTCCCCACTAATTCCGCGATCACCGAGAGAACCCGAGCGAACTCTCAGAAAGTTTCCGGGCTTTGCCGGTAGGAAGTTCACCGCTCCGCCCACAGCGTGGGAACCGTAGAGGGACGACCCTTGACCGGGGTATACTTCGCCTTGAGCGAAGAATTCAACAGGAAGGGAACTCAGATCGAAAATACCGTTCTGAGGTGAATTGAGAGCGAAACCGTCCAGGAGAATGAGCATATGTTCGGAGTAGCCCGTGGGCGATGAAACAGTTTTCAGTCCCGCCGGACCGCCATAATCGCGAACTTGAATTCCGAAGCGGTCCATTTTTTCTCCTATGCCAACGCCTGAAGAGGGGACAGCATTGAAGTCGATACCCCAGTGATCCACTGGAAGTTGAAGGCTCTCTTTACCATATAGGTTTCCGTAAATCACAACCGGAGGGAATTGATAAGTCCTTCGTTTCAGTTGGATTTCGATTCTTGACTTATCTACCGTTCGCAAGTTGACAGTATCAGGATGAAAAGCCGAATGGGCAAAGATAACTATTGAGTCGGAGATCCCCAAGGCCGCGAGATAGAAACGACCATCTCGGTCCGAAGAGGTGCCTCGGTTGGCGTTTTTTATATAGATGTTTCCGTAGGGCACGCCCGTTCCGTCATCGTCTGTGAGACGCCCGGAAATGAAATCGTCATCTTCCCGCGATAGCAGCATCGATGAGTGAAAGACGATTATTATTAAATAGAAGATATAGTGAGGTGTCATGATTCTCTCCTTTCCCTCGAAAGTGATTTCTGTCAATAACAGAATTGAGATACTGAATACGGCAGATATCCTGACTTACGCTTCGCTGTGCCGCTCTGCCTTCCCATCCGCCTTGGGCGAACAGTGACTCTCCTTGGAGTTGAGCGGAATTGGCGCTTACAGTAGCGGGGCTGTACCCGATTCTCACGGGTTTCCCTACCGCAATCAAACTTTTAAACAGTTCCAAATTACTGTTTCTCTCGTCGGAAAGCAAAGGCTTTTACCTTGATTCGATCTAAGGGTCAAGATAAATTCCAAGAATTAGTAAGTAGGAAGAACATACCGGAGCTCAATGGATACAGTGAAAAAACATATGAACGGAATTCTCAATCGGCAGGTGCTGGTTCTGAACCAGAACTATCATCCTCTACTGGTCTGTTCAGCCCGACGAGCAATTTCCCTGGCATACCTCGGAAAGGTTGAAGTGATTGAGAAATACAGGGAAATGGTTCATTCACCTTCAGTCGCTATGCCGCTACCAAGTGTGGTGAAGCTGGACAGATTCGTCCGTGTGAAAGAGAGTAACATTGTTTTGTCGAGAAAGAATATTCTGAAACGCGATAGGCACCAGTGCCAATACTGCGGAAGGCGGAGTGTCCCGATGACCATCGATCACGTCGTACCTAAAGAGCGGGGAGGGCGAGACAGTTGGGAAAATCTGGTCTGCTGCTGTCACATCTGCAACAGGGCCAAGGGAAATCGTACTCCTGATGAAGCCGGAACCAAACTGATGCGTCGTCCCAAGAAACCGACAAGAATTCACTATATACGGCAATTCATCAAAAGGGAACAATCGGCATGGCGACCTTATCTTTATATGGAACCGATGAAATCTGGAGCCCTTGCTTGAAGAAAAAACGCATCCTCAGTGGGATACAACCCTCGGGTAACCTCCACATCGGAAACTATTTCGGCATGATGAAGCCAATGATCGACCTTCAGGCGGACAATGAACTTTTCTGTTTCCTCCCCAACTATCATGCCCTCACATCACAGACTGACGGGGAAGTCCTTGCGCAAAATACCGTTGAGGCGGCGGCCGACTTCCTTTCCCTAGGGATGGATCCTGAAAAATCGGTATTTTGGGTTCAATCTGATGTTCCAGAAGTGGCGGAGCTGACGTGGGTACTAAACAATGTGACCAGCGTTGGAATGCTTGAAAGGGCAACATCGTACAAAGATAAAGTAAGTCGAGGCATGACAGCCCATCACGGACTTTTTAGCTATCCCGTACTGATGACGGCTGATATTCTCCTTTACGGAACGGACGTCGTCCCCGTAGGGAAAGATCAGAAACAACACCTTGAAATGGCTCGGGATATCGCTACCAAGTTCAATACTTTATACGGTGAAACATTTGTTGTTCCGGAGCCGCTTATCGCCGAATCGACTGGCCTCATCCCTGGAATTGACGGCCAGAAAATGTCCAAGTCATACAACAACACCCTTGAAATTTTCGGTGGGAAAGATGATCTGGCTGAAAAAGTGATGAGTATTGTAACCGACAATACACCGCCCGATGAGCCAAAAGACACCAAGAACAACGCCCTTTTTATGATCTATTCCCTTTTTCTAGAGGAATCGGGAAGATCTAGTCTGGAAGCTCGATTTCATTCACCGGGGTTGAAGTATTCTGATGTAAAAAAAGAATTGGTTGAAGTCATTTGGGACTTCTTTGCTCCTTACCGTGAAATGCGGGGCGGCTTGTACGGAGATTCAGAAACCGTGATAAAAATTCTTAAGCAGGGTGCGGAGAAAGCACGGGCCGCTGCTGAATCTTACCTCGAGGCGATCCGGAAGAAAACCGGCCTGAAGTACTGGAATCGGTGAGCTATCAGATTCAGCTTGACAATTTCGCCGGTCCTCTTGACTTGCTTCTCTTCTTCATCAGGCGGGATGAAATTGACATTATGGACATCCCAATCGCCACTGTTACGGAGGAATATCTAACATACCTTGAGATGCTTCAGACGCTGAATGTCAGCTTGGCGGGGGATTTCATGGTTATGGCAGCCACTCTCATGCGTATCAAGGTAAAAATGCTTTTACCATCGCTGAGCGAAGAGGACGATGAAGAGTTCGAAGATCCGCGGACTGCCCTGGTTCACCAACTCTTGGAATATCAACGTTATAAAAAAGCGGCCGGCAATCTGTCTGCAATGAACGATCTTGAGAGCAGAAGATTTCATCCTTCGGTTATCCGTAATGTATCGGACACTGAGGAAGACCCCGGTTTTTACCTCGAAGATGTAACTCTTTTTGAACTTGTCACACTGTTCAAGAAAGTACTGAAGCAGATTCCGCCGGCTGTTCACTATGATGTAGAGCGGGAAGAAATTCAGGTAAAGGAAAGGGTGGCAATGATTCTGAGCAAATTTGTGGAAAAAAGTCAGATCATGTTCTCAGAGTTGTTCTCAAATTTTTCTTCCCGTCAGGACATAATTGTCACATTCGTTGCAATTCTGGAATTGATCAGAGATGGTCAGGTGAGAGTCACCCAGAAGAAATTGTTTGAAGATATACTTCTCGAAAGGGTCGAAGCTTAGTAGTGGCGAAAAAAGTGACGACTGAAGAACTTCAAATTATTGAAGCTCTACTCCTTGCCTCTGAAGATATACTTACCCAATCGAAGTTGAACGTCTGTTTTGATGGTGATTCAGCACCCTCACTCACCGAAGGAGCCCATCTTCTTCAAGTGGAATATGAAAAAACAGGGAGGGCGTTCACCATAGAGAAGGCGGCAGGAGGCTACCGCTTGTCGACCCTCCCTCAGTTTGCACCTTGGATTCGCCGTATGCTGACACGTGCTGGGAAAACACCCCTCTCTCAGGCAGCTCTGGAGTCACTGGCTGTCGTAGCCTACAAGGGACCAGCGACGCGGGCGGAGCTAGAAAATATCAGGGGCGTTAGCTGTGCGGGGGTAATTAAGACATTACTTGATAAGAAACTGGTGAGAATCTCCGGTAGGGCCAAAGGGCCCGGAAGACCTTTATTGTATGCCGTTACAGATGCCTTTCTTCTCTCATTCGGCCTTGATTCAACAGCAGATCTCCCCAAACTGAAGGAGATCTCGGAGCTGATAGCAGAGGGAGTAGGTGATGGGGAAGCCGAGTCAGGCGGGGATGCGGCTGATTAGATACCTCGCCACCGCCGGCGTTGCTTCACGAAGGAAAAGTGAAGCGGTCATCAGGAGTGGTCAAGTTGAGGTCAATGGGGAAACGGAGAAAGATCCGTTCAGAGTTCTATTGGCATCAGATTCAGTCTCCGTCAACGGGGAAACTATCTCAGTTCCTTCAAAAAGAACGATTCTCCTGCTTCACAAGCCGGCGGGTGTTGTGACTACCGTGAGAGATACACACGGGCGGAAGACAGTTATGGATCTGGTTCCCGCCACTGGCCGACGGCTTTTTCCCATCGGGCGGCTCGATAAAGAGACGACGGGAATTCTCTTTCTCACCGATGATGGCGACCTTGCTTACCAACTGACCCACCCCAAGTTTGAAGTTGAAAAGATTTACGAGGCAACGATAGATCGTCAACTTACCGAGGCGGAAAAAGTGTCTATTGCTTCGGGGATCAACATTGGAGAAGGAGAGGTTGGTCACGCCGAAGTGGTGATGCAGAAAACCATGGACGGAGACGTGATCATCACTTTGAAACTTCATCACGGTATGAAGCGGGAAGTACGACGAATTCTTAAAGCTGTGGGGGTGCAGGTGAGGCAACTTCACAGAAGTGCCTTTGCTGGTATCTCTCTGGGCAATATCAAGGTCGGTGAATCACGTTTGCTATCAAGCAATGAAACCAGTTTCCTGAATAGAACCTTAAATCTCGTTCCAGCATCTCCTGATGGTTAAATCTTTGCTGACTCTAAATAAGGTGGTTAAATTACTTGGCTCTTTGAAAGATGGTTTATTCAACAATGGGTCGCAACGATTACGAGAATAGTATGATCGTTGCGATTGACGGTCCCGCTGGCTCAGGCAAGAGTACAACCTCTCGACGTGTCGCCGATCGTCTGGGTTTTCTTTACCTTGACACAGGTGCCATGTATCGCGCTGCCACGCTCGCAGTCCTCTCAGATTCAGCTAATCTAAAAGATGATGAAGGGATTGGCGCGTCGGCAGAATCGATGGAAATCGACTTTGATAGAAGTGGTTGTCGGATATTCTTGAACGGTTTAGATGTTTCCCGTGATATAAGGAGTCAGGAGGTAACGGACGCTGTCAGTACTGTCAGTGCTTTTGCTATTGTCAGGGAACGGATGGTAGACTTGCAGCGGAAGATTGCTGGGAACAGAGATGCTGTGGTAGAAGGCAGGGACATCGGCACAGTGGTTTTTCCTAATGCAAATTGCAAGTTCTTTATAGTTGCCGATGTGACAGAACGGGCAAAGCGCCGAAAAAAAGATCTTGCTGAGTTGGGGATTGAACTAACTGTTGAACAAATTGTTGAAGACTTGAAACGGCGGGACAAATTGGACTCTTCGAGACCCATTTCGCCGTTGCAAAGAGCAGACGACGCTGTTGAAATTGATACAACAGATATGACAATGGATGAACAGGTAGATCTGATCGTGACAAATGTGAGAGAGCGGTTAGACAGAAAGGAGATGAAAAAAAGTAGTGACTGAAGAAGTGTTGACTGACGAAATAATCGATATAGAAAAGAAAAAAAACGCAGATTTGGAAGAGGATTTTTCAGAAGAAGAAGCTGCTGAAGCCGAAGCACAGAATGGCGAAGCTTCCACTGAGTCTGTCTCTCTTGAATTACAGAATGTGACAAGAGATTATTTGGATCCAAGCCTTATGACCGGCATTCGAATTGTCGAATCATCAGAACTGTTTGGTATTGATGAAGAAGAGCATCCCGTCTCTGATGAAGAGATGGCTAAGTATTTAGAGACTTTTTCTGATATTGCCCAGAATCAGATCATTACCGGACGCGTCATCGGCCAGAATGAAAAAGAGATTATCATGGATATCGGCTTCAAGTCCGAAGGAATTATACCTCGGTCTGAGTTCAGTGGCGCCGAGCCACCAAATATGGGCGACACCATCGAGGTGTATCTCGAAAAGATTGAAGATAAGAATGGACAGACCGTTCTCTCAAAAGAGAAAGCTGTCTGGATGAAGGGATGGCTGAAGCTGATCAAGATTCAGAGTGAGGACGGGACTGTAAACGGTACCATCCTTCGGCGCATCAAAGGTGGATTTGTTGTTGATGTGGATGGTATTCAGGCGTTTCTTCCCGGTTCTCAGATCGATGTCAGGCCTGTACAGGAATTTGACAGCTATCTTGGACAAGAGATGGAATTCAAGATTGTAAAGATTAACCAGCTGCGGAAAAATGTGGTTCTCTCACGAAAGGCACTGCTCCATAATGTACTCCGAGAACAGAGGGAATCACTTTTTGACGAAATTGCCACGGGACAGATTATTGAAGGTGTGGTGAAGAACATCACTGACTTTGGCGTTTTCATCGATCTTGGTGGTATAGATGGACTTCTACACATTACCGATCTTTCTTGGGGACGTGTAAATCACCCTTCGGAGGTGACAGAAGTGGGTGAAACTATCAACGTCAAGATCATTGATATTGATCGTGAAAAACAGCGTATTTCACTTGGTATGAAGCAGCTGACACCCCACCCATGGGAGACTGTTGAGAGTAAATACCCTGTTGGGACTAAGATTTCCGGCCGGGTTGTAAGCCTTACCAACTATGGCGCTTTTGTGGAATTGGAAACAGGCGTTGAAGGCCTTGTTCATGTTTCAGAAATGTCGTGGACGCGAAGTGTCCATCGACCGGACGAGGTTGTCCAGATGGGGGAAGAGGTTCAGGCGCAAGTTCTCAGTATCGACTCACAAGAAAGAAAGATTGCCCTTGGCTTTAAGCAGCTTCAGCCTGATCCGTGGGAAGGCGTAGATGAACGCTACGTCATTGGTTCTACCCTTAAAGGTACCGTTCGGAATCTGACTCAGTTTGGTGCATTTGTTGAACTTGAAGAGGGAGTAGACGGATTGATCCATGTCTCTGACCTATCATGGACAAAAGTGGTCCATCACCCAAAAGAGGTTCTTCGCAAAGGGGATGAAGTTGAGGTGAAAGTGCTTGAGGTTTCTCGGGAGAACCACCGAATCGGTCTCGGACTTAAACAGGCTGCTGAAGATCCTTGGGATGATATTATTTCACACTTTGAGGTGGGCAAGACTGTCGAGGGAAAAGTTTTCCGAATCCTTGACAAGGGTGTTATTGTGGAACTCGAAATGGATGTAGAAGGGATCATTCCATTCGATAGCTTTTCCGCCGAGACAAAGAAGCAAATAATGGGTGGACTGAAACAGCAGCAGCTGATTCAGTGCGAAGTTTCGGAAGTAAGACCAGAAGACAAGAAAGTTCTCCTCTCACTAGCGGAAGGGTTCTTTCCGTCCGAAATCTCGGCCGAGGAAGTAGTTTCCGAACCGGAGGAAGAAACCTCGCCCGAAGAACCTGAAGTAGATGAAAAACAGTCTGAAGAAGTTGAATCTGAAAGCGCGGAGGCGGAGGAGTATGAACCTTCGGTCGAGGAGACCGTTCCTGAAGAAACAGAGGAGTAGTGCACCGCTATAGGCCAGTGGTTATATGATTCCACAAACGATTTCTAAAACCGCTAAAGAAGGGTACCTGCCAGTTTGGTTCGGTGCCTTTTTTTTCGCCATCGTTCTCTGGCTCTTTGTCATTTCCGAACATCAGTACAACTATGTTGTAGAAATGCCTATCGAAGTTCGAAACATCCGAGAGGGTAAGACACTGGGCGGCGAAGTGACGCCGACGGCTGATGTTCGGTTCAAAGCGACAGGGAGAGCTTTTCTCAAAACGCTTCTCCTAAAGTCTGTTTCTGAGTTCAAGCTGGTTCTTGACCTTGAACGTGTGAGCACCGAGTACGATTTCTACCTTAATGATTATTTCGATAAGTACAGCCAGAAAGTGGTTGTTCCTCCTGGCTTTGAACTTGAGTTTTTAGAAGTCGTCCGCCCCGATTCGATCCAAATTTCACTAGACGATTACATGATAAAACCGGTCTCAGTGGCTTCGCGCGTACATGTTGAGCCGTCACCGGGATTCATCATGGTTGGTTCTGGAAGAATCTCTCCGCGGACCATTGAATTGAAGGGTCCTAGAGAAATTATAAGAGGTGTGAAATCAATTGAAACGGCTGAACAGGAATTCTCTGGAGCCCAGTTTGACATCCGAAAGAGTATTCCGCTGAATCTCACGTTTCCCCGTGTAGTGGAATCTTCCGATACGGCCGTTGTTTTTCAGGCTTCCATACAGAGCATCGCTGAAAGAATCATGTCTGAAGTTCCGGTGACGATCCTGAATATACCTGATAATTTACGCGCATTTGCCAACCCTTCCACCGTTTCGCTGACCGTTACAGGTGGCGTGCAGTTTATCTCTTCTCTAGAACCTTCGGATATATATGTGTCTCTTGACTATAATGATTTGGTAGAAGGTCAGCTTTCTCATAAGCCTTCTGTGCGTGTGCCCGCTGATGTTTTAGAGTGGCGTGACCTATCCCCCAAGACAGTTGAGTTGACAATTCGCAGACTTCCGGAATGATTATTCTTGGCATCGAGACCTCGTGCGACGAAACGGCAGCCGCAGTTTGCAAAGATGGGACTGTTCTCTCCTCTGTTGTCGCCTCTCAGGAAGACCATGCTCGTTACGGTGGAGTTGTTCCTGAAATAGCGTCCCGTTCACATGAGCGCCTACTTCTGGAAACAGTGAACGAAGCGCTCTCACGAAGTTCTCTGAAAAAAAATGATCTGGACGGGATTGCGGTCACTCGTGGTCCCGGTCTTATGGGAGCCCTGCTCACAGGGGTCAGTTTCACACACGGGTTGGCGCTTGGATTGAACATTCCATCTATCGGTCTCAATCACATGGAGGCGCATATTTTCGCGAACTTTATCGCTTATCCAGAGTTACAGTTTCCGTTCCTCTGCCTGCTGGTGTCAGGTGGGCATACACAAATCTGGAGAGTGGAGGAACTTGGAGAGTACGAACTTATGGGTGAAACACGAGACGATGCTGCGGGCGAAGCTTTCGATAAAGGTGCCAGAATCCTCGGCTTGGGTTACCCAGGCGGCGTAGAGATTGAGAAGGCCGCTCAGGATGGTAATCCGGATAAAGTTGCTTTTCCCCGGGCCCTTTTCAATACTGATGTGGTAGAATTCAGTTTCAGTGGCTTGAAGACCTCTCTCCTTCGCCACGTGGAAATGAAGGGTGGAACGTTGCCCAGATCCGAACTTTCTGATGTCGCTGCCAGTTACCAATATGCAATCGTGGATGTTCTCCTTTCCAAGCTCTCCCTTGCTATTGACAAGACTCAAATCAAGACGGCTCTTATCGGTGGTGGCGTGGCAGCAAACAAACTTCTGCGAAAGAAAGCTGAACAGGATTTTCCCGACAGTACTATCCTTTATCCCGAGCTTGCCCTTTGTACCGACAACGCTGCCATGATCGCTTTCTTAGGAGAAATTTACCTTAAGAGAGGAAATCAGACCGATCACACGCATAGTGTTATCCCAAATCTGAGACTCTCTTCATAAAACCAAAATTATGTCGCCTATTGTCCCTTTTTGGCTCCTGCTTATAGTGACGGCTGGCACGATCTTGCTTGCCGTCTGGAGTTATCATCTGAGTGGTTCAACAGATCAAAGAGCAAGGCGAATACTTTCCCTTTTTCGACTCTCTTCATTCTTGCTTCTTGTTCTAATTGCCGGAGACATCCAATGCGTGAATAAAGGCTCATTATTGAAGAAATCGGTTGTCAAACTGTTTCTAGATAATTCTCTTTCTTCAGCGTATCACCAGTCTGTTTCGAAGGAATCTCTTCTTAACGGTTATGAACAATTGGTCAGTTCTGTTCGCTCGCTTACACACAATGAAGAAACAGAAGCACGAGTAGATGTATTCACATTTGGAGAATCTGTACAGCTTCTTGATGGAAGCCCCCTTTCCATGACCCTGGATGAAGCTTCAACGAACATCTCATCTCTTATCTCATCGGCGTCCGAAACGGTAGGCGATGAGCAATTAAGTGCAGTGATTGTGGTGACAGACGGACAGACCACTGTTGGCAGTGAACCGACAGGAGAGACTTTAATAGATGTGCCTGTCCATACAATCGGCATCGGTGAGCCCTTACGTATGGTTGATGTTATATTCAGCAATGTTCAAGTACCGACTGTGGTAGTGAGCGGTGAAGACATTGTCGCTGAGGCAACAGTCGAATCCTTCGGTGCGATTGATCAGCGTGTTCATGTCTCTCTGGAAGGTGGAGGCGAACTGCTTGGAACTCAAGTTATTTCCCCTAGGGGTGACGGAAGCAGTCAAAATGTCCGGTTTCAATTCAGGGCAGACGAAATTGGCAAAAAAGAATACGAATTGAGAATATCGTCTCTGAAAGATGAGATTAATATTGAAAATAATCGGTACTCTTTTTCACTGACTGTCTTGAAGGATAGGTTCAAAGTGGCGATGATTACTGGTGTACCATCGTTCAACACCAGATTTCTGAAACTTGTTCTTGCGGAGCAGAAAAATATTCAGATCGATCACTTTACTCAAGTAAAAGATGGGTGGACGCCCAGCATAGCTAATTTTTGGCGCCAATCCTACGACCTGATTATTCTTGATAATTTCCCTATCAATACCACACCCCAGAGATGGGCTTCCGATCTAGAACAGAAACTTAAACGGGATAAAACCGCTGTCGCTCTAATTGCTGGTAGAAATGTAAAGCAGTCGAATCTGTTGCCTTTCCTTCCTTTACTGGGCGTTCAACCGATCAAAGAGGAACATCGCGGTAGAAAGCAGGTATTTCTCGCTTCGGCATCAGCAGAACGTGATCCGATGCGCTACTTCGATTTTGAATGGGGGTCCCTTCCGCCCCTAGCTCCTCATCTTTTTCTTGAACCGGGAGAAGAACGAATGGAAACCATTACCTTTCTGTCCGGTACAACTCGGACTCCGCTCCTTCTTGTGGGGAAAATTGACCCTTCAACCAGCAGAGGAAAGTCTTCTCGACGTGCAGTCTTCACATCAGCTTACCTGTGGCATCTTTATTTCAGGGGCCAAGCCTCAGAATCGAATAATAGGGTACTACTCTACTGGACTGAATTAATTAAATGGCTAACCTCCATTGGAGGAGAAGATGATCGCTATTTTAGGATGACAAAATCGACGTACCAGCGGGGAGAGGAAGTCTCCATAGAAGGGATGTTTTCCCGATTGACTGAAGATCAGAAAAAGAATGGCGTTTGGTGGAGAGTTCAACTTTCCGAAACCGGTGAGCAGCTGATACCTCTTGTTGCTGACGAAGATAATGACATGTGGCGCGGAACTTTCATTGCGACCGAGCCGGGCAAATACCGGTTTTGGGCTCTCATAGGGCAGGAAGAACATGATGGGGCGGAACCTCATGGTGAATTTCGGGTTGAACAGGCAATGTTGGAACTCAAGAATGTTTCACTCAACCGGGAACTTCTTGAATCCCTTTCCGTATCTACGGGAGGAAATTATTTCCCATGGTCTGAGAAAGAGAGAGTAATAGAAGATATTTCATTTTCTGGAGAGGAAATACTATACTCCCGGACGGTCAATATTTCTCATTGGCCGCCTCTTCTCATATTGCTTCTTGTTCTGCTTGTGTCGGAATGGGTTCTGAGGCGGAGCAGGGGCCTTCAGTAACTTTTTACGAACTGTTTGGCATTCCTAAGTTGTTTTTCTATTTTCACGCCGTCGAAATGTTAGTAACAGGATGAAGAACATTACAGTAATTGGCACGGGCTATGTTGGGCTGGTCAGTGGGGCTGGTTTGGCCGATTTCGGCAACCATGTAACATGTATTGATATAAACTTTGAGAGAATCACTTCATTATCACAGGGAAAAATTCCTTTTTTTGAGCCCGGGCTGACTGAAATTGTCGATAGAAACGTTACCGCTGGACGACTTCAGTTTGGGATCGAAATTGCTGAAGCAATCTCAAACGCTGATGTTGTTTTTATTGCAGTTTGGACCCCTATGGATGTAGACGGAAGTGCGGATCTATCAGCGGTGGAGGATGTGGCAAAAACAATTGCCGAGAATATCAATTCTTACACGGTAGTCGCTACAAAGAGTACCGTCCCCGTGGGGACGGGAGAGATGATAAATCAAGTCATATCATCAACCGTCGAAAAGGATATCCTTTTCGATGTGGTATCAAATCCGGAGTTTTTACGTGAGGGCGCCGCTGTACGTGATTTCCTGAGGCCTGACCGAATCGTTGTAGGCGCCAGCTCAGATCAGGCAGCAGATGTAATGAAGGATATTTATCGCCCACTTTATGTTAATGAAACACCCTTTATCATAACTGATGTTCCGACGGCGGAGATTATCAAGTATGCGTCAAACGCCTTTCTCGCAGTGAAGATTTCGTACATTAATGAACTCGCCAATCTTTGTGACGCGACGGGAGCAGACGTACATGTGGTGACCCGAGCGATGGGGCTCGATGGCCGAATCAGCCCGAAGTTTCTCCATCCCGGACCAGGCTTTGGAGGATCGTGCTTTCCAAAAGACACGAGAGGTCTGATTCGCTCCGCGCGCGCAAATAGTGTTGAAATGAAAGTGGTCGAGGCTGCAGCAGATGCCAATGATGCTCAAGTGGTAGTTGTATTTCAAAAGCTAGCCAAACTGGCGGGAGACGATCTCTCGGGTAAAAGGATTGCCGTTCTCGGTCTCGCTTTTAAGGCAAATACAGATGATATTCGAGAATCGCGTGCTGTAGCATTGGTGGATCATCTCCTCAATCAGAAGGTGGAAGTGGCTGTTTATGATCCTGTGGCGATGCCAAATATGAAAAAAAACTATCCAGATTTAATCTACTGCGGGTCGGTTAAGGAGACTTTACGCGATGCAGATGCAGCAGTTATTATGACGGACTGGAACGAGTTCCGGGGACTTGATCTGGCAACTGTTGGATCATTGATGAAAGAAAAAATAATCGTTGATGCAAAGAATCTGTTGAGCAGGGAACAGCTTGCTTCAAACGGTTTTGCTTTCGAATGCGTCGGGAGACCATTCAGACAGTGAATATCGAAGGTGTTAAAGTTAAAGAGCTAACGGTGCATCAGGATATTTCCGATGTGGCGGAGAGTCTCTCTGCGCCAGGATTTCTAATGGAAGTTCTCCGGGATGATGACGGGCTTCTGAAAAGATTCGGGCAGTCGACATTTACTGTTGCATACAAAGATACAATCAAGGCCTTCCACTGGCACCAAAGGCAGGATGATCTATGGTTTGTTGCCTCCGGAAAAGCTTTTATTGTTCTCCATGATCTTCGTGAGGGGTCATCCACCTACGGTACAACGGAGACAGTGACGGCTGGAGTTGATAATTATAAATTGATTTTGATTCCCGTTGGTGTTGCTCACGGTTATAAAGTGGTGAGCGACGATCCAGTTCTTCTTTTTTATCACACCACGGAGAGTTACGATTCGGTCAATCCCGATGAAAAGAGAATTGCCTACAACGATCCCAATATTGGATTCAACTGGGAATCACTTTCATGAAAACATGTCTGATTACCGGTGGATCGGGCTTCGTAGGCAGCAACTTCGTCCGGCATATTCTCCATAAAGATTCTGATTGCCGAGTAATCAATGTCGATAAACTGACCTATGCAGGCAATCCCGCGAACCTGTGTGATATAGAAAATGATGATCGCTATACATTTGTGCACGGCGATATTTGCGATCCCGAAATTATTGGAGAGATTTTCAGAAATGAAAAACCTGATGTTGTAATTAATTTTGCGGCGGAGACTCATGTGGACCGATCCATCGGATCTCCTGACGATTTCATCAGGACCGATGTTTTTGGCGTGTTTACACTACTGGAAGCGTCTAAGCAATATGGTGTCAGTCTGTTCCTTCAGGTGAGTACAGACGAAGTATACGGTAGTATTGATGAGGGAAGCTTTCAAGAACACGATCAACTTCTGCCGAGCAGTCCTTATTCGGCCAGCAAAGCCGGGGGAGACCGCCTTGCCTATTCATATTATGTTACATACAATCTTCCTGTCATCATCACAAGAGCTAGCAATAACTACGGTCCGAATCAATATCCTGAAAAGCTGATTCCTCTGTTTGTCACCAATGCTCTGGAAAACAGACCTCTCCCCGTCTACGGCGATGGTAAGAATGTTCGTGATTGGCTATTTGTCAACGATCACTGTTCCGCCATCGTCTTCATTATTAAGAACGGAGAAAACGGTGAAGTCTATAATGTGGGAGGAAGTAATGAGCTAATGAATATTGAGATTACACATTCAATTTTGGAACATCTCGGGAAGGATGAAGAGTTGATCCAGTACGTCGAGGATCGAAAGGGACACGATTTTCGGTACTCACTCGACTGTTCGAAACTTCGACAACTGGGATGGGAACCTGAACATAGCTTCCCTGAAGCACTGGCTGAGACTGTCGACTGGTATAAGTCCAACGAGAAGTGGTGGAAACCGATAAAATCGGGAGAATTCCGAAACTACTACGAGAAACATTACAAGCTCCCCTATGCAAATGAATAGACTATCACTTGCGCTATATCTGCTTTTTGTCCTTGTTTTTGGGCAGACGAATCAGCAAATACCTCTTCTACCGACAGGGACAGAACCCCAAACCCCGATCCTTTACCGCGAGTACGATACTGTCCCGCTGGCATTGGAGAAACCGATCCATCCTAGTACTTATTTCCTCGGACCTGGGGATCGACTCAGGATTAACATTAGCGGGGGTATTTTTGAAGAACCAATCAGCGGTGAATGGGCACTGGAAAATATCGACAACTACATTCTTGTGGATCCGACGGGGAACCTGATCGTTCCCCGATTCGGCCCTATCAATGTACTAGGGATGACGCTGGCAGCTCTGGAGCATGAGGTTTCGAGACGGGCAAAAGAACAGATTTATGAAGAGGTTCAAGTGGCCGTCAATCTTATCCGCGTACGTACTTTCAGGATTCTTGCTTATGGTGCCGTGAACCAACCGGGATTCATCTCTGTAACTCCCGTTACGCGGTTGATCGATTGCATTCGATACGCAAAAGGAGTCCATAAATATGCCCATTCTGACTCAGTGTACCTTATCCGGGATGGTGAACGGATTAGGATTGATTTACGCAAGTTTCTGGTGGAAGGTAATCTTGAGAACAACCCGGTTGTGCGGGAAGGTGACATTATCTATGTCCCCTTTAACGATGACATGGCAGAACAAGCCAGGAGTTTTACAGAATACAACAAGAATCAGGTGATCGTTACCGGTTTCGTCCGTTCGCCAGGGAGGATCGCCCACATGCCGGGATACAGCGCCCGGGATTATATCGCCATGGCCGGCGGCATTCTTGATATCGGTAATGAGGCAGGGTGCAAAATTATTCGGTCCAACGGCACACAGCTTGGACGAGCTCTCGAAGAGATTGTCAAACCAGGTGATATCATCGACGTTCCTGAAGCAGCTAAGAGTAAACTTTTCAAGAATATGGGAGCCGTTCAGTCACTCACAAGCGTGGCGAGTCTCATTCTCGCATGGATGGCCATTGACCGAACAAACTCACAATAATGGTAAATCTCTCCGAACACGAGCGGAAGGCCTATGAGTTGATCCAGGAGCATCCTGAGATCCTTAGCGACAGGGAAGCGAGGACGGAAGTTGCTGCTCAAAACGGGATGACTGAAAAGACGCTCCGTAATCGAATAGGGGAATTGAGACGCTTCGGACTTGTGACGCAGAAGGGGACTATCAATTTAAAGGGCGAGACCGATCGACATGATGAGAACATTTTTCTCTTGTGGGCACGGCGATGGTTCATCATAAAGAACGTGGCTTTGGTAGGAGTTTTGTCAGTAATCATTTCTCTCTTGATGCCGAAATGGTATTCGTCCCAGGCGGTGATTCTTTCGTCCGGTGCCGGTCGCTTCAATCTTCTATCCGCATTCGCAAACCTTCCACTGAATGAGTTCGGGTTTTCACCAGTTAACGAAGATATCAGCAGTTTCATCTCAATCCTGCAGAGCAGGAGTGTCAAAGAGCACATGGTGGAGCGGTTCAATCTTGTGGAGCGATACGATTCCCGGGATCTGGAATACGCTATGATGGAACTAGAAGGAAACACCGATCTTCGAGTGACGGACGAAGGGGCCCTTGCCATTGCGGTCCTCGATAGAGAGCCGAAGGTTTCCATGGAAATGGTGCAGGAGATGTTGACTCAGCTCGATCTTATCAATCGGCGGCTAGGCCGCGAACAGGGTAAATACAACCGTCAATTTCTCGAGGAAAGGTTGGATCAAACCCGAGTTGATCTATCTAGATCTGAAGAGGAACTGAAGATGTTCCAACAGGAGACAGGCGTGGTTGACATTCTTGCACAAGTAACGGCTCAATTGGAAGCGTATGGTCAACTTTATTCTCAGAAGGTTGCGGCCCATGGCGGCGTTTATACTCAGGAACTCCAAGCTTATACCGAGCTCTATGCTCAGAAAGCTGCAACCGAGGTCCAGCTGAGCGTATCTAGATCAACACTTTCAGAAAACAATCCTACCATCAGACAATACGAACTTCTGCTCAGTGAACAGGAAAGACAGCTTATGACGTTGGCAGATCAACTTGATTCTGAGTTAGAACTCATGCTACGTGATGTGGATGAGCGTCTAGGGGGCGTCGACTTCACTGATGGTTCCACACCCATCTGGATTACCATGTCGGATTTTCCAGAATTAGCTATGGAGAGCGTTCGCCTTATTAGGGAAGTTGAGGTTCAAAGCAAGCTTCTAGAAATATTAGTCCCACAGTATGAACAGGCAAGAATGGAAGAGAGCAAGAACATACCGACTGTTCAGGTCATCGATGAGCCGAAAATTCCGTTGAACAAAGCGAAGCCAAAGAGGATGTTCATTGTCCTTGGTGCAGTTTTTATGGCGATAGTCTTTTCTACGGGCTACGTCTTGACCGAATATCATACGCGCGATTTAAGAAAACGGCTTGGTTCAGCTTAGAGCCCTATCGCCACCGGTGGGTCTCGCAGGACTCATCTTCATCCAGTTGTTGACTTTTTATTTGGGGATCGTCCTGACTCCTCTTTTTCTCTTTTTGATTCCCGTCCTGATAGTATCCGTTTTCTGGCTGATTCGCCATCCTGAATTCACCCTTTTGCTGATCGGCTTTACCAGTATCATCAAAGGATTCCTTCAAGAGCAAGTTCTGATCTTTGAAACATTGGACCTTACTGTCCTCTTGATTGCCCTTCTTTGGCTGGGAATGGCACGAATTTTCATTTCGGGAGAGTGGCGATTCCCGGAATTGGCTCGCGGTCTTTTGCTCCTGTTCGCGCTTTTCTCTGGGGTGGTAATGTTGTCAGGACTTTACACCCCTTCTCCCGAGTCGGGAGGGCTGAAAATTTCTAGATTTTTGGTCTTTGCCTCTTCTATGTTTGTAGCACCGTTTGTATTACTGAATACGCAGGCGGATTCCGCAAGAATGTTGAAATACTTTAAAATCCTATCGGCACTGATTCTGTGCGCAATGCTAGTCAATCTACTCATTATTGTTACTTCGGGAGGGCTGGTCACCTATCTCGTAAGGGCATCGCTTCTTGGTGCGAATCCAATCGCTGTGAGCCGAAGTCTCGCGGTCATCGCCGCCATGGTTACTGTGATAGGGATCAGGCAGTCTGGTTGGCGCAGATATACTTCACTATTATTGCTGGCCCTGATCCTGCTTGCCATTGTTTCGACCGGTTCCCGGGGCCCTCTCATAAGCTTCTTCGCCGGCATTGCGGTCTTTACGCTCATGTTCGAATCTGCCGTTTATAGATCACGTCTCTTTATGGTCGGAGGGGTGTCAATCATTATCGTAGTGTCACTACTTCTGGTACTGCCCGAAAGTCTCACCACTCGGTTCCTTCAGATTACTCAGGGTGATATCATTGTGACAGCGGGAGGTGTTGAACGAGTCAGCACGATCGCCACAAGACTGAACTTTTGGGAGATGTCACTGCAGCAATGGGTTGATAGTGTCTTTTCTTTTTTCTTTGGGATCGGGGCGGGGGGCTTCAGCTCTCTTTTTATCTGGCGTGACTTTCGATGGTATCCTCACAACATTTTTATCGAAGTACTGGTTGAACAGGGTTTGGTCGGACTGGTTCTTATCGGTCTGATGATTGTGTTTGCCGTTAGACTTTTGTTGAAAGCCCGGTATCAGGGCATCATTTCCGAAAATTCTTCGGTCTGGATTGCGTCCATGATTGTCATCTTCTTCTCGGCTCAGGTCTCCGGTGATCTCAATGATAACAGGATTCTGCTTATGTTTCTTGCCATTGCACTCTCTTCTCTCCATCTGGATGGACTGTTCATGAATAAACGAGGAAGTCGACTCCTTGCTTGAAAAGAGGCTGAGTCTTCGAACCGATTTCCTCATCACCGGATTGAATGGTGTTGGAGCTGTTCTCGGAATATTCGTGGTTAGCGGCTATCTTGCCCGATCTCTCGGGCTCGATGCTTTAGGAGAGTACCTGCTGGTAAGACGAACCGTTACCGCTTCGCTCGGCGTTTTGTTGTTTGGATTGAACGTGGCGCTCCCGGCTCTACTTGCGAAGAATGATGATCTTGGATTCGGTGATTCAGCTGTGGCAATTTATATGCTGGGCACAATTCCACTGATTTTACTTATTGGATTTGTTGCGAACTCCGGTTTTTTCACCACGCCAATTACTTTCTCTCGTATTCTTTTTATTGTAGGCTTCAGCCTTCTTACGTTGGCCTATGCGCTCTATCGAGGGCATCTCAACATGGTCGGGGCGAATCTGTTACAGTTCGTTGCGGGGACTCTGGTGTCCATGGTTGCTGCGTATTTGGCTACTTCTGTGGAGCAACTTCTGTTTATGATAGGTCTCGGGATGACGTTAATATCTGGAGTCGCCTTCTACCGCAGAAACAGAGGTATTCGTTGGGAACGTTTCTCCGGGCGGGAAACAGCTACTCTTTTAAAGTTTGGGCTGGTGCGAGTCCCGGGACTTCTATTTCAATTCTTTCTTCTTGCTGGTGCACCACTTCTTGCCCTCACTTACCTTTCGCTGACAGATCAAGCGTTCTTGAATGCTGGAATCAGTCTTGTTCGCTCATTTCTGATGGTTGTAGGTCCGTTGGGTATCGTCCTCTTGCCTCGAGTCTCCAGTAGCATGGCCGGCGGGAGTAAAGCTCGTCTTCGCTCTAACCTTATTCTTCTGGTCAAAGCGACGCTTTATTATACAGCAGTTATCGGTTTGGCCATGAGTAATCTGAGTGGAGAAATTTTTGTTCTTTGGCTCGGCACTGTGACGGAAACAGGTGTTTCAGCCTCTAAGTTACTTCTTCTATCTGTCCCTTTTTTCGTGCTATGTGCAGTCCTTAGAAGTCCCATCGACGCTGGATCATGGAGAGGCTATAATTCTCTAATCTACGGAGTGGGTGTTTCGACAATGATTGGAATCTTTTATTCAGTGATTCGCTCCGAACCGGATCCG
>CEUZ01292090.1_pt1 | contig 23870 bp, 19 predicted proteins | sample 361511 | NCBI WGS metagenome assembly CEUZ01 (sample SAMEA2622822, study PRJEB7988) | marine metagenome | biome: marine biome (ENVO:00000447); feature: surface water layer (ENVO:00002042); material: "saline water (ENVO:00002010), including plankton (ENVO:xxxxxxxx)" | depth 5 m | reverse complement strand
TCTTTATTAATAATAACAAATTTTTTTTATTTCATCAATTTATATATCTATATAAAAAATGAATTATATAAGAGTATTTTTTTAAACTCTATTTTTTATACAATATTGAAAAATACTTTTCTATTTTGTTTGACTTAATTACTAACTGAATGTTTTAATAACTATATGATTTATAAAATTATTTATATAAATCATATGTATTTTATGAACGCAATTAAAGTAATATTTAATTAACAAATACTCTTTTCGTGTAGTTGTGAGTGTGTTCTAAAAGAATTGGCGATACTCTTCCTATTTCTTCCCCCTTTTTCGAGTATTGTCAATAAGCATCAGGTAATTTTTACTTGGTGCTTTTTTAATGCAAAAAAACACCCATCAATATAGATGGGTGTTTTTTTAATTTAGCAGCTGCAGTTACGCAACGCAACTTCTCGATTTGAATAGTATGAGTTTAAGGTTACATCTTCACCAGGGATATCGTTTTTTAGAAATTCTAACTTTTCATCCAAAGTGTCGAATTTAAAAACAAGTACATCATAATTTTGACGAATCAGTGTATCAAGCTTAGCGCTTTTACCGAACATCTCAATGTTGTATCTGGTTTTTGTAACTTTGCAGTCGTTAACTTCTAAAAATTCATTTAAAAGAACGAAGTTTTTTTTGTCAACCGGATACTCAAACTTATAATAGCCAGATCCACACTCTTTAAGCTTACGAACATGAAATTCAAAAGATGTTGACATGTTTGACTCTTGCACTCGTCGAATACGAACTGACAAATCATCACTAGATACCAAGTTAGCCTCTGAAACTGGCTTTAAAACATGCTCAATTTCAGCGTATTCTTCCATTTTAGCTTTAACTGGGATAAGCGTTGGTATCCCCGCTTGAGAAATGTGCAACCCCCACTCTTTTTCAAGATGATCATAAGTAAGGAACGAATTAGAGGCAAATAAATACGACTGATCAATAAACTGAACAGATGTAGTTTCTTGACTTTTAATGATGTGGTTAGATTCTTCTTTTGTTAGTTTTAACTTCAATCCAACTTTTTCAGCCATTTAAGACTCCTTATTAAGAAAAGTAACAATAACTACTTTTATTCTAGGGATTTAAATAGGCAAAGTCAATTAAATAATTTATCTTATTTTTCAGCCACTTTAAAGCATTCTTGTATTTTTAAACTTATATTCAACAACTGTACCTTCATCATCATTTTGATAAATATTAACCTCAGCCTTGTGTGATTCAATAATAGATTTAACTAAACTTAAACCTAAACCTACACTAATATCACTATTGGCTTTATCCACCCGATAGAAAGGTAAAAATACATCATTAATTTTATCTTCAGGAATTCCAATACCTGTATCTATAACTTGAATAACGATATTATCAGTTGTAGCATAGCCTTTAAGCTTAATATAACCGCTTTTAGTATACTTTATGGCATTATCTAGTGCATTGGCTACCGCTTGCCCTACTAATCCTTTATCACAAACCATATAAAGGTTTTTATCAAGTTCAATAGATGTATCTAAATCTTTAGACTCTGCTAATGGAACATAAAACTCAAAAATATCTGTTAGCAGGCAGTTAACATCGCACTTTTCTAATTGCAGTGGATGGTTACTATCTATTTTTGAAATTCTTAAAATAGAATCAAATATTTCTAAAAGCTTTTCAATTTGAGCTGTAATTTCATCTTGGGCTTCTGGCTCTAGCTTATCTATATGCTTATTAATCGTATTTGACATTCTAGTTAATGGAGTTCTTAAGTCATGTGCTATATTATTAGCAATAAGTTGTTTCTTATCTACTAGTTGTTCAATATGTGCTAGTACTTCATTAATATTATCTGATAGTTCATCAATTTCGTTATTATCTGATGTACGCTCTACTCTATTAGTAATATCTGAAAATCTAACAATTCCTGATAGTTCTTTATTAATACCATATAGTCTATCTCTTAACTTAAATATTAAACTACCTATAAGTACTAAGCCTACCATTAAAATTGAAATACAGAATAATATTAGCTTATGGGCAATTTCTATTTGCTCATCTAGTACTTCAATATCTACTAACATAGTTAGGTTATAACCTTCATCTAGGTTATTTGATACCCCTATAAAGTCATACCAAAGATTTGACTCATACGATACTAAGCCTATTTTAGATATTTCGTGTTTATCTTCTTCATATAAGCTAGCATTTGTTGAATATACTATATTGCCATTTTTCTTTAAGATATATTCAAACCCCTTAGACTTATTTTCTATTAGTTCTTGTACTTGTGTTATTCCACCTTGTTCATAAACTGAATGTATAGAACTCATCTTACTGTCTAATACAGGTTTTAACACTCTAGCAATTTGAGATTCTGATGTAGCCTTAACTACTAATACTGATGTTAAGCATACCAATACCACAATACTTAAATACATAAGCATTATTTTTACTGATAGATGTTTATAGTATTTTTTATTCATCACTTATTTTATACCCTACACCTCTGATTGTTTTAATCAGGTTATTATCAAAGTCACCATCTACTTTTTTTCTTAAGTTAAATATATGTACATCTACTACATTTGTTTGTGGAGTAAAGCTATAGTTCCAAATTTGCTCTAGTAGCATTGTTCGTGTAATTACCTTATCAATATTTTGCATTAGGTATACTAGTATATTAAACTCTTTAACTTGTAGGTCTATTGTTTTGCCTGCTCTTACTACAGTTCTATTAACAAGGTTAATTGTTAAGTCTGCAAGGTTAAGCTCTGTATCTTCTTTTGTTTCAACAACACCAGACCTTTTTGTAATAGTTTGTAACCTAGCAAGTAATTCTGAAAATGCAAATGGCTTTGTTAAGTAATCATCTGCACCTGCTGTTAGGCCCTTTACTCTTTCTGATACATCACTCATTGCAGTTAAGAAAATAATTGGTGTTTGGTTATTTGCTGTTCTTAGTGACTTTGCAATAGCCAATCCATCTACCTCTGGTAACATTCTATCTAAAATAATAGCATCATATTTTGTTACCGACGCTGCAAACATACCTTCAGAGCCTGTATCAAAGTGGTCTACATTATAACCTTGCTCTAATAAACCCTGTTTAACAAATTCTGCTGTGTTTTTATCGTCTTCTACTAAAAGTATTTTCATTTTTGTTTTATCTTCCCTATTTGTTTTTAAAACCAAAGTCTTCAAATATTTTAAACATTGATGGAACCAGCGCTAATGTTACTAATGTTGAATACAACAAACCAAATGCAATTGAAATTACCATAGGTATTAAAAATGCTGCTTGATGTGATGTTTCTGTTAGTATTGGTACTAATCCTATAAATGTTGTTAAACTTGTTAATAAAATTGGTCTTAAACGACGCTTAGCTGCAATAATTAATGACTCATCAACGCTTAAGCTTTGTTTTAAATAGCCATTAATAGTAATAACTAATACTAAACCATTATTTACTACAATACCTGCAAGTGCTAATAAGCCAATCATACTTTGTAAAGTAAAGTTAGACTGCATTAGTAAATGCCCTAAAATTGCACCTACAGCACCAAATGGAATACTTGTAATAATAATAAAAGGTTCTATATAATTATTAAATAGTAGCACAAGTAGTAAATAAATAACAATAATTGCAATTACAAAACCATACTCCATATCTTCTAAAGATCCTTCATCATCATCTTTAGCTCCTTCAAAGCTATATTCTACCCCAGGGAACTTAGCTGATAATGTATTTAAGTATTTTTCTGTTAGGTTTGCATTAAAGATATTCTCATCTACTTCTTTATTTAAACTAATTAAAATTGCAGTTACTCTATTACCGTTTGTTTTTTCAATACTAGAAGCTGACCTTACAACTTGTATATCTGCTAAGTCTTGTAAAAAGGCTTCTTGTTTATTTGGTAATATAATTCGTAAATTATGTAATTTATCTAATGAGTATCTTTCAGACTCTTTTAGTTTTACTCTATAAGTAACCTCATCATAATCTACTTGTTGAGCAAATGCTTCTGCACCAAAGTAAGTATTACGAATTTCTTGTGCTAAATAATCGGCAGTTATTCCAATTTTTTTAGCTTTTTCAGTTAGTTTAAAGTTAAATTGTAACTTACCTAGCTGATCAGTTGATTGAGCTAAGTCAACTCCGTCTAAATAACTTACTTTTTCTAATAAATATTTAGATGCAGAATCTAATGTATTTTTATTTAAAGCAGAAAGTTCAATTCTAATAGATCCAGCAAAATTTTGATTACCTGAAAATACTAAAGAGCTTGCCCCTTCAATTCTACCTGTATTTGTTTTCCAAGTTTCTGCAAAGTCTGTAGCTGTAAAAGTTCTTACTTCAGGTAATATAGCTCTAAATGAAAACTTATGCATACCATCTGGTGTTGTTTCATCAGCTAGTTTTTTCTCGCCTACTATAGTTTCATAGCTAATATCATCTACATTTAAGTTAAAATGCTCAATTGTTTTATTTAATGATGAGTGTAATGTTTTAATTGCATTTTGCGAGTCAACTTCTGAATTACCAAAAGCAAACTCACCACCAGCCTGCACTGAGTCAGCCTCAATACTTGGCCTTGGCGATAATTTTACAAATCCACCATTAATTAAACCAACCGACATAATAAGCATACCAATAGCAATTGCTAAAACAGTATATCTTTGGCTAATTGCTAATGTAACAAACTTAGTAAATTTAGTTTCAGTAAATTCTTCTAATTTTTTATTAATATATAACCTTGGTACATTTAACTTATGAATAATTTCGCTAGTTTCTTTTTTAGGAGTATGCGATAAGTGTGATGGCAATATAAATAATGACTCAATTAATGAAACCGCTAATACCGAAATTAACACAACTGGTATTGGTCTAAAGAACATACCCATCTCGCCACCAATAAATAGCATAGGTAAAAACGCTACAATATTAGTTAATACTGCAAATACTACCGATGGAACCATTTCTTGCACACCAGTAATTGCTGCTTGTATTGCTGATTTATATTCATCGAGTTTATCATAAATATTTTCACCAACAATAATTGCATCATCAACCACTACACCAAGTGTAATAATAAATGCCATCATTGAAATCATGTTAATTGTAACATCTGATGCAGGTATAAATAAAAACGAACCAATAATAGATATAGGTAAACCTAACATTACCCAAAATGCTAATCTAGGGTCTAAAAATAAACCTAAAATAATCATAATTAATATTAAACCAGCTATTGCATTTTTTAATAAAATGTCTGCTCTTTGTAAAAAGTAGTTAGCATCATTATCAATAATTTCATAATGCAGGTTTTCTGGTAGTTTAATAGAGTTTAAATAGTCATAAACATCATCTTGTACTGCAATTGGCGACTGGCCACCTACTGCATAAATTGTAACAATTGAACCATTTTGCCCATTAAATTTTAAATCAAAAGTTTTATCTCTAAAGCCATCTTTAATTTCTGCAATGTCTTGTAATCTAATAATAACTGAATTTTCAGTAGTTAAAATTGGTAACATTGCAATATCAGCAACTGATTCTTTTCTTTCATCTACTTTTAATAAAATATCCTGATTTTTTGTATATAAAGTACCGGCACCTTTTTCTAATGAATTTTGTGCAATAATATCAGCTACTTCTTGTAAAGTTAAATTGTATTTTCTTAAGTTATCTTCACTTATTTGAATAGACATTTCTCTTTCATTATATGTCTCAAGTTCAATTAAGCTAATTGATTCTTTATTTAATAACTGCTGCTTAACTTCTTGAATATAATTTTGTAAACTTAGCTCGTCTAAATCGCCATAAAACATAATTTCCATTACATCTCGCTTATCAGATTCTAAGCTTACTACTGGTATTTCAGCCTGCTTTGGTAAAGTTGTTAAACTATCTACAGCACTTTTTACATCTTGATATACCTGATATTTGTTAACTCCCTTAAATAGCTCTAGGGAAATAGATCCTGAACCTTCTTGCGAGCTTGAACTCATTTTTTCAATACCGTCAATATCTCTAACTGCTTCTTCAATTGCTAATACTACTGATTTTTCAATTTCATCAGGAGTTGCTGCATCATAAGTTACATCAATATTAACAACACCAAGCCTTACATCAGGTAAAAACTCTTGTCGTGTTTGTGTAAACATGTAAAAACCACCAATTAAAAACACAAACATTAATAAGTTTGCAGCAACCTTAGACTTTACCATCCAGGCTGCTGCACTTTGTATAATTCCTTTATTTAACATTTACTAACTCCTTAGTTTGTAATTTCTAATTTTAAGCCGTTAATTGCTGTTGGCAGCTTACTTACTACAATTCTTTCGCCATTTTTTAAACCATTATCAATATAAACATAGTCTTTATCTGTAAAAGCTACATTTACATTTACAATTTTTAATCTATTTTGATTATCAGCAACCCACATTGTGTTGTTATTTCTTAAAGCTTGGTAAGGTGCTTTATAAACATTGTATAAAGTTTTACCTTTTACTGTACCTTTTACAAACGAACCAATAAATAACGGAATATCATATTGCATTGGGTTTAATACTTTAATTAATAAGCTTGATAATTTACCTGTTTGAGTTAATGATGGAATAAAGTTTAAAACTTGCCCTTCATAGCCATTGTGTTGTAATGACTTATCAATGCTATAAACTATTACATCATTTGTTATTTTGTTACTATCAAAGTTTAAGAAACCTAACTTTGTTGAAATAATATCTGAAGTTACATAAAAATAATCAGTACATGCATATGTTAAAGCTGTACTTCCTGCTTGTAGTACTTGTCCATGTTCAACATTTTCAGTTAATACAACACCATTACAAGGTGCCATAAACTCTGTTTTTTCAACATCTAGTTCAGTTAAAGCAACTTCACTTAAAGATGAATTTAAAACTTCTTCCTGCTTGCTTTGTTCAACCAAACCTGTTGCTAATGTATAATTTTTTGAAAGTTTTAGTTCTTCAATTTCATCTTTTGTTTTGCTTGAATTTTCAATATCCCAAGCAAACTTGCCACTTTCGGCTTTACCTGTTGCTATTTGTAAGTCATATTCTGCAATGCTTAAATCTGCAGAAGCTTTACTTAACTTTTCATCATATTCTCTAGAATCTAAAGTAAATAAAAACTCACCTTTCTTGAATTTTGAACCTACAATTAAATTATCTGCAAGGTTAATAACCTTACCTTCAACTTGCGAAATAATATTATACTCATGCGCTGGTTTAACTACACCGCTAATAGGTATGTTTATTTGCTCATCTGCTAATTCTACAGCTTGCACTTTAGCTAAATACGATAGTTCAACTGCTTGCTTTTCTTCTATGCTTGGTCTGGCAGCTTCAAATATATAAAAAACTGCTAATGATCCAGCTAAAATTGATACAGGTAATAAAACCTTTTTATAATCTTTCATCTTTTAAACCCTTTTTATGAATCTATAAAGTTAATTCCACCAACTGTGCTATATACATTTAACACAGAGTTTAGATAAACATTATTTGCATTAACATATGTGTTTTTTGCTTCTAAATAAGTTTGTTTTTCTGCTAATAGCTCTAAATAATCAAAATCACCTAAATTATATTTTTTCTGTGCAATTTTATAGTTATTTTCTGCTAATTTTAGTTTTTCTTTTGCAAAGTTTAATGCAATGCTTTGCTGTTGATAAATTTCATAATTTGCCTGCACCTCATTAAGTACAGTATTTGTTAAATCAATATAATTAATTAATGCTATTTCTTGTTCTGATTTTGCTAAGTTAATATTAGCTTTAATTTGCCCACCTCTAAAAATAGGTAGCTTTAATTGAACTAGTGAGTCAAACAGTGTTGAACTGTATAAGTCTGATACTTTAGCAGCTGAAAATCCATAGCCTAAGTCAACCTTTAAAGTTGGAAATCTTTCTAGCTTTGCTGCTTGAGTTTTAGAATTAGCACTTAAAAATCTGTTTTTAGCTGCAAGTAAGTCTGGTCTTACATTTATTAAATCAATATTTGTAAGCTCTAAGTTCTTATCATAAGAAATAGGCAAGAATTCATCAAGCTGATCCTGCTTTACACCAAGTAGCACAGCAAGCTGGGACTTTTTGTTTAGGATATCACTTTTTAACTGTACTAATTCGTATTCTGCTTGAATATACTCATAGTTAGCAACATTTAACTGATTTGCATCAGCATTACCCGATTTATACAAGCTTTTAATTAATTCAAACTTATCTTTCTTCACTGTCACAATAGTAGAGAAGTTTTGACTATTTTGCGTTAAGGCTGATAGTAGTAGGTAGTTTTCAACTGCCTTTGATACAATAAGAAGATAAGTGAACTCTAAATCTTGCTTTGTTGCTTCATATTCGAATTTTTCAGAATCAACTTGTTTTTGAATTCTTCCCCATAAGTCAAGTTCCCAAGACAAAGATAGCCCTAAATCATTCGACTCACTGCGTGAATCGCCTTCTCCATCTACCCTTGTCCTAGAGACCGTATTCGACATATTCATGTCTAAAACAGGTTTTCGACCCGCCTGCTGAATATCAAGGATAGCACCAGATTTTTCTAAATTACGCCAAGCCAGTTTAATAGAGCTATTATTCTCAAACGCCAATAAAAGAATACGCTTTATATTTTGGTCATTAAATGGTAATTTCCAAAAACCTTTAACTGATTCAGCAAACATTTCATCTTTTGTCAAGAATCTTTCTGGCAGTTTATTATCATTAATAATCTCATGCGTCTCTGGCATAGCGCATGATGTTAATGTTAATAATGTTGCCGTTGTCAATAATACCTGTTTCATAATAAACAATATATATTACAGTTATTAAACAACTATTAATTAAAAATTAATTATTCTTAATCTTTACATTTTTTATATTTATAGATATACTTTTATTAACACAACTTTACCCTTTAGGAGCTAAAATATGGATTCATCATTCAGTATTTTAAACCCCAGCACCAAAAACTTAAGCAATATTGCTAATATATTGCAAAATGCCCGAAAAAAGCAGGCTATCAGCACACTTAACTACAAAGTTATTAAAACTTTGGTTAGTAAAGTTAATGATATTTACATCCCTGCTAAAACACTAACTGAAAAATTCACTCCTGCAAGCTATGGTAATTTAACAGATAAAATGTTACAAAAGTTTGATACATCAAACCTTGAGCTAGACAATCTGCTTGCAAATTACGAACAATAAACAAACAAAATTAAGAGCCTTCAATAGGCTCTTTTTTTATAAAAATTAATTAGCAATACGATTTTTCTTTACAAAAGTTTTTTTAAGAGTATTATACGCTCAAGTTTAATATTTGTTCTTATTATTTTTTGAGGTATAAACACCATGAGCAAAACAAAAAATCTACAATTAATTACACAAATAGATGATGATTTATTTAAAGCTGTTAGCGGTCTTAATATGCTTGATACTATCACTCCTATTAACTACAAACTAGAAAAGCATGCTTTTTTTGATTCTAACTTTTCTGTTAATCCAAACTTTTTATATTCTAAAAAGAAAATTAACTATTTCAAACGAAAAAGAGCCCTTTTTAACCTTCCTATAGATAAGTTAAAAGATGAAGACTTGTTTACATTATATAACGATGTGATTGAATCTTACATTGACCGTTTAGATCAGCATAAATCTGTTGGTACGACTGAGTTTTTATACGACTCTCTACGATACTTTGGCGAACCTACAGAAAAAGACTTACGCAACGCTCAATTTATTTTGCATCTACCAGATGATATTGAAGAAGATAACGAGGATAAATTACTAAACTCTGAAAAACTTTCTGCATTTTTAGCTGAATTTGCCAAACAAAATAAATATAAATGTAAAATTGAAACTTCAGATTCTATGATTGCTAACGCCTTAGTTTCTGGCACTACAGTAAAAATAAACGAAGCTGCTAAAGTTACAGAAACTGAAGCCCACGCACTAGCTCACCATGAACTTGGTGTTCATTTAGTTACAACATTAAATGCACGAAAACAGCCTTTCAGAATTTTATCATTAGGCTGCCCTGTAAATGCTACAACACAAGAAGGCATTGCTATTTTATGCGAGTACTTATCTGGTAATTTAACATTATCAAGGTTAAAAGTTTTAGCTCTTCGAGTTATTGCTGTAAATTCAATGATTAATGAAAAAGACTTTAGAATCACATTTTTACTTTTAAAAGAACAGTACAAAGTAAAAGATGATTTAGCATTTACAATTACAGCACGAGCATACCGCGGAGGTGGATATACAAAAGATTATTTATATCTACAAGGTTTCCACCAAATGCTAAATGCATATGAAACAGACGAAAACTTTAACAACTTACTTTGCGGCAAAACTTCACATGAATATTTACCATTAATTACAAGACTTATTGATAAAGAGTATCTAATTGCTCCTAAATACATTAGCCCTGCTATTGCCCAACCACAAGAAGTCCAAGAAGTTCATAAATTCATTGCCCACGCCGTAAAATAACCATACCCAAAGATGCCTACAAAAGGCATCTTCTTCATTCAAAACAAATATACCGGCCTCTACATTACCAAAAATATTACAGTCAAACATCTAATTGTAGTTACTTGTATTAATTTGTAAATTATACTATAATAATCAAAGACTTTAACAGATACTAATTTAATACAATAGTGTTTATTAGTAGTTAAAAGTAGCTAGAAATATACGCTTGTTTGTGTCTATTTTGTGTCTATTTTAAAATAAGAGGATTTTACAATGGTTAAAATTACAAAGAAATATGTAGATTCATTAGAAGCTAAAGATAAAGTTTATACTATCTGGGATTCTAAACTTACTGGCTTTGGTATAAAGGTAACACCAAAAGGCAGAAAAGTCTACATGGTTAAATATATTGGATCTGGAGATAAGCAACGCCGCCCCGCTCTTGGAGTACATGGTAGATTAACTTGTGAGAAAGCAAGGGAAAAAGCTAATGAGATGTTATCTCAAGTTGCTACAGGTGTTGATCCAAGAGATGAGATTGATAAAAGAAAACTTGAGCCTACTCTTAATGAGTTTTTTAATACATACTTAGAGCGACACGCTAAACTACACAAGAAAACATGGAAGTTTAATGAAGAGTATTATAATAGACATTTAAAAGAGCCATTTGGAGATATGAAAATATCAGACATTACTCAATCTGCTGTAGCTGACTTACATATTAAGATTGGTAACTCAAGTGGTAAATCAATGGCTAACCAAATAGTAACTTTATTAGGTATGATTCTTAACAAAGCAATTGAATGGGAAGCTCTAGATAAAAGAAACCCTACTCAATATGTAAAGAAATATAGAGAACAATCTAGAGATAGATTTTTACAATCTCATGAGTTACCTTTATTTATTGAAGCTGTTGAGCGAGAAGAAAGATTATTTAGAGATTTCTTTTTTATACTACTACTTACAGGTCAAAGAAAAACTAATGTACTTGAAATGAAATGGAAAGACTTAAACATTAAAGACCAATATTGGTTAATCCCAGAAACAAAGAACGGAGAACCGTTAATGGTTCCACTTGTTAATGATGCTGTAGAAATTCTAAAAGAGCGTAAAAAACATGCTACTAGCAATGTTTGGGTATTTGAATCTGAAACATCTGAATCAGGGCGCCTAGTTGACCCAAAAAAGGCTTGGGCAAGAATTAGAAAAAGAAGTGGTTTAGAAGATTTAAGAATGCATGATTTAAGAAGAACTATGGGTAGCTACCAAACAATTTTAGGAGCTTCTGGTTTTATTGTAGCAAAGTCATTAGGCCACAAGAGCTTAAAATCAACAGAAATATATGCACGCCTAAACATCAACCCTGTTCGTGAATCAATGGAGCGAGCAAGCAGAGTTTTATTAAATAAAGTAGATAATGAGGATATTGAATAATGTTTAATATTATAAAAACAAGTGGTAAAGAATTAAATAAAAAAGTAAAAAGTAATTTATTAATACAAAAGTTAAAGTTTTTACAATCTAGTTATAAAGTATTTGACTCTAGCTTGAGTCAAACTAAATTACGTGATAAAGCTTTTAAGGATATACAAGAGCTAGTGCAAATTAATACAGGCTTTGATATCAGCTTTTTTAAAGATTTATATTCTCTAAATAATCAACAACTGATTGATGAGTTAATTGAAATTAAAGAAAATTATAACAAAATTAAAGATAAAGATATTAAAGAAATGTTAGAATATAAGTCTTTTGATAATATAAATAAAATTATCATGCAGGCTGGAGCACCCGATGTATACTTTGTTAAGGAAATATTTCTTAGCCAAATACCAAATCAAATTGATTTAATTGATGATATAAATAACTTTGCTAAAGAATATAAAGAAAAGTTACCTATTCTTCAAGATGATCGTTTTATAAATAATAAAAACTACCCATTCCATAATATAACAGCAAACCAGTTATTAGTAAGTCTAGATTACATTATGTTAAAGCATTATAACATCTCTATAAACATATTAAGAGATAATTTAATAAACCAAGGAAAAATATCGCCTCAAGTAAAAGAAGATAATGATACTGTTTTTATTAAAGACTATATTGTAAAATTTATTAACCATAGGTATGATAATATGCCTAAGTCTTATAAAGAAGACATTAGTATAAGCAACCTTAGAAACTTTGAATTTGTCTTAAATTTATTAGGACATAAAAACCCTGAAGATGATAAGATTAAAAAGAATGAAATTACAAACTACAATAACTCTTATAATTCATTTCCATATCATGAAGATGTTTTCAGCTTAATGTATTATATGATTCTTCATATTAAAAACTTTAACCCTGAATCTAAAAATATTGATGCTCAATACAATCAACTTATAAAAACTAAATCTAAAATTAGAAAAAACCACCCTGTTAAGCAGTTTAACAATGCTTTTAATATTGTTAATGAAGAAATAAAAAAAGCTTATTATAAAATTATTAATATAAACATTAATAATTTAAGCAAAGAACAAGATATTATAACTTTAAATAAAATTAAAACATTTGATATTCAAAAATATAATAATAACTACATACTATTAATTAAAGACTTACAATCAATTGATAAAGAAAAAGTATTATCAGCAAAACTTTTTTACTCTTTAACAAAGAAAATATAAAAAGTTCTATTAACTTTTCCCTTTTTTATAAATATTAACAAATATAAACTAAAACAAGTATTAAGAATACTAACTATAGTATTTTAATAGTTTTAATAATATATAAAGGGTATAAGAAATGGAAAAATATAATGAAGATAAACTATTAACAACACAACAATTAGCAAAAATGCTTTTAGTTAACCCAGAAACTTTAAGATCTTGGAGATGGAAAGGCACCCATGGGCCTAAGTTTATTAAAATTGGATATAGAGTTAGATATAAAATGTCTGATGTAAAAGAATACTTAGATAACCAGACTAGGCTATCTACTTCAGATACTAGATATTTACACTTTTCTAATAAATAAAGGTTATACATTATGGAAGGTTTTATTATAATTCCTAGATCTTTTATACATTGGGAGTGGTATCATGACAATAACACTAAGTCTCTATTTATACATATTATAACTAAAGCGTCTTTTAAAGAAGATACATGGCAAGGGATTGATATAAAAAGAGGTCAACTAGTAACATCTCTAGAAAGTTTATCAAGGGAGACATCTCTTAGTATTCAAAACATTAGAACCTCCTTAAAGAAGCTTATGAAGTCTAATGATATAACAATCAAATCAACAAGCAAAAACCGTGTAATTACGGTACTTTCATATGATACCTATCAAGGAGCTAACAAGCAGATAACAACAAATCAACAAGAAAATAACAGCAAAGTAACAACATCTAAAGAAAAGAAAGAAGTTATAGAAAAAAAAGATAACCTATCGGTTATACAAAAAAGCAACAAACCTGCTTTTATAAATCTACCAAAAGATGAATTTGATAATTACATAATTCAAGATAAATACTTTAGCTATGCTCAAAGTAAAGGTTTAACAGAAGGAGAAATTTTTAATGCATACAACGAATTTGCAAACAACTACGAATCATCTTCTAAAAGAAGCAGAAATTGGTTCTGCGAATGGAAACTATGGATTTCTAGAAGAGAACGATTTAATTCTAAAAATCAAACTTCAAAAAGCAATGGAAAGATTGCCTTCCTTAGCAGTTTTACAAATTAATTGTGTTGGTTCTACATTAACACCTCTAAACTCAAAAACAGAAATAGATCTTGTGAGAAGTGCTATTTTAGATCTAAATAAGATCTTGAGGCAATTTGCTAATTATAATCAAAGATCGATTTTCATAACTAAAACATTAATTACTCTTAGCAATGATAATATTAGCGAAGATGAACTAAAAATAGAATTTTCTACTTGGATGGAAGCATTACCAGACATTCCTATTATATTTATAAATGATATTTACCTTAACATTATTAGAAATTATAAATGGAAGAGTATACCTGATGTAATACAAGAAATAAATCTTAAAACTAATGATCTATCATTAAAAATAAAGACTTTAAAAAAACTTATTGAAGATTCAGAAAATGAGTTAAAAATCAAGAAAGAATCAATAAGTTATGATGATATGATTGAATCTTATAAAAAAGCTGCTGCCAACGGCAACAGCTTTGCAAAGTTGCTTTTAAAAGTTAATAGCTAGCGAAGATCTATACTCTTAGAACCTCTATTATATCTATAATTAATAATTTCTTCTGACATTATTAAATTTATAGCCTCATTTATTACACCTATAGGAACAATAAACCACTCTCTAGGAGAATGACGTTGACCGTTATTATCAAAAATATCAATATTTAAGCAGGCATCCGCAAAAAATTTGTGTAATAATAACTCAAATTTTTGAGTATTAATATTAAAAAACTTATAAGATGCTACTATTTCTACAGGAGCCATTAAGTAAGTTGGATCTTTTTCTGCATTTTTAATACGATCTTCAACTTTTGTAGTAGAAAATCCTATTTTATATAAGTCATTTTGAGAAGATATTTGTGCATCATTAGATTTTGATTTTAAAATATAAATGTAACCTGACTCTTCATCTTCTTCTATAATATTATTAAACCCATCTAACATAGAGCTTAATTTATCACTAACAGTTTTACCATCTTTATTTAAGACTTTACCTAGAGACCTCATAAGCATATCTGATTCAGTACCATTTTCAAAAATAACTCTTAACCTAGCCTCATCTCTATCCCATTTATCGATGAACATTTCTCCAACTTCTGCAACATATGCTAACATTCCTTTTAAAACAAAAAAGTCACCTTTTCTCATAATGGTACCGACAACAAAACGATTAAGCTTTCTATCTCTTGATTTTAAATCAACATGACATTGCTTAAATTTTTCTTCAAATAAATCAAACTCACGGCAAGGCTTTCTACGAGCAATATAGTCAGCTGGTGCTATTTCTTTTACTTTTTCTTTAACAAATTTTAAATTAAATATATTGCTAGAATTGCTATTTAATAGCCCCAGCCTATCAGATCGTAGGATATCATCTATGCTTTTAACTGATTTCTTTTCAATTAGTAAGTTAAATTCATCAAATTCTTTTAAAATTGAAATATTTTCTGATGAATATCCATTTAATCTCATTGCTAGCTTTTTTTCGTTAACTCCATTATCGTTAGATGGCTTTCTATTAAACTTTTCAAAAAAAGCATTAATTTCTAAAAAACTATCTATTAATCTCTGACTCTCAGATATGACTTGAGACTTTATTTTAGGCTTATCCTTAAGCAACCCTAACCTATCATTTGATAAAATATAATTTAACTTATTTTCTAGCTCTATTTTATTCATTTTGTGCTAGTTCCTTTTGTCTTTGATAATCTTTTATTTTTATTAATGCGGCAGCATATCTATGCTCTAACTGATCTAACGCATCAATACTAGGTTCTCTACCTGTTTTTTCTACAAAATCTTCTATTTTATCCCAAAGCAAGGCAGCTTCTTCAATAGTCATTGTAATTTTAGAACCATCAATATGATCTTTTAAAGCCTTTAGCACTGAAGTAGTTACATTTTTTGATAAAATTTCAAAAGCTTTTTGGAATGGATTAATACTATTAATAAGATCAATATTTAAATCATCAATATTAATGAATTTATTCGCCATTCTAATAAATCTTTGATCTCCAGAGTCATCTATTTCAGAATTTTTAATTACTGAGTCTACAACAACATATTGACTTAAAGATTCAACCTCATCAGAATCTAGATCAGGGTATTTTTCTTGAATAATTTTAGGAATTAATACTTTATTAATAACCTCTGCATCTATATTATCATTTGGCATTGCTTTTAACATTGTATCATCTTGAAGAATAGTTGCTTTCAAATCATTTAAATCTTCTTCTATGATTTCTTTAACTCGTGCTGATGTTGGCTCTTTAAAACCTCTAATATGCATTTCCCCAGGTTTCTCTTTAGAATCATCTAATTTAGTTTTAAATTTAAATACAGGTGCTAGAACTTGCTCCATTAATAAAGAACAAGTAATTGCTTTTAGCATATTATTTACAGCTACAGAAACTTCTTCATCCTGAGCATCTGGTTGAGCGATTAAGTTTGTAAACTGAGCATGAGTTTTATTATCGCTATCTCTAGTGCAACGACCTATAATTTGAATAACTTCTGTTAATGAGCTTCTATACCCCACAGTTAGAGCATGTTCACAGTAAGGCCAGTCAAAACCTTCTTTTGCCATACCAAGAGCAATAATTAAGTCAATATCATCAACTGACTTTATATTTCTTAGATAATTTTGAGTCTTATCACGGTCTTGCTCTTGTACTAAATCAGCTACCTTAATAGTTTTGCCATCATTTTTTCTTTTTACATGAATGACTCTAGTTTCTGGATCTACATAATCAATATCTCCGATAATATCTAAAATTTGATCAACCTCAGCATGCTTATCTTTTGTCGATTCTGCTGCATTAACATTAGGAATATGAAGGATTGTCTTTTTATCTGTATCTAATACTTCATCAATAGCAGATAAATACCTGCCTTGATAAAAGTGATAACCAATACCTAATGATTTTAAATGTTCATAGCCATTTAACTGCTCATAATAATTGTATGTAACTTTAGAGAATCTTTTCTCATCTTCAGGCTGAAGAACTGCTACACCATCACCTCTAAAATATGAGCCAGTCATCGCAACGATATGTGCATTAGAATAAGTCATAATATCATGTAGAACTTGACCGATTTGATTTTCTTCATCTGAAGATACATGATGGAATTCATCAATAGCAACTAATGTATCATTAAATTGTTTTACATCTAACTCTCTAAAGGCAAATCTTAATGTTGCATGAGTACAAATTAAAACAGAATTATCCGAGTTCATAAAGTTCTTAAACGCCTGAACCTTGCTTTTTTCTCCACCTGGTGTGCATAAGTTGTTTTTATCATCAACATCCCAATCTGCATAAAAACCATGTGTAGTTAAGTCAGTTGCAGAGAATGATCCACCAATAGATCTTTCAGGAACTGCTACTATAACCTTTTTTAGACCTTGTTTGTGCAATTTATCTAATGCTAAAAACATTAATGCTCTAGATTTACCAGAAGCAGGAGGCGCTTTTAATAACAGATATTGTTGATCTCTAGAATCAAACGCTCTAGCTTGCATTTCTCGCATACCATATTCATTAGTCGACTTGCTAGCACCAGTTTGTGCATATGTAACATTTATAATATCTGTCATTTCTATTTATCCCCTTTTTTCAACAAATCAAAAGCTTCTTTAACAACGTTTTTAGAAATAGTAGTAATCATATCTGTTAATGATGATTCTGATATATGATTTTTAGCACCTTTATTTAAATGATTCATACCAAATAGTTTTTTACTTACTTCTTCTTTTACATCATCTGCCTTATTAGACATTGATTCTAGATAAGGGTCTATAGCACTAACCTCTAATGCAAACCATCTAGTTCTAATTTCATTTTCTCTATGTAATGTTGACTGTCTTGATGAATATATTGCACCATATAGCAACATTAAAGTAACAGGCAACGCTCTTGTCATTTCATACCATGTGTGTGAGTCAGTATTTAAACTTACTAAAAATACAAGAAAACTCCATCCAATCATTAATTGAATAAATTGAATAGCTCTATTTCTCCATGAGTCTGCTTCGGTCTTTTCTTTATTTGCTTGCTTAACATATCCAGCTGTCATTGAATCAGTAGCAACAAGACCATGAAGTTTCAATATTGAGTCATGTTTAACTTTTGCATCTACCTCGTAGCTTTCAAGAATTTTTATAATTTCTTCTTTTTTAGATGCTGAAAAGTCACTTAACTTATCAAATATATCTGTTTTTATATTATCTTTAGCTTTTTCATACCACGCATCGTATGTTGCTTGCCTCTGTTCTTGACTCTGGTTGAAAGACCCTTCTATTTTTGCTGCTAAATTTGAAAGTTCCTCTTCTTTTTGCTTTACTAATTGAGTTAAATCTTCAAGTTTTTTAGTTTGCGATGCAACCCTTTCTTCTAGCTCATAAGCAAAGTCTTCTATATTTTGTGATCTTTCTTCTATTTTTGCATAATATCCATCAATTGCACTATCTAAAAGAGCACTTTTACTATAAGATCCCCTTTTCCTTACATTTATTAAAATTTTATCTAAATGCGTCTTTAACACCTTTAACCTATGATGATCATTAGCTCTTACTAAATATGAACTATCATAATGGTCTAAATAATAATCCACACAAAATCTAAATGCATTTGCATCATGCTTTTCATTAAGTATATGGTTTATTTGATTTAGGTCTGATAAATCAACTAACTCAGGGTCCGCATTTTTGACAGCAGATGAAACTAAATCTAATAACTTTAATAACCTTCTTTTTTCAGATGCATCTCCTGATGTTTCTTCTGGGTTTTTATCATTATTAATATTTGTAATTAACTCCTCTAATGTTTTATGTAAAGGATGATTATTATAATCTTTGCCCCATCTGCTCATTTTTACTTCTACCTTTCTTTATATGTTAATTATTTTTTTGTCATTTCTTCATACATTTTGAATAAGTATTCTAAACGGTCTTCGTCTGATTTGAATGGGTGACTACGGTAACAACGGTCAATTGCTAAATCTAAGTCACGGTGTGCGTGGCGAAGATCTTCTGGCATTTTATCTGGATCATATAACTGAGCTAAAGTTTTACCTGAATGATTTTCCCTTGCTTGTAATACCTCATAAACATACCTTGTAATTTCATTTTTTCTTTGAGTGCTAATTTTAGGGAATGGAAATGTATTATAACAAAGAGTTGATGAATACCTATAATCAGTTTTTAACCTTCCAGCCACAGCCCTAACCCATACCATATGCATTCTTGAAGATATTATACCAAAAATGTATTCTTCTGGGTCATAAATAGCGAAATTAGGATCGATAATAACAGTTTCACTATCTAAAAAACCTACTGGAATATATTCTCTTCTTTCTGAAGAAACTGTTGGTATAAATAAAACTGATTCTTTTGCCATTTTCATTTTTAAAAATTGATGAGGCGTATCTGCAGGGTTCTTTGTAGATGTATTTTTTCTTTCTAGCCTATACTGTCTAACTTTTTCTATTCGATCTTTAATAGGTGGAATGGAGTTAGCAAAGCTTAACTCTTCATCTTTTATCCATAAACAATACTTATTTAGACCTCTAATGAACTCCGCAGCTCCAACAACTTTTTTAATAATCTTATTTGCACTTGGATATTCTTTAACTAAGTCTTGTCTCTCTTGCTCATTTAAAAGAAAATTACCATCGTCTAGTGCTGGGTTTGTTCTTGTTATTGGATATAAGTCGGCTGAAATTGGTTTATTTTGCTTAACTATAAAAGAATTTTTACCTTCCTCAAGATAAGATGTTATTGACTTAACCTCTTTCATTGAATTATTAGAGTATATTTTTAAAGTTTCATTTTTATTTTTTGACAATCCTATAATTACACAGGTAACACCAGCCTGACCTTTAGCGTTATTTGCCCATTTAAATGATGTATATGCAAAATTGATAAATACACTGCTATCTAAAATAGATGGCCAAAAATCAACCGCTTGAGCACCTTGACATATAGAGTTTGTTGAAACAAATGCAGCTTTAGTATTTGACATTAAAATATAATTTTTAGACTTATAGAACCAACACGAAATATAATCTAGTCTTTTGTAGTTTTTAATATCTTTCTTTAATAGCCATTCAATATCTTCTCTATGCTCATCTTCCTGATATCTTGCACCTAAATACGGCGGATTACCTAAAATATATGTTTCAATATCATTATCTTTAGGACAAACTTCATTCCAATCAATTCTTACTGCATTACCATGAACAATATTACCACCATCTTTTAATGGTAATATATTATTTGCTCTACCAAATCGTTTTTCAAACTCTACATTTATTTGATGCATAGCTAACCATAATGATAAAATAGCAATTTCATGAGCAAAGTCATCTAGTTCTATTCCATAAAACTGATTTAATTTTATTTCTGAAGGGATTACCTGCTCCATTTCAGATAAAATTGTCATTTCCAATTTACAAAGCTCTTTATAAGCAATAATTAAAAAGTTCCCAGATCCACAAGCTGGGTCAAAAATTCTAATTTTTGATAAACGAACTAATAAGTTCTGCAAATGAATATTTTTCTTTTTGCCTTCTAATATTGTACCTTTTTCAAACTCTGCTTTAAGCTCATCTAAAAATAATGGTTTAATAACCTTCATAATATTAGGTACAGATGTATAGTGCATACCTAAACCACCACGGTGCTTTGGGTCAACAACTGCTTGAATCATAGAACCGAAAATATCTGGGTTAATTCCTTTCCAATCCATTAAGCCACACTCAATAAGTAATTTTCTAGATTTTATACTAAATTTTGGAGCTGTATGCATATTCTTAAACAACCCTCCATTTACATATGGAAAGTCTTTAAAATATGATTTTACATTTTCTCTAGATTCTTCATTTAATATTTCAAATAACTCATCTAAGAATACATTTAAATCTGAACCATCAGGATTTGTAATGTCTTGTACAGTTTTAGTAAAAATACTTTCTTTTTCAAAAATACCAGTATCTTCAGCAAAAAAGCAGAATAGTAATCTTGATAAGAATACATTTAAATTATGAATATCTTCTTTAGTTTCTGGCTTATTATCAGTATAAAGAGCGTCATATAGTTTAGCCATTTTTTCTGCCGCTTTTCTATCTGCAGGGTTTTCTTCAATAACTTCTGACTTCTCTAGTCCTGCTAATGGGAAGAAAAATGATGCATTATTTTCTAATTCATTAATTGAAAAAACAACTTGTTCTTTAGTTTTTGTATCTACTGCTGCAATTTCTTCAAAATCTGTAACAATAATAAATCTACATTTATGCCTTTGTAGAACTTTAGACTCTTTTAGTTCTTCAATTAATGAAAGTAAGTTTACACCTTTTAAAACTTCTTTAAAATGAATTTTATTTTTTAACGTAATTTCGCCCGGCTCATTTGATAAATTATTATTACCACCTTTTAATCTGGTAATAGTGCTTTTAGGAGTACCAAAAGCTAATAAAAAGTCATAAATAAAATCTTCTTGTACAAAATTCTTTACAAGTTTATTAATATTTTTTTCAATTTGTGTTCTGTTCATAAGTATATTTCTATAATTGGTAGTTTTTATTTACATTATTTAATACCACTTATTATATGGTATTTTTATGTTTTTTTCAATTAAAATAACATACTTCTGGATACTATTAACTACTTATTATTTTCTTCTAATTTTTCTAGTTCTTTTTTCTTATTTAGTATATCAATTTTATACTCTAACTTTTTCTTTTCTAAAAACATAGAAAAGAAGCTTTTATTAGGTTTATTATCATTACTAATAGATCCAAACTCTTTAAACTGCTTATAAATATACTTTAAAATTTCAATAGCAATTGAAAAAACCAAAACAGTTAATGTAACTGTACCAATAGCTAATAACATATCCATAATCAAACTCCTCTATAAATATTTATCTAATTTACCGTTATACTCTAAACACAAATACTCATTAATTACAAATAAAGTAATATCATCTAATAATCTTAAATAATCATTAAACTCTTTAGCAGTCATATTTTCTGGGTAAATACCTTTATGGACAATATCAGATCTAATACCATGAATTCTACCTACTTTATTGACTATATTTTGAGGATCTTTATTATATTTATTTAAACAATTCTTTAAATACTCTTTTAGCTTCTTAATGTTTGTTGTATCTTCCATTGGATAAATTTCTAAAATCATAAATAATAGTAAAAATTTTATTTTACTATCATTCTCATCTAAATACTTTTCAAAAAAATGATATATTAAATTTAACTTATTTAAATCTACATTTTCTGGTTTTATATTAATATTAATAATATTTTCTAAATCTTTATTATTTAGTGATACAGTTTTTAACCCAATAACTGAAGCATATCTTTCAAAACGGTCATTAACGTTATAAATAATCCCCTTAAATAATTCTTTTTCAAAAAAACCATATCCATATTTTAAAGTCATTAATAACTTTATTTTCTTTAAATAATTCTCTAAACTAAAACCACCCTTTTTTTCTCTAGTTCTAAGGGTTATAATTATTAATTTTTGATTTTTTCCAGAATAATAGACTGTATCTTGTATATTTTTCATTTCATCTATTAAAGACTTTTGAAAAGATCTATTATTAAGGCTTTCAATCAATTGATAATCTGTGCTTGTTTTAAATGGTATTATTTTACCTTTGAATTCATCTACAACTTCTATTTTTACATTATCATTAATAATAAATTTATCTAATTTTGTAATAATGTTTGTTTTATATATTGCAACATACTTAATCATTTTTTATAAAGTCAGACATAGTCTACCTTCCCTCTTTCTTAATATACATTTGTTTATCAGCTAGACTGATTAGTTCTTCTGCGTTATTTGTATCAACTGGATAGTTTGCTAAGCCAATTGAACCTGAAACGATAATTTTAGCATCTTGATATGATATTTCTTTTTCTAGCTCTTGTGAAATCAAATCAATCTTAGCTTCTGCTTGAGATTTATCTGTATCTAAAAGCAAAATACAGTACTCATCTCCACCTAATCTTGTGATTAGAGATTTATTAGGGAATAACTCTTTTAAGCGCTCTGCAATAACTTGTAAGACATAGTCACCTGCTTCATGACCGTATGTGTCATTAACTGGCTTAAACTTGTTTAAGTCAATAAAGAATAAGCTTAGATTATCTGATTCATAGCTAGCTGCTTTTAATGCAGTCATAAAGCCTGTTCTATTCATTAAACCAGTTAGAGCATCTGCCCCTGCTACATTTTTACGATACTTACGAGCAACTTCTCTTAATATATCTTCTTTAAATGCCAGAACCTTTTCCTTATCATCTAAAACTGCATTTAATGTTTTTGATGAAATACCTAACGCTTTAGATGATTTTTTAATATCAGAATTAAAATGCTCTAAAGTATTTGCAACAATCTCTCTTGTTTCATCAACAGACTCTAAATCTTGTGCGCAATATCTTAAACTATCTTCTATTTTTTCTTTTTTCTTAATTTTTCTAGTTAATGCAATAACTAATCCGCCAAATGTAATAAAGAATACAGCCACTAAATCTAAGCCTGATATTGTTTTAATATCCATACCTGTTAAGCCTTGCGTAGCCCACTCCCAAAATAGAGTTGAAACACTCATAAATGTTAATACTGCTATAAA
>CEUZ01042547.1_pt1 | contig 23883 bp, 29 predicted proteins | sample 361511 | NCBI WGS metagenome assembly CEUZ01 (sample SAMEA2622822, study PRJEB7988) | marine metagenome | biome: marine biome (ENVO:00000447); feature: surface water layer (ENVO:00002042); material: "saline water (ENVO:00002010), including plankton (ENVO:xxxxxxxx)" | depth 5 m | reverse complement strand
CTAATATTTATAATTGAACAAGATTAATAAGTAAATTTTTTTTATTTAATTAAATATACCTACTTTTTCTTTAGATTTTCCACGTCTAACTTCGTCAAAGTATATTACTGTTTTTGGAACATCTTTAATGTATATAAGATAAAATTCTATGTTATCTTATAATCAAAAGTTAAGTTTATTTAGATTTGTCAGAAAAATATTTAAATTTTTTAATTTAAAAATATTTTATTCTAGAGAACAAAACTATTTAAAAGGTCTCAAAATAGATACAATAATAGATGTAGGGGTTGCTAAAGGAACAAAAGAACTTTTAAATAATTTCCCCTCGTCATATTTTCATTTAATAGAACCTAATCCAAAATTTTGGGATTATATAAGTGAAAATATTCTTACTAAATTCAACGGAAAACTTTATAAAACAGCAGCTGGTAATAAATCTGGTAGTTTTGATTTTTTTGATTTTGACGTAGCTTCGTCTTTCTTGCAAAGGAGTGATTATGCTTTAGAAAATAAAATAAATGTAAATTTAGATAAGTTAGATAATATTTTAAATGAAATAAAGTTAGAAAATGCATTGCTTAAAATCGATACTGAAGGATATGAACTAGAGGTTTTAAAAGGTGCAAATGATATTTTAAAAAAGGTAGACTACTGTATTATAGAGGTTAGATTACAAAATATAGATACATATAACTCATCAGAATTAATTAATTATTTATATGAAAGAAATTTTAAAATACACAAAATACTAAAAGTTTATTATGTAAAAGATGGTATTGATTTTATGGATATCTTGTTCAAGAAGTAAATAGGTTAAAAAGTATTTTTAAACAAAAAAAATAATAATCCAAAAAGATGTTAAACCAGATATAATTGTAAGTATTAAATTTTTTGTAAAAATACCAAATAAAAAAGCTATTGATATTGCAATTACTTTTGGATCATTAAATTCAACTAAATTTCCCTCATTACTTAAAAAAACTGCTGGGAAAATTATTGCTGGAAAAACTGCTGATGGAACATAATTTAATAGCTCTTTAGTTTTTGGACCCAATTTATTAGGTTTAATAGCTAAAATAGATCCAAGTCTAGTAAAATAATTTATAAATCCTGCTATTATTATTGAAATCCAAATATTCATTTTTTTTTTTTAAATTTTATTATAAAAAAAGCTCCAACTAAAGCTATTAAGCTTGAAATTATTATATAAGATTTGAATGGTGCATTAAAAAAAATAATCGAGGTAATTCCAGATAAAATTATGACTACTAAATGATCGTAGTTTCTTAAATAACTTACTAACAAAGCCAAGAATGTTAGAGGTATTGTAAAAGTTAAACCTAATTCTTCCGGCACAATTGATCCTAAAATTATCCCAGCGATTGTTGTGATTTGCCAAATGAACCACAATGTTAAACCTGATCCTAATAAATGATAATGTTTAAATTTATTATTTTTATTTTTAAGAAAAAATTCATTTGAAACAGCGAAAGCTTGATCAGTTAAAATATATGATAAACCTATTTTCCAATAAATTGATAACTTGTTTATATGTTGACTTACAACTGCGCCATAAAGTAGATGCCTAGTACTCACTACAGACGAAGATGTTACAGCCACTAAAGAAGAAGCTCCAGCAGATAAAAGCTGAAAAATAACAATCTGACTAGCTCCACTAAAAATAATGATTGAAGAAGCGTATGTTATATATGGTCCAAATCCTAATTCTATGCCTATGGCTCCAAAAATTATACCAAAAGGTATAACTGGGATCATTAAAGGAAGAATATCTAAAAATCCCTGAAAAAATAATTTTTTTCTAGATTGCATTAAACTTTATCTTAAAACTTTGTTAACGATATTAGCTATATATACAATATCATTATTTTTCATCTTAAAGTATGATGGTAAGTAAAGACCAAACTTTGATATAAATTCTGAATTTGGATACTTTCTATTTTTTTTAAAAATTTTTAATTGTTTAAATATTTTTTGATTTGTCATTGGATAAAAAAAAGGTCTAGTTGCAATTCCATAATTTGAAAGTATTTTTGCTAGATTTTTTGCAGTCATTCGTTTGTTTTGTATAACAATTCCAACAACCCAGTAAATATTTTTTGAATATTTATTTTTAGGAGGAAGTATTTGAATATTAGGATTACTTTTAAGTAAATCATAATATTTTTTTCCAATATCCATTTTTTTTTTAACAATAGATTTTAGATTATTAATTTGACTTAGCCCTAAAGAAGCTTGAATATTAGTCATTCTATAATTCCACCCGATATCATCATGATTGAATCTTTCTTTTTTCCCAAAACACAAGTTTCTTAATGATTTGCATTTATTATAAAAGTTTGGATTATTTGTAGATATCATTCCTCCTTCCCCAGTAGTAATTTGCTTGTTAGCGTAAAAACTAAAAGTGCTTATATCTCCAAAGGAGCCACAAATTTTATTTTTATATTTCAATCCAATGACTTCAGCGGCATCCTCAATAATGAATATTTTCTTATTTTTTAAAATATTCATTATCTTATCCATGTTATTTGGAAATGAGTAGATATGAGTAATTATAATTGCCTTAGTTTTCTTTGAGATTTTTTTTTTAAGTTCTTCAATATCAATATTCCAATTATCTAAATTGCAATCTATAGGAATTGGTTTTGCATTTTGTTTAATAACAGCCAAGGCATTAGAAATAATTGTAAAATTAGGTATTATTACCTCATCATTTTTTTTAAGATTTAAGGCTTTTACTGCAATTTCTAGAGCTGCAGTTCCACTTGATACAGAAACAGAAAATTTACGATTAACTAATTTGCTGAATTTGTTCTCAAATTTAATAACCTCTGGGCCGTCCGATGATATCCATCCGGATTTTAATACTTTATTAACATCCAAGATATTTTTATTAGTAATATAGGGTTTGCTTACCGGAAATTTAATTTTTTTTAAATTTGATTTTTTTTTCATCAACTTTGTTAAATTTAATTTTATCTCTTGATAATTTATATGGACCTTGTTTTACTTCTATCATTTCTAAATCTTTTAAAACTTTAAATCCATGTCCCCCATGAACAAGCATAATTATATCACCTGCATATACTTTTTTGCTAAATAAATATTTTTGATAATTATCATAAAAATCAACTCTTAAAATTCCTTTTAAAAGTAAAATCACTTCAGTTGTTTTTAAAATTTTGGTTAACCTTTTGTTATGTTGATGGGGCATTATCAAATGATTTTTTTTATGTTTCATATAACCAAACTGCTGCGTATCATTATCTTTGGTAAAAAAATTAATGCCTTTGTTTGATCTAAATTTTTTTCTAACAATTAAGGCGTACTGTTTTTTTTTGTATATTACTTTTTCAATCATAAATTATCTTCTAAATATTGTTTGAAATAATCTTATAATATAAAAAAAACCTAAGTACAAAAATCTTGATATATTGGGAAAACTTTTGCTATTACCGTCAATATCTATTGGATGAGTGTAAGGTATTTCTAGGATTTTGTTCCCTTTTTTTTCAGCATGCGATAAAAATTCAACAAAAAATTCTCCATGACCTGTTGCAACAGGAACTACATCTAAAAGAACATTTCTATTCATTACAAATATACCACTACTTAAATCTTTAACTTTTGATCTTAAAATAAATCTTGCAAGATTATTTATAAGTTTGCTCGCTACGACCCGGACTAAGTTTCTATCATCTTTCCCGCCAGATATATATCTCGACAACAATACGATATCAAAATTTTCAAGGTTTGAAATCATTTCAGGAAATTTTGATGATAAGGAACCCATATTTGAATCAAGCCATCCGACAACATCACCTGATGAATTTATTAAACCAGTTAAAAAAGCCGTTGCAAGTCCTTTATTTTTCTTTCTATTAAATACTTTTAAATTATCGTTCCTAATATTCTTAATTAATTCGAAAGTTCCATCTGGAGAATTATCATCTACAACGATAATTTCGACATTTGGTATATTTTTAAAAATTTCATTTATTGTAAATTCAATAGAATTCTTTTCGTTAAACGTAGACAAAATAATGCTAATTTTTTTATTCACAATTGAGACTTATAATCTATTTTAAATTATACAAATTGAATACCCTTTTTCTTTACTTAAATAAAAACTATCAATAAATCTAATATTTTTTACATTTTGAATTAAATCTTTTTCATAGTTTATGATAACTGCTATTGTTTTTTTTAATTTTTTCACTTTTGATAATTTTTTCATAAAATTTAAAAAATCTCTTTTTTTGTTAAAAGGAGCACTTAAGAACAAAACATCAAAATGTTCTTTTTTAAAATTTATTTTTGTGAAGTCTTTTTTTTTAATTATAATATTTGTGTTATTTTCAAAAATATTTTTACAATATTTGTATTGTGCATCAAAAAATTCAATGCCAGAAATTTTTTTTTTATAAAAATTTTTGTTTATAAAATCTAAAATTCTTCCAGAGCCACATCCTAAGTCAATAACACTCTTAAACCTTATATTGTTTAAAGTTTTTTTAATCTTATACAAAAAGAAATATGGACAAGGAATATTATCAGCCATCAACTTATTTTTAGAAAAATTAATTTTAAAACCCTTGAAGCCAGATAAATAATAATATAGTTCAAAATAAATTATTACAAAAATAAATAATTTATAATCATTAAAAATTCTAAATAGACTTTCAAATAATTTCATATTTTTACTAACAATATGTCTTTTGATTTCATATTACTAAGAATTCCAACACTCCAAATACTTTTGATTGAAATAATTTTAAAATTATATTTCTTTAAATAAGAAATAAGTTTCTTATACTTCGTATTAAAGTTATTTTTATTTCCTAATATTTCTACTTGTATAATTTTAGTTTTTTTAAGAATATTTTTTGCACCCATAAGAACTTCCATTTCTGATCCCTCTACATCAATTTTTAAAACATCTATTTGACTAATTTTTTTTGATTTGCAAAAATTATCTAATTTTTGAGTTTTGACTACAAAAGTTTTGAATTTTTTACCCATATTAAAACTTAAAAATTTTCTTGTTAAATTCCAAAACTTATCATTTTTAACTATCGTTTTTAGTGACGATCCAGATGATGGAAAAAAATCATTTAAGTAATAGTTTTGTCTATTTTCAATATTAGAAAATGCAATTTTATAATGTTTAAAATCTCTTAATTTGATATTTGGATTTGGATCAAATAAATAAAAGTGAATTTTTTTGCTAAATAACTTATCCTTAAGATTTCTTGAAAAATTTCCTTGAAAACATCCTATATCAAATACGACAAATTTTTTTTTTTTATCGAGATGATTGACTATTAATGACGAAAAGTCATTCATAATATATTTGTCTAGAAAATTGTAAATCATTGAATATTTATAATAATTATTTTAATAACATATAATCTATTAAATGAATCAATATATTTTAAAAAATAAAAATACAATAATTTATGTATCGATATTTTTGTCGTACATTTCACTTTTAATTGGTTTCTTTCTTAACGAAGATCTAGCTGGTGGTGCCGCTCAAGACTTTAACTTTTATATTTCAGTACTAAATACTTTTAATAATGATTTCACAAACTCTTTTTTAAATTATAAAGCTTTTGACTCTGATCACTCTCCTTTTTTTGTATCATTTTTGACATTAATTAATATTTTTGAAAAATTAAATTTTTTACCTATTTCGAATAACATAGATAATAAATATCAAAATATAATAAATTATGGTTTCAAATATGATTTCTTAAGATTTGTTTTTTTACATATTTGTTTGTTAGTACCTTTTATATTTTATAAAAGTTTAAAGTTAATATTTAAAGGATGTGATAATGTTTACTTAATATTATTATCTTTGATAATTTTATATTCTCCATACTTTCGTGCTTATGCAATTTGGGCAGGTGAGACAAATTTAGGACTAATATTTTTAATTCTTTCAACTTATTTTTTCTTGAATATTGATAAAACATATAGTGCAAAAGAAAGAAAATTGTATATTTTTCTTAATGTTTTATTTTTTGCCTTATCTGCTTATTCGAGACCAATATATTCGCTAATAAGTATTTATTTTTTTTATAAAATATTTTTAAAATATTCATTTAGAGCTGAAACAATTTTATTTATTTTGTTTAATATATTGTTGTCATCTCCTGCTCTATATTATTTTATAATTTTAGATAATTATTCTTTTACACAATATATCAATTTTTTTTATAATCCTACGTTAACTCTTTATTCAACTAATATTATACTTTCTTCATCTATAATCTTTTTTTATTCAATTCCTTTTATCATAAACAACTATAATTTATTTGCTAAAGAAATTTTATTGTTAAACAGAAAAAACTTTATTTACTTTTTATTAGCAACTAGCTTAGGAAGTTTTTTAATATATAATTTTAATTATTCTATTGAGATGAATGGTGGTGGTGTATTTTATATTTTATCGAATAAAATATTTAATAATAATTATATATTATATCCTGTTTCAATATTTTCGTTATATGCAATATTTAGTATTATATTAAAAAAAAACTTAAATGATCTTTTATTAATTATTTTAATATTCTGTTTCGATCCAGATCCTTGGATTTACCATAAAAGCTTTGATCCAATTTTATACTGTCTATTTTTTACATTATTTAATAATAATATTTTTAAAAATCTTAATAGATATAATCAGTTTTTTTACACTAGAAATATAGTTATATTTTTTATTACTTTTTTTGGGATGCTATTAATTTATAGAAATTTTATTTAAATAATTTTTTTAATTTATTTAAAATTCTATATTTAATAGGGGGATTAGTAAAACCCTGGGCAATAATAAAATCGTCGATATCATCACTCTGTTTAATCTCATTAGGATGAGTCAATGGAAAATCAAGGTTTTCTAATTTTAAAGAATTCCATTTGTTTGGATTTGGCCCTGATGCTTTTTCATCATATCCTATATTTGAAATTAAATTTTTCTCTGGGATAATTGTTAAACGTTTATGTATGATGCTTGTTAGAAACCAGGCCCTATCCCACATAATGTTATTTGGATAATTATTTTCCATCATCTTTATAAAATAATCTGAATTTTTTTTATTATTAAAAAATTTTTCAATGATTTTATTTTCTTTAATCTTTGGCCAACTTTTCATTTCTACATCATGAAATTCTTCCCACCTATTTTTCCAAGTAGCCCACCCCCAGCAATTAACTATATTAGAAAAATAATAACTTTGTTTTATTTTATAATTAAAATTTTTATGGTTAAGAAAATTTGACCCACTTATTTGCCCTATTCTTTGGTCATTTTCATATTTTTCTAGCAATTCGTTACAAAAAGAGAAAAAATTTTCATTTGGAAAACAATCATCTTCTAAAATTATAGCTCTATCATTAGTTTGGAATACCCAATTAATAGCTTCTGGAATATTATATTTTAAACCTGTATTTTTTTCTTTATACAACACTTCTATATTGTTGTATTGCTTCGAATAGCTTTGGATTATTCTTTTAGTTTTGCTACATTCCAAGTTATCAACTTCGTTTCTAGGTCCATTATTATAAATAAATATTTTATTAATTTTATTTTCAATTAATATATTTATTAACTTTTCAGTATTATCAGGCCTTTTAAATGTAATTAAAAGTACAGGAGCATTTCTATTATTGCTTTGAAGCATTAATATTTATTTGAGCAGTTTAAAGTTTTGTTGATACCAATTAATTGTTTTTGATAATCCAACATCTAGATTAGTTTTTGGTTTCCAGCCAAGTTCTTTAGAGATTTTACTAAAATTTAATTTCTGATTTTTAATTTCTCTCTTAGAGCTATTTGCAATATAGTAGTTTATCTTCCCTTTCATTTGTAATTGAATTTTTTTTACCAAATTAACTACATTTGAATTGAAATTAGAACTAACATTATAAATTAATAATTTATTTTTATTTGAATTTATTAATTTTTTCATTACTAAATTATAAGCATCAGCTGCATCCTCAACGTATAAATAATCTCTAGTAAGTTTTCCATTAGATCTGATTTTTAATTTTTTATTTTTGAAAGTATTTATTATCGTTTCAGGAATAATCCTTTTTAAATTAAAGTCTCCAGGACCATAAAGATTAGCGCATCTTAAAATACCTACCGATAAACCATAAGTTATGGAATATGATTGTGAGATTAAATCAGATGCAGACTTTGAAACATCATATGGATATATTGCATTTAATTTATCACTCTCTTTGTAACTGCTTGATTTTTTCTCACCATAAGCTTTATCTGAAGATGCGTATATAAAGACTATTTTAGGATTAGTATTTTTTATACATTCAAGTATGTTTACAGTTCCCATTATATTATTTTCATACGTGTCCTTTGGTTTTTGTAAAGAGTTTAAGACTTGAGTTGTTGCACCTAAGTGAAAAATTACATTTATTCTGTGTTTTTTTATAATGTTTGTTATAAAAACTTTATTGTTAAAACTTCCCAAAACAACTTTATAGTCTTTTGGTTTCTTATTTTTATATCTATAAAAGTTTTTTTTTTTATCAATACTTATAACATTATTACTTTTAGAAAGTTTTCTGATAATAGAACCAGCTAACAAACCAAAACCACCTGTAACGAGTATATTTTTTTTCATATTATAGTTTTATCTTTTCTTTGTTTAAACTTATTAGATCTTGTTTATGATTAACCGTATGAAAAAAACCTTTATGAAAATAATATCCAAGTTTTTTTTTCTTGATTTGTTCTGTTAGGAACTCTGTTTCGAGTTCAGCATTTTTTGTTTTATAATTTACAAGAGCTGAGGATTTAAAAAAATAATAACCAATATTTGTTGGGTATGGCAACATTGGCTTTTCTGCAAACTTGGTAACTAAGCTTTTATTTATTACTACATGTCCAAATGGTGATTTCATTTTAGCTAATGACATTACTCCATTGTAATGATTTCTTGTAAATTTATTATAAATACTATTTATATTTATATCGCATATAGCGTCACCATAATTTATACCAATATTTTTATAATTTTTTAAATATTTAAGAGATTTTTTTATTCTATTTAATTTTTTAGTATTATTTTTGGTATCGAAGAGAAAAATGTTTATTGAGTTTCTTTTCAAGTTTGTAAATTTTTTATTTAGTAAGTTTATTTTATATTTTCTTTGATTTCTTTTATTTTTAAAAAATAATTTAAATAATTTTTTTTTATGTCCCAAAGGTAGAATAAAATGATTAAATCCATATTTATAATATGCATTAAACATATGTATCAATATGGGCTTTTTCCTAATTTCCGCAAGTTGTTTTGGATTATTTTCATCATCTATATATCTAGACCCTTTTCCTCCAACTAACAGTATTATAGGTGTTTTTTTAAATATCATTACAATTAACTTCGTATATTAAATTTTATTCAAACATCAAGTATATATAATTTGTTAAGTTAAGTACGATTTAATATTAATAAAAAATTAAAATTCATATATACAATCAAGTTAAATGACCAATCAACAAAGATCAAAAACAAATTCAGGATTTATTGATTTTTTGGAAAATATTATAAGGAGGCATCCTCTAGTATATTTCTTTGCCAGATCAATAGTAAGATATACTAATATTTTTGAAGAAGATGCGAATGGAGTAAAATACTTAAACTTTAAAAATCCATTAAATATAATTGATGTTGGTGCAAGTGATGGTATTGCAACAAATTTTTTTATAAAAAATTTAACTGTAAATAAAGTAATTTGTTATGAGCCAAATAAATCATATGTAAATATATTAAAAACATTAAATCGAAATAAGATCATAGTTAAGCCATATGCTATTGGTAGTAAAAAAATTACAAAAGTAATTTATTTTCCAAGATACAATTTCTTATCTAAAAAGTTAGATTTAATTCCTTATACTTATTACGATAAAAAAAAACTTATTAAACAAGTTAATCTCGATTTTAATTTTAGAAAGAATATTAAAATTGTAAAAGATAAACTAAAAGTTAAAAGTGCGGGTAAAATAAACTCTGATGTTGATTTAATTAAGATAGATGTAAATGATAACGGTCTATCAGTTTTGAAAGGATTATCAAATGTAATCAAAAAATGTAAGCCTGCACTTCTAATTGAAACAGACTCTGAAATAAAAAAAATTGAAAGATATCTCAAAAAATATAGATATGGAAAATACTATTTTTCTAATTCAAAAAAACAATTTTTTAAAATTAAAAAACAGTATCCTCTAAACACTTATTTTCTTCAAACAAGACATTTGAACTAGGCATTATATTTATTAAGTTCATCATCCATCATTATTTTAATTAGTTTTTTTAAATCAGTTTTTACTTTATATTTAAAAACCTTTTTTGCTTTTGAAATATCGCCTCTAAGAACGCCTGTTTTTGATGGACGTAAAAACTTTTTGTTAATTTTTAAGTATTTTTTGTAATTTAAACCTACGTATTCAAAACAACTTTTAACAAAATATTCTACTGAGTGCGTTTTTCCTGATGCTATAATAAAAAAATCAGGTTTTTTTAATTGCATTATTTTCCAAGCACTTTCTACATAATCCTTCGCATAACCCCAATCTATTTTTGCACTTATATCCCCTAGTTCAATGTATTTCTTTTTACCATGATATATTGCACAAACATTTTCGACAATTTTTTTAGTTACATATCCGTTATTTCTTTTTGGGGACTCATGATTATAAAATATAGCTCCACATAGAAACATATTATATATTCTACTGTACATCTTGCATGCTTGAAAGGCAGAAGCTTTTGCTAAAGCATATACACTATTTGGATTTAATTCTGTTTTTTCATTTTGCTTACTCAATTTACTCAATCCAAAAATATTTGAAGATATTGGCTGAAAATATTTTATTTTTTTTTTATGTTTTAGAATTTCTAGAATATCAATTACAGATATAATAGTTGTTTTTAACGAATATATTGGAATTTCGTAACTCCATACTATGTTATCCTGATCAGCAAAGTTATAAATTTCTTTGGGTTTAACCTTTTCTATTGTGTTACTCAGAGAAACATTATCTAATATATCTCCTTTATGTAAAAAAAATTTTTTATTAAATATTTTTTTATTATTTATCAAATGGGTAATATTTTTGGTATTACCTGTTGCTGACTTCCTTAGTAAACCGTGAACTTCGTATTTTTTGTTTATTAGTAAATCTGCCATATATGATCCATCTTGACCAGTAACACCTAAAATCAAAGCTTTTTTTTTCATATATTTATACTAATTTAGTATTCTAAATTTAGGATATGGTAAAATAAATTTTCCACCTTTTTTTAACCATTTCTTTTCTCTTTTTATAAATTCTTTGATGAATCCATAAGGCATAACGAAAAAATAGTCTGGATTTAATTTTCTAGCTTTTGCCTCTGAAACTATTTTCAATCCTGAGCCAATTGTGTATTTATTCCACTTTTCCGGACTTCTTTCTGCTGCATAAGGTATAATTTTAGAATTAATCCCATAATATTGTAATAATGTATTACCTTTTGTAGAAGCGCCATAAAGAAAAACCTTCTTACCTTTAATTTTACACTCATTTAAAAAATTTAGACATTTAATTTTATTTGATTCAACATTTTTTATAAATTTCTTAATGTCATTTAGGCTAGTTTTTTCTTTATACTTAATTGATTTAATTAGATTTTTTTTACAGTATATTCTATAACTTCCACCATTAATTTTATTTTCCTCTATTTTCATTATTTTAAATCCATTTTTTTCAAATAAAAATTTTAGCGATGGATAAGAATAAAATTCTAAATGTTCGTGGCAAATATTTCCTAAATCATTTTGTTCTATCATTGAGTTTAAACACATAAGTTGTGCAATAAAAACACCATTATCATCCAAGGATTTTGCAGCATCAGAGATAAATTTTGATGGATTTTCCAAATCATAAAACATTCCAATGGCGGTAATAACTTTGGGTTTGTTTATTTGATTTTTTTTAATCAAATTATTCAAATGTTTATATTCCCAAAAATCATTAATAATAAAATCGGAATTTTTTTTTAATTCTTTAGTTAGATTTTTAGCAGGTTCACAGCCAATAGTTTTATATCCTTTATCCTTAAAATACTTAAGCATTGTCCCGTCATTTGCACCAATATCTAGGATTGTATCACCTTTTTTTAAAAGTGACATTTTTTCTACTTTTGTAAATATATCTTTAAGAGCTATTCTCATTGTATTGGTTACACCGGACCTATACCAATAAAATTTTTTATACATTATTTCTTGTGGTGCCGAATGTTGTAGCTGAAGAAGTTTACACCTTTTACAATAGACTAATATTAATGGTGCTTTAACTCCTCTAAATATCTTTTTTTTTTCAACAAAATTGCTTACATAATGATTTCCATAATCATGGAGTTTGATCAATTTTTTATATTTACATAATCTGCAACAATTTATTTTTTTAGTTTTTGGAATTTTCATCTTTTAATTAAAGCCTTTTTTAAGTATTTTTTATCAAGTCTACAATCTTTGTAGCCTTGCTTTATTACATTTAAATATCTTTCAGTTGGATACATAAATTTAGTTTTGCGAACCATAATATAAGTCATCACTGTTTTATTATAGTATTTAAAGTATAATTTTTTATAAAGTATAGGATAATCTTCGTAAACATCCAATTTTTTCTCATCACTTTTTGAAATTTCAAACAAAGCACCTGTAACTAATGAATTTTTTTTCTTATCAATATCTGCAGCTCTATATTTACTTCTAAAATTAAGTTTATATCCTTTTAGATCAAATTTTTTTAAAAAAACAGAATCTTTGCACCTTCTTTTCATTTGAAAATGATTTAGATTGCTACCATAAGCAAAATATAGCATTAAAGTTCCTTCACTATTTCGATGCTTTTTGAATTGACAAATTCTAATATTTCTAAATTACATTCATCTAATTTTTTTTTGTTCGATGATCGTAGTACTATTGAAACACCAAGTTTTCCAGCCCTAAAAAAAGGATAACTTCCAATCTCTACTTCTTTATTTTTTTTTTGAATTTCAGCAATAGATTTTGCAATTTCACTTTCGACTGTTCTGAGACTTATGGTTATATTTAAAATTGGATCTCCACCTATTAATATATTATTTAGTCCTCCAATCATGGATTGTAGGATTGATGGTACGCCAGGTAGACAAAACACATTATCAATAAAAAATCCTGGAGCTCCACTTGTGGGATTTAAAATAAGTTTAGCTGTAATAGGCATCTTTGCCATCTTTTGTCTACCTTCATTAAACTCACCAGGTTTATAATATTTTTCTAATATTGAATAAGCTTCTTTGTGAAAACCATATTCTACATTAAAAGCTTTGGAAACTGATTCAGCTGTAATATCATCATGAGTCGGCCCAATGCCTCCTGTTGTAAAAATATAATTAAATTTTTTTCTCAAACTATTTACAGTATCAATAATTTTTTCCTCGATATCAGGAATTATTCTTACCTCTTTAACTTCAATACCAAGAGAATTTAACCATTTTGCAATGGTACTAGTATTTATATCCTTTGTTCTCCCTGATAAAACCTCATTACCAATAATGATTATTCCAGAAGTTATTACTTTTTTATTTTCCATTTCTTAATATAAATAAATTTAAATGAAATTTACCAACACTTTAATCAAAGGCAAATTAATTAAAAGATATAAAAGATTTTTTGCAGATGTTGAAGTAAATAATAAAGTAATTACTGCTCACTGCCCTAATACAGGTTCAATGCTAGGTTTATTGAATAAAGGTAATGACGTTTGGCTCTCAAAGAATGATGATCCGAAAAGAAAACTAAAGTTTACACTTGAAATGCTTAGGTCAAATAAAAAAGTGATTGGCGTAAATACGCATAGAGCAAATAGAATTGTTGAACATGGTTTAAAAAATAAATTAATTAAAGAGTTTGTTAGTGTAAAAAAAATTAAACCAGAATTTAAATACTCTGACGACACAAGATTTGATTTTTTATGTGATAAATACATTATAGAAGTAAAAAATGTGACATTAAATAGAGAGGCAGAAGTGGCTGAATTTCCTGATGCAATAACTGTGAGAGGGACAAAACACCTTAAAAAATTAAGTGAATCAATACAACATGGTTTTAAACCATATGTTTTATTTTTAATTCAAATCCAAAATATATCTAAATTTAGAATAGCAAAAGACATAGATTCAGATTATTATGTTAATTTTCTGAAAGCTAAAAAAAATGGTTTAAAATTTATTGCATATAAATGCAAATTAAATTCAAAAGAAATTGTGATTGAGAAAAAAATACAAATTGACCATGGATAAATATAAAGAGAAATTTGAAAAAATGCGGATTGCTGGAAGTTTAGCATCTAAAACTTTAGATATGTTAACAGAGTATATTATACCTGGAATTACAACTGATAAAATTGATATGCTGGCATTTGAATTTATAAAAGATAACGGCGGGTATTCTGCTCCTCAATTCTACAGAGGATATAAAAAATCTCTTTGTACGTCTTTAAATCATGTAGTTTGCCATGGGATACCCTCTGATCGAGTTCTTGAGGATGGAGAGGTCATTAATGTAGATGTTACAGCTATTGTTAATAATTATTATGGTGATACAAGTAGAATGTTTATAGTTGGAAATGCATCAGTTAAAGCTAAAAATTTAATTGAGGTCACTTATAATTCAATGATGAGTGCAATTAAAATTTTAAAACCTGGAGTTAAATTAGGTGATATTGGTTATGAAATTCAAAGTTATGTGGAAGAAAAAGGGTATTCAGTAGTAAGGGATTTTTGTGGGCATGGAATAAGCAATACATTTCATGAAACTCCCAATATTTTACATTATGGAAAGAAAAATACAGGACAGGAAATTTATCCAGGTATGACATTTACAATTGAACCAATGATAAATGCTGGAAAGTATGATGTAAAAATTTTAAATGATGGATGGACGGCAGTAACCAAAGATAAGTCTTTATCTGCACAATTTGAACATACTGTGGGTATTAATGAAAATGGATATGAAATTTTTACAGAATCTGTTAAAGGTTATAATAAACCTCCTTATTAATAATGATTGATAGATATTCTAGAAAAGAACTTAAAGTTATTTGGTCAGAGGAAAACAAATATAAAATTTGGCTTAAAATAGAAATTGCTGCTGCGGAAGCGATGGAAAAATACAAAATTATTCCCAAAGGGGTTTCTTCAGTAGTAAAAAGAAAAGCAAAAATTAAAGTAAAAAGAATTCACGAAATTGAGGCTAAAGTAAAACATGATGTGATTGCTTTTTTAACATCAATTACTGAACAAGCTGGCATCAAAGCCAGGTATTTACATCAAGGAATGACATCATCAGATGTTTTAGATACCGCTTTTAATATTCAGTTAAAACAATCTGGAGAAATTCTACTAAACGACATAGATAAAATTCTCTCAGTTTTAAAAAAGCAAGCTAAAAAACATAAATTTACACCCTGTATAGGAAGAAGTCATGGAATACATGCGGAACCTATAACTTTTGGTTTAAAATTGGCTTCATTTTATGAAGAGTTTAAAAGAAATAGAAAAAGACTTTCTAGCGCAATATACGATATTTCTTCATGTGCAATTTCTGGGGCCGTGGGTACATACGCAAATATAAACCCAAAAGTTGAAAGTTACGTGGCTAAAAAACTTAAACTTTACCCTGAGCCAATCTCTACGCAAATAATACCTAGAGATAGACATGCGCATTATTTTACAGTTTTAGGAATAATAGCAGGAAGTATCGAGAGAGTGGCAACTGAAATTAGACACTTGCAAAGATCGGAAGTTTATGAGCTACAAGAGTTTTTTTCAAAAGATCAAAAAGGATCATCTGCTATGCCACATAAAAAAAATCCAATTTTAAGTGAAAACCTAACAGGTCTTTCTAGAATTGTAAGGAGTCATACCATTCCAGCGCTAGAAAATATTGCTTTATGGCATGAAAGAGACATTTCGCACTCCAGCGTTGAGAGAAACATAGGGCCAGACGCAAACATCACATTAGATTTTGCTCTATCTAGATTATCAAGTGTTTTAGATAAAATGATTATTTATCCCAAAAAAATGAAGCACAACTTAAATTTTACTAAAGGTCTTATTTTTTCACAGGAGATAATGCTTGAACTTACAAAAGGCGGAATAAGTAGGGAAAAATCATATAAAATTGTACAAACATATGCAAAAAGATGTTTTGCAGAAAATAAAAATTTATTTGATTTAATATCTAAAGATAAATTGATTATGAAAATTATAAGTTTAAAAAAATTAAATACGATTTTTAATTATTCAAGTCATTTTAAAAATATTAATTTTATTTTTAAAAGAGTATTTAAAAAATGAAAAAAGGTAAAAAAATTTATGAAGGTAAGGCAAAAATTATATTTGCTTGTGCTGATAAAAATTTAGTAATTCAACACTTTAAAGATGATGCTACGGCATTTAATAATCAAAAAAAAGCAAATATTGAAGGCAAAGGAATATTAAACAATAGAATTTCAGAACATATTTTATCGGCTTTAAAGGATGCTGGTATCGAAAATCATTTAGTCAAACGTCTTAATATGAGAGAACAATTAATTGATTTGGTTGACATTATTCCAATAGAGTTTGTTGTAAGAAATATTGTTACTGGCTCTTTAACTAAAAGACTTGAAATAGAAGATGGCACTAAGTTAAGCCGCCCATTAATAGAGTTTTTCTATAAGAACGATAAACTTGGAGATCCATTAATTGCGAGAGAACACATTGATGCTTTTGAATGGGCATCTGTCACAGAATTAGATTTTATAAATGAACAGTGCCTACGTATTAATGATTTTTTATTAGGAATGTTTAAAGGGATAGGAATTAAATTAGTTGATTTTAAACTTGAATTTGGAAAAAGAAAATCTGATGGTAAGATTGTGCTTGCTGATGAAATTAGTCCTGACACTTGTAGGTTATGGGATGCTGAGACAGATAAAAAACTGGATAAAGATAGATTTAGAAAAGACTTAGGAAATGTTGTTGAAGCTTATCAGGAAGTTGCAAGAAGACTGGGAATTTTTCACGAACAAGTTAGCAACGTTAGACCAATTAAGTTTCCTAAACCTACAGCTGTTAAAATAAAGAAAAAATAATGAAAATAAAAGTTATAGTCACACTAAAGAATGGTGTTTTGGATCCTCAAGGAAAAGTAATTCAACAAACATTGAATGGAATGAGTTTTAATAAAGTTACTGAAGTAAGGCAGGGAAAATTTTTTGAAATAAACGTTGATGAAACAAATGAAACTAAAGCTAAAATACAAGTAGAAGAAATGTGTAAAAAACTATTAGCTAATCTTGTGATAGAAGATTATAAAATAATTTAATTATTGATGAAATCTTCAGTAATTGTTTTTCCTGGATCTAATTGTGATAGAGACATGGATGTAGCTCTTAAAAAATTTGGTTTTAAAAACCAAATGGTTTGGCACAACGATCAGTCAGTACCTAAAAGTGACCTCATAGTACTTCCTGGTGGTTTTTCATATGGTGATTACTTAAGATGTGGAAGTATTGCTTCAAAATCAAATATAATTAAATCTGTTATTGAGTTTGCAAATTCTGGCGGATTAGTTCTTGGTATATGCAATGGATTTCAAATATTAACTGAAACTGGTTTGTTATCAGGAATTCTTCAACAAAATAGATATCTTAATTTTATTTGTAAAAACGTTTTCGTAAAAGTTAAAGATAAAAAAAATAAATATTTTAAAAATATAAAGAAGGATATTTTAGAATTACACATTGCACACAACGAGGGAAATTTTTTTTGTACAGAACAAGAATTAAAATCTTTAGAAGATAATAGTCAAATAGCAGTTACATACTGTGATGCCAATGGATTAGAAAAAGATGATTATAATCCAAATGGTGCAATTAAAAACATAGCCGGAATTTTTAATAAAAATAAAAATATTTTGGGAATGATGCCACATCCAGAGAGAATGATTGATAAATACCTTTCTGGAGAAGACGGGTCACTTTTCTTTGAAAATCTTCTGGGGAATTTAAAATAATGGAAGTTACAGAGTCAGTTGCTATTGATCATGGTTTAAAAAAGGAAGAATTTTCCAAAATATGTGAATTATTAAAAAGAACACCGAATATTACAGAACTTGCAATATTTTCTGCAATGTGGAATGAGCACTGTTCATATAAGTCATCTAGAAAACATTTGAAAAAACTTTACACGAAAGGAAAACAAGTAATTCAAGGTCCTGGTGAGAATGCTGGTGTTATAGATATTGGCGACGATGATGCTATTGTTTTTAAAATAGAAAGCCACAATCATCCCTCTTTTATTGAGCCGTATCAAGGTGCAGCAACAGGTGTTGGAGGTATTATGAGGGATGTTTTCACCATGGGAGCGAGACCTATTGCTAATTTAAATTCTATTCATTTTGGCTCACCTCAAAATAAAAAAACAAAAAATCTCTTAAGAGGAGTTGTAAAGGGTATAGGGGGGTATGGTAATTGTATTGGTGTTCCTACAATTGGAGGACAAACCTCTTTTGATGAATCATATAATGGAAATATTTTAGTAAACGCTATGACTGTCGGTTTAGTAAATAAAAATAAAATATTTTATTCAAGAGCGGCTGGAATAAACAAACCTGTAATTTATGTTGGTTCAAAAACTGGAAGGGATGGCATACATGGTGCAAGTATGGCTTCAACTACCTTTGATGACAAAATTGAGGAAAAAAAACCAACTGTTCAAGTCGGAGATCCATTTACAGAAAAACTTTTGTTAGAAGCTTGTTTAGAATTAATGGAAGATAATTCAATTATTGCAATTCAAGATATGGGCGCAGCAGGATTAACTTCATCAAGTATTGAAATGGCATCTAAAGGAAACTTGGGTATTGAACTGGATTTAAGTAAAGTTCCATGTAGAGAAGAAAATATGACTCCATACGAAATAATGTTATCAGAAAGCCAAGAGAGAATGCTCATAATTTTAGAAAATGGTAAGGAGAAACATGCTAAAAATATATTTGATAAATGGAATTTAGATTTTGCTATAATCGGAAAGACAACTAAATCAAATAATATTGAATTAATTTTTAAAAATAACAAAGTTGCCCAAATACCAATTAATCTATTGGCAGAAAATGCACCTGTTTATGATAGAAAATGGAAAAAAACAAAGTTACCTCAAAAACTTAAATTTAATAAAGATGAATTTAAATCATTAAGTTTATCCGATTGTTTAAAAAAAATATTAAGCAATCCTAATATTGCTGAAAAAAAATGGATATGGGATCAATATGACCATACAGTTATGGGTAATACAATACAAAAACCTGGTGGTGATGCAGGTGTTGTAAGAGTCCATGAATCTAATAAAGCTATTGCTGCCACAGTGGATTCATCAGCATCGTATTGTTATTCTCATCCACTTAGTGGAGGAAAACAAATTGTATGTGAAAGCTGGAGAAATTTAATTTCAGTTGGAGCAAAACCAATGGCAATAACAAATTGTTTAAATTTTGGAAATCCTGAAAAAGAGAAAAACATGGGAGAGTTTGTAGAAAGTGTTGATGGAATATCTGAGGCTAGCAAATATTTGGAATTTCCAATAGTTTCTGGAAACGTATCATTTTATAATGAAACAAAAGATAAAGGTATAAAACCTACTCCAACAATAGGTGGCGTGGGACTAATAAAAGATTATAAAAATATGATTAGCATGGATTTTAAAGAAAATGACAACCTCGTATATGTTATTGGCAAAACTGAAGGTCATTTAGATCAAAGTATTTTTGCTAAAGATATACTTAATGAAAAAAAAGGACCACCTCCTAGTATTAATTTATTTAATGAAAAAAACATTGGTTTAACAATTTTAAATTTGATAGAGAAAAAACTAATTATAAGTTGCCATGATGTTTCTTTGGGTGGAATATTGGTCGCTATTTCTAAAATGTGCATAAAAGGGAATAAAGGTTTGAAAATAAATAGCCTGAAGGGTTTAACAAACAAATATGAGTATTTCTTTGGAGAAGACCAGGCACGATATATAGTTGAAATATCTAATGAAAATGTTCAAAATGTAGTAGATATACTAAATAGTAACTCGGTACATTTTGATAATTTGGGAGTTATACAAGAAAAAAAGATCAGTTTTGATGGTGATATAAATTTACCTATTGAAGAATTATCAGATGTACATAAATATTGGTTGAAGGATTACATAAATAACTAATGGCAATGAATTTAAAAGAAATAGAAAGTTTAATTAAAGAGGCAATGCCAGACGCAATTATTGAAATTCAAGATTTGGCTGGAGATGGCAATCATTATTCAGCAACAGTAACATCCCCTCAATTTGTGGGAAAGAGCAAGATTGAGCAACATAAGATGGTTTATAATTCATTAAAAGGAAAAATGGGTAATGAACTACATGCATTAGCAATTAAAACGAAGGAGAATTAAAATGGACGAACAAACAAATGAGTTAATTAGTAATGAAATAAATAATAACGAGGTATGTTTATTTATGAAAGGTACACCGGACGCACCACAATGCGGTTTTTCAATGGCAGTCTCAAATATATTAAAGATTTTAGAAGTAAAATATAAAGGAGTAAATGTTTTAGAAAATGAAAAACTTAGACAAGGAATAAAAAAATTTAGTGACTGGCCGACAATCCCTCAACTTTATATTAATAAAGAATTTGTTGGAGGATGTGATATTGTAAAAGAAATGTTTGAAAATGGTGAGTTAAAACAATTATTTGATAAAAATTCAATTAATTATAAAAAATAGTTAAAAAATACTTCTTATTTTTTTTGAAATAAATTTTCTTAATAAAGTCAATCTAGAGATTTTTTCTAAACCATTGTCAATTTTTTCCTTAAAACAATAATTTATTTCTTTTTCCCAATAAAGTTCAATAACTAAACTTTTTCTAAAATATCTTTGAAATTTTTTAATTGTTGAAACTGTTAATACTGGTTCAAAATAATTCTCTTTTTTAGAAATTATTATTTGATTTTCGTCATCATCAAAATCTATATGCCATCTATGATCGTTTTTATTTTCAAAGACAAGATTATCTTCTAGTTTTGTTGGTACCTCTATATAACCACCTTTAGATGATACTCTTTGGATTTCATTTAAAAACATTACAGGATCTTCAACATGTTCAAGGACATGGCTAGCAATGACAAAATCAAATTCATTGTCTTTGAACGGAAGTTTTTTACCTGTTAATTGAATAAATTTTTTATTTGTATAAAAATTACTTAGGTCTTGAGTGTCACAAATAACATTTGCAAATTTATTTGCTGTATAGCCGCATCCTACATCCAAAACAGTCCAGCTATTATTTTCGAGAATTTGCTCGACTTTATTTATAGATGATCTTTTTATCAATTTTATCTTGAGTAATATTCAACAACCAGGTTTGGCTCCATAACAACAGGGTATGGAACTTCTTCAAATTTTGGAATTCTTACAAATTTTACTTTTTTATTTTTTTCATCGACTTGTATATATTCTGGAGCTTCTCTTTCCTTACTAGCCATTGCAACATCAATGATTGAAAGTTGTTTTGACTTGTCTCGAATTTCAACTGTATCCTCTTCTTTTACTTGATAACTTGAAATATTAACTTTCTTTCCATTTACTTTTACATGTCCATGATTAATTAATTGTCTTGAAGAAAAAATTGTATTCGCAAATTTTGATCTATAAACTACTGCATCCAATCTTCTTTCAAGAAGTCCAATAAGGTTTTCTGCAGTATTTCCTTTGGCCATAATGGCTTTTTTATAAAGATTTCTAAATTGTTTTTCATTCATATTTCCATAATAAGATTTCAACTTTTGCTTAGCTTGTAATTGCACACCATAATCAGATGGTTTTGCAGATTTTGATTGGCCATGTTGTCCTGGTGGGTAAGCTCTAGAATTAAAAGGACTCTTGGGTCTTCCCCATAAGTTAACTCTAAGTCTTCTATCTACTTTATGTTTAGAATTTAATCTTTTTGTCATTGAATAATGCGCTTTATAAGCAGAAGATTTGTTTTGTCAATCAACCTTTTTTTTGGTTAAACCAGCAAATACACTCGATAATATGCGAGTTTCTTTTTTAGATAAGTTAAATTTATAAAATATACTTCTTAAATTTTCTAACATTATAGGTTTTTTTTCTTCTGGATAAAAAAAATGTCTATCCTCTAAATTATTTATACACAAAGACAACATATTGTTAATATCTTTCTTTGATGCATTTTTAATTTTTTTTGATCTTTTAAAAGTATTTATATTTTTTGACAAAATTCCACTTACTAATTGCGCTATAATAATTAAACTATGTGATAAATTTAATGATCTAAAATTTTTATTACTTGGTATTTGGAGTGCATAATCAGCATAACTAACTTCATTATTAGATAATCCTGACGCCTCAGATCCAAATAAAAAACCAATTTTTTTGGAAAAGTTTATCTTATTTAAATCTGACAATGATATATGCTTAATATTTTTATTTCTAAATCTTGCAGATGTTGCAACTAAAATATCAATTTTACTTAATGATTCTTCTAAAGTATTAAATACTTCAGCTTTTTTAATTATATCTTTAGCGCCAACTGATGTTGCTAAAATTTTATCGTTCGGGAATATTGGTTTTGGATTAACTAGTAATAATTTACTAAAACTAAAATTTTTAATTGCTCTTGCACAAGCACCTATATTTTCGGATAATTGTGGTTTGTGTAAAATAAATGAAATATTCTTAAAAGACATTAAGTGCTTGCGGGAGCATTATCTTTAAATAATTTATAATCTAAACTGTCAACTAAAGCTTTAAACGATGCATCTATTATGTTAGGCGAAACACCTATTGTAAACCAACTTTTTCCTTTAGAATCCGTGCTTTCAATTGATACCCTTGTTGTTGCTTCAGTTCCGGTATTAAGTATTCGTACCTTATAATCAACAAGTTTTAAATCTTTTAAATACTCAGAATATTTTGCTAGCTTATCGATATTATTTCTAATTGCATTGTCTAATGCATGAACTGGGCCATTGCCTTCACCTTCACAAACAATTGAGTTATTATCAACAACTAAAGTAGCTTTTGCAAATGATATAATTTGGTCAGATTTTTTTTTAACTGCAACTTCATAATCGTTGATTGAAATATATCTTGGAATTGTTCCAATAATTCTGCGAGCAAGCAATTCAAAGGATGCGTCTGCTCCATCATAACTATAACCTATAAATTCTCGTCCCTTTACTTCATCTAATAATTTTTTAATTTTGGGATCGTTTTCCTTAAAATCTACTCCAATTGAATTTAATCTTGAAATAATGTTAGATTTTCCTGATTGATCTGAAATCACAATGTTTCTATTATTTCCCACATCCTCGGGATTGATATGCTCGTATGTCTTTGGATCTTTCTGAACAGCAGATACATGAAGGCCGCCTTTGTGAGAAAATGCAGCAGCACCAACATAGGGTAAATGCATATTTGGTTTACGATTTAATACTTCATCTAATAACCTTGAACACTGTGTTAAATTTTTTATATGTTCTGTTTTTATGCCAATCTCATATCTTTCTGAAAAATCTTTTTTTAAAAAAAAAGTCGGTATTAGTGACATTAAATTTGCATTTCCACATCTTTCACCCAAACCATTTATAGTACCTTGAATTTGTCTAACGCCAGCCAATACCGCTGCTAATGAATTAGCGACTGCATTCCCAGTGTCGTTATGTGCATGAATTCCTAAGTTTTTTCC
>CEUZ01290270.1_pt1 | contig 23929 bp, 21 predicted proteins | sample 361511 | NCBI WGS metagenome assembly CEUZ01 (sample SAMEA2622822, study PRJEB7988) | marine metagenome | biome: marine biome (ENVO:00000447); feature: surface water layer (ENVO:00002042); material: "saline water (ENVO:00002010), including plankton (ENVO:xxxxxxxx)" | depth 5 m | reverse complement strand
AAATTCTTCGATAAAAACCGGGCGTTCTGGGCGCGGGCCTACAATGGACATGTCTCCTTTCAGTACATTAATCAGTTGTGGCAGTTCATCCAGGCTGGTTCGGCGTAAAAACCGTCCGAACCCAGTTGGACGTTGATCATCGGAAGTGGCCCACTGAGCTCCCTTATCTTTTTCCGCGTCCACAGGCATGGAACGAAACTTAAGCATACTAAAGGTTAACCCGTTCCAACTGACCCGTTCTTGATGGTAAAAAACAGGACCAGATGAACTGAACTTTACCCCTAGAGAAATCAATGCCATCACAGGAGATAAAATGATCAGGGAAATACCGGCCACAAGCCTATCTTCAATTGCTTTTGCGAGTTGATTAATACCATACATGGGAGAATCGGTCAAGTTTAAAACCGGCAAACCAATAACTTCTGATACGGAAAAATTCAGCAGGCGAAAATCAAAGATATCTGGCACAAAGCGGATCTCCACAGATGAAGATACCAGAATCTTATTCATTAATTCTTTTATTCGCAACTCTGCTCGCATTGGTAGTGCGATCCAGACCTGGTCAATATCATTTTTATTTAGAAAATCTTCCATGTTATCAAGATTTCCTACAACCGAAATTCCCATAATTTTCTTACCTCGCAGTTCTTCATTATCATCAAAATAACCTACAATCTGTAATCCTACCCAAGGTGCACTACGCATACGACTGACTATATTTTGTCCCAGAGAACCTACACCTGCGATTACCACTTGACGCTGATTAAATCCTTTAGAACGGGCGTAACGCAAAGAAAGACGAATTATTACACGCAACCCTAGGAGCGATACTCCTGATATAATCCACCAGCTGGCAGTCCAAACCCTGGAAAATTCAGTACTAGTCTTCGTAAAAAACGCGATTATAATCATGACCATGATTACACTGCACCAAGCTAGAAATATTGTCCACAACTCCTGACGCAACCGAATTCCACGCCATGGTTGATAGACTTTAAACCAGCTAAAAATAAGAATAGTAAGAAACATCCCTACCAGCACTGCCATTTGGTATCGGAAGGGAAAAAAGTCAAATCCTGGTTTAGCAAACAGGTAATAATAGAATGCCAAATAACCCAAAAGCCCCACTAGTAAAGGATTGATTACCTGTGAAGCTAGAAGAAGTACATCGGCATTCCGTTTTAAAATTCCTCGAGGTCGCTTCATGTACTTAAAACACAGTTATTTAATTTTCAACCTTCCTTCGGGATCGTATTTTATAAATTTTCATCGTTATCTTGTCCATCTCGCTATAATAATGATTCTGTAATTTACTTTATAATTGCCGATAGAGAATTATAAACTGATTCCACACTTATATATTCCATAGTATCTCCGGGGCCTCTATTATATTCAAAACCTAGATTTAAAAATCCAGCACCTTCTTTTGTAGAATTAATATTTATTACATGTTCCCCTATAGGAGCCCATCGTACTGGAGCTGTTGGTCCATTCAAACATAATGTGGGTTTTCCGAGCGCCGCAGACATATGTGCAATTCCAGTATTGACACTTATTACTAGAGAAGACTGATATATTATACCAGCAAGATCATACAGATTACACTCTCCAGCAATGTTTAAAACTTTTTCTTTACCAAAATCAATCTCAAAATAATTATTATTTTGCAAATCACTATTTGTACCGCTCAAAACAATGAGATATTTATCTTTGATTATTTTCCGGAATAGTTTATGCCAGTTCCCCTGATCCCATTCTTTAAAATGGCTTTTATAGCCACCAGGCCACATATGCACAAGTATAAAGTCATCTTCACAGAATTTCTCAGTTGAAGAAGGGACAATTAATGCAGGTAATGAAAGGCATTCAATATTAAATAATTGTGAAAATATATTTCTGTAATTATCCAATTCATGTATTTGATCATCATGCTCAATAATTTGATCATAGGCAAAATGTCTGTATTGATTCTTAGTTTTATATCCAATAACAAAACCAGAGTTAGAAAAAAATGAAATAACAGCATCAATTCTGGGCCAGGATCCAAGATCAATGAAACAGTCGAATTTTTCCTTGCGGATTCGTTTTATTGCTTTGATTGGCCTGGAAACATCTATTTTTATACATTTATCGTAATACTTGAGAAGTGGTAAAAGAGCATGGTTATCTTTTCCCAGCACCAACGTAATTTTAAAATCTACGTTGGCATTTTTAAGGTCTTTCAGCAATGCACTAATAAGTACTAAATCACCTATAGCGGCAGATTTAAATATAGCAATATTTATGAATTTACCAGGTTGTTTACGTTTTTTAATTACAAGACCTATAATATATAGGAATAGTATCCCAAAATACCGGTCGATTAACCTTAATAATATGCTTCCTCTATTGGGAATAAGTTTCACAGCAAGAATATAATACGCTAAGATGGAAACAGTTATAGATATTCAATAAACGATTTTTCTTTTATTTTATTCCTTTTTGAACAAAGTCAAAAACTTTCAGGTGTTTGTCTGCTGACCTTTGCCATGTAAACTGGTTTGCTCTTTCATACCCATTTTGTATCAAATTTGTCCTGATGGATTCATTTTTAATAGCTTTGATCATGGCATCCGCAATACTATCTAAACTTCTAGGATCAACATACAAAGCGGCTTCACCGCATATTTCCGGCAGGCTGGCTACATTAGAGACTACCACCGGACATCCACGGGCCATTGCCTCCAGGGGTGGAAAACCAAATCCTTCATAAAAGGTAGGAAAAACAAATAAAGCTGCAGTGGTTAGCAATTTGTCTACTTTTTCATCGGATACATAACCTATAAACTCAACAATTCCTTGTCCACCTGGATCACTATTTTTTAATATTTCAATATCTCCGCTGCCTGCGATAACCAATTTATGTGGTACCTGATCTGCAATTTCCCTATATGCATTTATCAGCCCAGCAACATTTTTTGTAGGTGAAAGACGACCCAGATATAGAATAAAATTTTCTTTTCTTTTCGTGTCATTTAAAGTCTTTGTGTCCGGCAATTTGATACCATTATGGATAGTAAATAATTTCCCAACCTCAGGATGAAACTGCTTTTTAATCATTTTCATAGTATGGTTAGAAGGTGTAATGACTGCTCCAGCATAGCGTAATGCGCTACCCAGCAGGTATTTATAGAAATGGATTTGCTTTCTATGATCATCAGGAAAAAGCAACGGAATCAAATCATGAACCATGACGGCTTGGTATCGGTGCCTCAGGGCAACTTCCAATGGACTAGGGTTAAAAATTATTGCTCTGGGAAACCTAAGAGCCAGATATTGACTAAATAACAATCGCAGAAGGTGACCAATAAATCCATGATCCGGTGAAAACCAACCAGGGATTATGTAGATAGTAACATTTCTCTTTTGGGTAAGAAATGACATTTCATTGATCCCTTTACTATTAATATAAACTATATAATGCTTATTTTGTTTTTTAGCGAGGAGCCTTTGAACCAATTCCCTGCAGTATACCGCAATACCATCAGGTTTTTCTCCAACACAGGTAGCGTTAAGCAAGATGAAATCCATTCAGTATTTAACCTTGTAAAGACAATAAGTTAATTAAATAGATAATTACTTATTAACCAATTTGTTTCGGATTTTTTGGAACTACTAGTTTCTTCCACGGGAAATCACCTTCACCTAAAGAAAAAGCTAAATGAGCAGACCAACGAGTAAACATACTAGAAAAATATTTGTTATTTGTTAATTTATTATGCCATTTATTATATATATAATATACTTCACGCCAATTAGGTTCAGGTGCCCTAGTTACAGTCTCATGATGGATCATCGCAGTCCCTGAATAAACTGCTATGTATTTACCTAAATCCTGAATTTTTAGACAATAATCAACATCCTGGTAGGAAGTGCCAAGTTTTTCATCAAGTCCATTAACATTTTTATAATCTTTTAAAGATGTTAGAAGAACGGCTCCTGTTGTCGCTGCTACTACCCGAGGTTTACTGAACCATTCTTCACTTGGATTATAGATTTTACCTCGAAAAGGATGGGCGCCAACTATTTTTGCTCCAACAGATATAAAGATGTGTTGTATTTTCCTATCAGGATATAAAAGGGTGCAACCTAGAGCACCACAATCAGGATTATTAGATATAAAAGTTACCATACTTACTAAAGAATCCGATTCAAGAAATTCAACATCATTATTAAGGAGAAGAAGATAATCACTTTTATTAAATAAGTGATCATTAACTGCCATATTATTAAGAGTGGAAAAATTAAAGGGTATATCATACCGGACATAAGAAATTTGATATTTTAGATCATTACGTGATTTTAATTCTTCAATACCTTGGTGGGTTTTATCCTCAATAGATCCATTATCAGCCAGAACAACTGTTACATTCATACCATTGAAATCCTGTAAATTTAAACTTGTCAAACATCTATAGGTATAATTCCATTTATCTCGAAAAGGGATCACTACCAATAAGCTATAATTCAAAAAGTCTTGATTAGTTTTTATATAGGTAAAACTATTTTCCCATTCGGATTGAACATTTGTATAGTATAGAAGTAATAAGTTACTGTTCGATGAGGCAATTGGATGGCGAATTTTTGTTACCAAGATACAGACTAAACTCCATAGTTTAATTAAAACTCTATAAAATAGTTGAGTTATATTTATAAACACATCAATGAAATATTGTTAAAAAAACATTATTAGACCTTATGAAAGGCAGTATTGGTTAAAAATAGAATTTTGAAGATTATTTTATTAATGAGATATTTTTCAGTTCTTCATCCAAGATATCATTGTAATCATAATCTCGAAAATATTCCCATGTTCTAATATTTTCAAATTCCGGATTAGATGCATCTCCACGCTGCATCTTTATGTTTTCAAAGAATTGTCTAGATTGAACGACATAATGATTCAGATGTAAATCAGATTCGTTTAGCGATTCCTCATTATTGTTAATGGGCAATTTTATCTTTTCACATTTTCTAATTTTATGGGAATGTATTCTAAACTTCAATAGTTTATTAGTGCGTATTATTTCTTTATTATTAATCTCTTCACTACAACCTATCATTCGATGCGTAAAACCTGTTCTTATAGATGTAGGCTGTATAATGTGACCATTTGAACCAAATATTTTCCAACCAAGACTGATACAACCAACATCATCACTAACCCTCAATAGAAAATCTTTTATCTTATTAAAACCTTTTCTAGCATATATAAATTCATCCAAATCAACAACTGCAACCCACTCTGTATATTTTTTAACAGTGGATAAATATTTATTATAATGCTTGGTTTGGCAGTGTTTTTTGGGATCAATAATGCAGGTGATATTGTTATATTTTTGAAAAATATCTTTATAATTATCTGTACTACCATTATCTATCAGATAAAAATGTTCTACTCCTTGCATTATATAGTGGTTTAACCATTCTTCCATACCCATTGCTTCATTCTTAAATACTGCAACGATAGAAAGAAAATTTTGTTTGTCATGTTTCCTTTCTGTAAATCCTAGTTTTTGGATAATTGATTTCATAGCATTGATAAGACCATTAATAATTTTCAATATTCATAGAAAAACGATAATTCCAACCATAATATAATGTATTTCGTTATTAGCTTAGAATTGAAAGTATGAAATCCAATTTTTGCAATAGAATTCTTTTTTTACAACCAATGTACCGCCTAAAACAATATTTTTCTATCTATGCCAAACTTTTAGTAAGCAATATTTGATATTGTGAAGAGGGCAATACTATTGCAGCAATACCATTTCTTCGTTTTAACAAATTCACCAACATGAATCCTATGGAGTTAGACTCTCGCAGAAATAGCGAAAACAGTATACTGCTGATAATTAGCCAAAGTTAAAAAAGAATTTAGGCTTTCAAATTCGAATCTCAGCAATGATTGCAACCTTTATGGCAGGTAGTCCCAAAGGAGGCTCTCGTGGTTACCGTGCTGGTCAATGACGCTCAAACCATCCCCGCTTAGAATCAAATTCCAAAGATTCATATCTGGGCCTGAGGGAAGTTTACTGGCCCAGGTCCTAATAGTTTCTGCCCTAGGATAAGCACCGCCAAGGGCACGGTATGTCATTGAATTGATACCGGGCACCCAGGGAGGCTGTTGGCCACGATCTCCGTGAATCAGAGCCTTTTCTGAGAAGTTGCTATTGATTCGTAGATCATGTTGGCCCATTACTCTAGAATCCCGGAATGCCTTGTCCTTGGGTAATACCCAATATGGCCTAATCAATTTTTTTTGAGATTCCGACACGATGTGATAGAGCATGCTATGACCCTTACCAGTGTGGCGAGCAAAGGTTCCGAGAATATGACTGGCATTTCTTTCCACCTCCGTATTGATCTCACTCAAATACTGTTGACCACAGGCTCCAACATCCGTCGGGGTTTCAACCAAGACATGGTCGGCCATGCGAAGCGCAGCCTCCCATGCTAATCTCCACTTATCACCAAGATGATGTAGGAAATTCATTACAAGAAGCACGTCAAAGTGTTCCACTTTGGCGAGTTTCTCCAATTCTTCAGCAGTAATACGGCAGCGGAGCCACACTACATTTGCACGGTTTAAATCACACGCCCTTGCCAGTAGCCCATCATTCGAACGGGACTCGATCATTACCGCGACCGCTGGGTATTCCTTGGCAATCCGAAAGGAGAAATAGCCCATGTTGGCCCCAATATCGAGCGTTGTGAAGGTTCGTTGATACCGATCTAGGAGTGGCTTCATGGCTTCAAATCGCTGGGAACACTCGCGGACACCAGTCAATATCTCGTCGCCGATGATCAGATCTTGATACTGCTCATCATCTTCAAAGTGTTGCTCCTTATTTCTGCCTAAAAAACGACGAAATAATCTTTGTAAATCCATATATTAATATATCAGTATTTACTTTATAAATGTTAAAAAAGATCTATAAAAAGATTGTTAAGCCACATTCTAATATTGATGGCATCGTAAAACAAATCTATTCCAGAGTATATGAACTCATATTTGGCCACCAAAATATAATTTTTCAACAATCCAAATTGGCACACAATTATTTAGATGATCTAAAAGGTGTTGAAATCGGTGGATCAGCACAAAACTAATTTGGTCTAGATACATTAAATGTTGACAAATATGGAGATATGAACACACGATTTAAGGTTGAAGATGAAAAAGTATCAGGAATGAAACTACCCGTGGATATAGTAGCACCTGGAGATGAACTTCCATTCGATAATAATTCAATTGATATTGTACTTGCTTCACACGTTATTGAACATTTTTTTGATCCAATAAAAACACTTAAAGAATGGAAAAGGGTTGCACGTCAATATATTTTTTTAATTGTTCCACATAAAGAAAGAACATCTGATCATGATAAGCTTTTAACCACTTTACAAGAACTCATTGATAGGCATAATCGTACTGCACCATTTGAAAATAATGCAGACCATCACCAAAGCTTTTGGATTACTCAGAGACCTTTCTAGATCTCCTTGAATATTTAGATTTTAATGTTATTGATTATAAAGATACTGATTATAAAGTTGGGAATGGATTTACTGTTGTTATTCAATTAAACCATAAGAAATAATACTGAAATGAAACGTTTAGCAATCTATGCTCATTATGATGCCAATGGTGAAATTAAACCTTATGTTTTGTACTATTTGAAAGAACTAAAAAAACATTGTAGTCGTATTGACTTCATTTCAACTGCTAATCTTTCACAAACCGAACTTTCAAAAGTTGATATATATTGTGATAGTGCGGATACCAAGATCAATGAAGGCTATGATTTTGGTATGTGGAAATACGTTTTTGATCAAATAGAATACCAAAGTTTTGATGAATTATTAATAACTAATTCTAGTGTATTTGGCCCCATCAGACCTCTATCAGAATTATTTGATCGAATGAAACTGGAAAAATGCGATTTTTGGGGTATAACGGATAATTTTGAAATGGATTGGCATATACAAAGTTATTTTTTAATATTTCGAAAAAACATACTTGTATCCCAACCATTTAAAGATTTTTGGAATAGCATACTACCTTTTTCTAATAAATTCCAGATTATTCGCAGCTACGAAATAGGATTATCAAATTTCTTAATACAAAATGGTTTTCAAGCGAAAGTCTATATTTCTTCAATAGATCTAAAGTCTATATTCCATACAGATGCTATCATAAATCCAACATGCAATTACCCTTTAAAACTATTAAAAAAGGGAATGCCTTTTGTTAAGGTTGAATTATTACGTGATAATCCAATTGGTATTCGCTTGGGACCTGTTTATAAGGCACTTAGTAAAACAAATTATGATCTTAATCTGATTTCATTTGACCGACCAATAAAACATGTTAGCTTGAAAAAATTACTTTTTAGAATAATAAAATTGTTTTTCTTATTCATAAAGAGTATTGGTGCAAAAATAAAAATATTTATATTTTGAAAAATATTTTACTATCCTTTATCTATAAAATCCTCCTAATTACTTTTTATATAAATCTTAATTAAAACTTTATTCTCAATATTTTCTTGATAATAAATTGATAAAGAGGATATTCTGCAAAACGATTAACGAACACGATAAAATTTCGACTATATCTTTTAAATCTAATAAAAGTTCGATTAATTATACTTTGATCAAATTTTTGATTTGTGTCTTGTTCAACTTTTTCATAGTTATGTAGCTTAAAAATATAATCACCGGATTTTCTTAATTGGTTATCATCCTGATTAAAAAAATATTCAAGACCAGAAAACTCTTTTTCCCATAGAATATAATTAAAGATCAGTTGATCCCGAGTAGGAAACTTACTGAAAGTTGACCACCATGATTCCATCAAATCAATTAATTCTAGATTATGATGTTTGCGAAAAATAATATTGGCTTCAATTAAACCATTTGATCGTGGGTAAGCCATATTTTTCAAAAAAATAACTTGATTTAGGATTTGTAGTGTATCTGATTTGTTTAATCTAAGGCATTCTTCGGCTTCATCGTATACGCAGTCCCTAAATGGGTGTTTAGCCATTGATAATAAAACACCGTTTGCGATTAATTCTTGGACTCTTTTGAATAAATGATTCCCTCTCAAGCCGATATTTCCATCAATGTATATACTGTATTGATTACTAGGAAATAAAATATGAGGATGCATTTTATGATATCGGTTGTTCTTTTTATTTGAATTAAAATTCTTTATTAATGGTTTTATTTCCCATAAATCGGAATTCTGATTTTCATTATCAGAAAAACAAACAAATTCATATCTTGGGTCTTTTACAGTAGGCTCAATTAAGGAATCATAATCACCGGTAACACAAGTGTATATTATAATTTTTAATTCACTAATATTAATTCTCCCTTTTTATACACTCTATATTGAGAATTGATAGTAATAATATTTTTCTTTAAAGTTTTTGGTAATTTTTTCGTTCTAATAACACTCTAAATATGTTTAATAGCTTTTGACTACTTTTTTTCCAAATTTGTTCATTATCAATATGAATGGATAATGTTTTAATTAAAATCTTTAGTTCATCGATTGTATTATATTTAATCACTGGATATTCCCAACACCAACCTACATCAGGTGCAATTACTGGTTTTCCAATAGCAAACGCTTCTAAAACAGGTACAGGACCACCTTCATTATTAGATAAAATCAAAAGGTAATCAATGCTATTATAAAAGTCAGGCATTTGTTCATCAGTAAAGGTTCCATTTGTTATAAAAAATTCGCAATTAGGTATTTTTTTTAATTCAGGTACAATATTAAACTGTTTCCTACCCGAATCATATTCTCTGCCAACTATTCCAAAAGATATTTTATTTTTTTTATTTTTATATTGTTTCCCTATTCCATGTTTTAAAATACATGATTTATTTTTAGGTAATAATTCTAAAGTCTTTATTGAAGGACAAATGCAGTAATCCATTGCTAATGCTTTAGCATCGAATCTTTGGGCTGAAATATTATCAGAATCTCTATGCGTAAACCATCCCACATCAATGTTAGTAGGTTTACTAAAAATATCCCAATTAACATAAAAATTAATATCTGAATTTTCATTAGGAATCATAGATGTAATTGTACAATCTGGCAAATACTCCGCCCATCTCTCTGCCATCATTCTTAAAACCCAACCATTTGGAGGTTCTGTAACAATATTAATTTTCATTATAAACTATCAAACATATTCAATTTATTTTTCACCTAGATATTCAACCAAAACTTTTTCGGATACATCGATTAGACGAATCTTTTTATTCTCAATCCATATAACTCGATCACAGACTCGTTTGATCTCCTCAACATTATGAGATACAAAAACAATTGTTTTCCCGTTTTTCTTGAAGCCAAGCATTTTTTCAATGCATTTTTTCTGAAAGTCTTGATCACCTACAGCAAGGACCTCATCAACCAACAAAATATCGGGATCGCTATGCACTGCCACGGAGAATCCTAAACGAGCCAACATTCCGCTGGAATAGGTCCGAATTGGTTGATCCATAAATTCTTCCAATTCTGAAAACGCAATTATCAAATCAGTTTTTTCTTCAACCTCTTCTTTCAACATCCCCAACAGGACACCATTAAGTATAATATTTTCCAAACCACTAAGTTCTGGATGAAAACCCGCTCCCAATTCAAGCAATGGTGCTAGTCTACCTTTGATACTAATTTGTCCTGAAGTAGGCTTTAATACACCGGCAAATAGACCCAATATAGTACTTTTTCCAGCTCCATTATTCCCAATAATCCCTACCGTTTCTCCAGAAGATATTTCCAGATCAATATTTTCCAATGCAGTAAAATGCCTTTTTCGCATAGATTTTACAGCTGTTGGGAAATGGAACAATAAATTTTTTATTCCGCCACTAAAATGGTGATACATGGGGAAATTTTTATAGACAGCGGCACATTTTATTATTGCATCATTCATATTACTTCAGCAAACCTCCAAACCAATTTTTTATAAATTATTTGACCAAAGCCATATAAAATGATACTCCACACCAAAGTGATCAAGATTGCTTTCCAAGCCAGTTGACCGGTTAAAAACAAATCGCGCCAACTGTTCATAAGAAATGCCATAGGATTGAGAGCAAGCAAATATCTGTATTTCTCTGGAACCATGTCAATATTGTATACGATTGGTGTTAAAAAAAACAGAAATGTGATGAGAATATTAACGAGCCGCTGTAGGTCCCGAAAAAAAAGATTGACAGTTGCTATAAATAAGGATAGTCCATATGACAAGATGGTTTGTAAAAGCATTAATATGGGGATACCATATAACCAGCTTATAGTAACTGGAGATTCATAAATAAAACAAAACAGTATAATTACTGGAATGCACAAAGCAAAATGAATTGCATCTTTTATAATGGTCGCAGCAATAAGAAGATTTCGGGGAAAATTGATTTTTTTAATGATAGATGCATTGCTTATAAATGTATTTGAAGCTTCATTAACCGAATTGGCAAACCACTGCCAGGGGAACATCCCTGTAAGTAGATATAAAGTATAATTCTCCATTTTAAATCTCATAAAAACCTTGAAAGCAACAAAATAAACTAGGGCAAAGGAAAGTGGCTGAAGTACAGACCACAAATATCCAAGCACATTATTCTTATAACGAACCTGCATTTCCTTACGTGTAAGAATAAGGGTTAGATCAAAAATATACTGTGCAGGTCGATTCATTCAAGAGTTGCAATATTTGGCATTAAAAATTAGGTAAATTGGTTAATAATGAGTTGAAAATTACCCGAAAGTTTTACAACCTTATCAATATTTAATCAATAGATGTTAAGGCTATAATGAAAATAAAAACACGGTTAAATTAGTTTTCTAATAAGCGTATAGAAAATAGGATTGATCAAAAAAACTAAACAAAGGGAACTCTAATAATCGATAGAATACAAAATGTGTTAATCATAATGAAAAACTAAAATAATTGTTCAATTGAACAAAAAGTATGATTTGAATTGGTTCTGTTACTTTACTTGATGTGGACCCTTTTGTATCATATTATTTTAGACGAATTTTAAACTTATGAAATATCAATCACAAAAATTCAATATGAAAAAGTTAACTATTTATATCTATTTATTAGCGACATTGAATTTTTCCTGCGAATCACAAAAAGAACCTGATCTACCTATCATCATGATTGACACCTTTGGTCAGAATATACCAGATGAGCCAAAAATTTCTGCACAAATGGCTATTTCCTATAATGGAATCGAAAATATCACAGATTATACTGACTCATCCTATTATTATAGAGGTAACATCGGAATTGAAATCCGAGGCCATACATCTCAAGGATTCCCTAAAAAACAATACGGATTGGAAACAAGAAATGCTGATGGAGATAATCTTAGTGTGTCTCTTTTTGGCATGCCGGAACAGAAAGACTGGATTTTATATGCCCCTTTCAGCGATAAATCATTAATGAGAAATGTAATCGCATACGATATTTTCCGTTCTATGGGATATTACGCTCCAAGAACCAAATTCTGTCAATTAGTTATCAATGGTGATTACGTTGGTGTATATGTCTTTATGGAAAAAATTAAAAAAGACGTAGGCAGGGTAGATATTTCTAGACCTACTGCAGAAAATTTGTCAGGTGGGTATTTATTAGAGTTTGATGGCTTGGATAGAGTTGATTCTACAGACTTATATTTTTTGACTGAAAAAAAGCAACAGCCATATACTATTAAATTTCCGAGAAAAAAAAACATTACAGCTGATCAAATTGCTTGGATTAAGAATTATATAAATAATTTTGAGAAAACATTGTTCTCTGATTCTTTCAATGATCCAAATACAGGATTTAATCAATTTATCGATTCTCCATCCTGGATCGATTACATACTTATCAATGAAGTATTTCGGAACTTCGATTCGTTCCAATCCAGTACCTATTTATACAAAAAAAAGGATGAAAAATTATTTGCCGGCCCAGTGTGGGATTTTAACATTGCAATGGGAAATACAAACTACGATAATAGCAATTTTACAGAAGGATGGTTAATGGATGAACGCTATTTACCATCTAGATTACTAGAGGACAGCGTTTTTACTAATGAATATAAAAAAAGGTGGAAAACCCTAAGAGAAAATCAATTGGCTCTACCAAAAATATTATTTCTTATTGATGATTATACTAGATTATTAGATACCGCACAGAAAACTAACTTTGAACGATGGTCAGTTTTAGGTGAATATGTTTGGCCAAATCGTTTTGTCGGTAATTCTTATGAAGATGAAATCAATTATTTGAAGCAATGGCTTAAAGCCAGGTTTTCCTGGATTGATGCTCAGTTTTATGGTACAACATATGACAGTGAATTAAATATAACTGGGGATATTTATGAATTATATAATGGCGGAGCCCAAAAACAATTTGGATATTTACTCGGAGGGAAAAAAGATGGAATCTGGATTGAATGGTTCAAAAATGGACAAATAATGAGTAATAAAAATTATAATAACGGTGTACCTATCGGGGAATGGATTTATTATGATAAAGATGGTACAATAAAAAAATTAAAAGATTATTAAATAACATTTATTTAATACAGTTTATCTTAGTGCTAATCCATACAACTTAAGAGTGTAAAAAAATAAAGGCTAAACTTGCAAATGTGTAACAGCTCAATAGTCCGAGATTCCAGAATCTTGGCAATTTGATTATCAATCCCCCATAGATAAATACATCCAAAAATATGCGACTATAATTGATGTAATAACAATGTATAATATAAGCGGATACAAGAAACAAACCCAGATAGGCTAATCCTGTATAATGCAAGGTATTCCAAAGAATTTGATCAGATGAATTAGGGAATGCACTAGGTTGCCTTGTCAACCATAATAACCATCCAAAAGAAAACCACAATGAACACCAGAGTAATATTTCATATAGATTTATTCCCGTAATCCCTGAGGTAATCAATACTTGAAACTTTTCGGCAATACCAGCAAACGGAAAGTCCAAATTTCCAATACCTGGGTTCCCCGGTAAATTTCGATAATGGATATAACCTAACCAAGTCAATATAGGTAATGTACTAACCCCCAATGCAGCAATTACCCGTATTCGTTTCTCCTTTAGATGTACCAATAGCAAAGCTAACCAGAGAATAAAAAGAGTTTCCCGAGTTAGTAGTCCTGCAGTTAAACAAATTACCATCAAAGATATGCGTCGGTTTTGAGCACTAATAATAGCACCTAGGCCCCAAGTGCTAGCTAGTAAATCGCACGTTGAGTGAGATAAAACCATCCAAATTCCTGGAATGCTCAAAAACCACATGGCTTGATATACAGATCGCCGTTGCTGAGATAAAATTAATGCAATTAAACCTGTACAAATGGATAACGCTATTACATTGATGCCCACCAGTGCCCAAGGAATCCAAAGTGGATTTCCCCCGCCAAAAAGATAACCCAATAGTGGATAGAGAATCCGACGATAGCGATATGCAGGATTATCCAATGATAAAATTGTGCTTTCATTAGCTAAACCCGGATCAAGGGCAATACTAAGAAATTGTTGACCATCATAACCTATTTCTCCTTTAAAAGTCAGAACTTTATCAGGGTTTAGAAACGGTGATAAAGAGAACTCTGAGCCAATTCGAAAAAATCCAGTAATATTTCCATCACAGTATTTCCAATACAGCCAACCGAAAACTATAACCCCTATCAAAAATGAGAAAACCATCGGTACTCGCCAATCTAAATGATTTCCCAATCTTATTACTGCTTTACTTAACATCTTATAAAATGGTTGATAATATTTACAGGAAATATACTAATCGTGCTCACTAATATTTTTCGGGGAAATAGGTAAATTATTTTCCTCGGTGATTTATAGAAAACCTGTTACCCATAATTGACCGAATTTATATATTATCAGGTTGTTAACAGTTCTTGAATAATCCTAATATCCCTTTACTTACCTGCTGTAGTTTGGGTATTCAACGTTAATGCAAAAGGGTACGAAATAAGAAGTAGTTTAAAAGACTAGCCCTGGTTAATTGGTTGCTTTGATTCATTCATCATTTCATCATACTCTACCCTGAAAACAACAACAACCATGGTATTCCCATCTGAGATCTGATGCGTACTAATATCATCAATTACCGGGAATGCTTTCAGTGTATTAGATGATCTCTCCTGGGCTACTTCCTTCATCCAATTATTCATTTTATCCTCAAGTGAGCCAGTCTTGAACTGATCCCATCTCTGGGTAATAAAAATTTTAAATTCCTGCTGATTCATGAATCTTTTCTTTTCATGCCATTAACTTTTTGTCATTTAGATTTCTTACCAGAATGACATCTATACAGAAATAACCGCTAAAATCCGCAGGGCTATCTCTGGTCTGTTAAGGAATAAAACAGCGAGGATTTGTGATCAAAAGCACTCCCATCCTCACCTCGGATACCTATGTTCTTTAAACTTAATAAATTAAATGGCTAAAAGTCAAAGTACTTATCCAATAAGCATTAGGATAATAATAACAGATTTTCACTCAATATTTTGGCAAGAAGACATACATTATATCAATCGAGGATCTCAATTAATTTTACATTAAATATTAAATATGCGTTTCCTGGAACACCTCGTCTTCCCTGCCTGCCATAACCAAGTTTTGGGTGAATAAAAAATTCAAATTCTGATCCTTCTTTCATTAGCAGCATACCTTCCTGCCATCCTTCAATCAATTCGCGAATTTTAAACTCTGCTACTTTACCATTTTTATTGGACAATTTATAATCTTTTAAATTGTAGAATGGCCCCGCATAGTTTACTCTCACTATACTTTTTCTTTTAGGCATTTTTCCTTCTCCACCTTTAATAATGCGATATTGAAGACCGGTAGTAGTTTGAATAATATCAGAATTATTGCTTTTGTTATCCAATAAGAATAATTCTGTTTCTTTTAATCTCTCGGACAATTTTCTTTTATCTTCTTCAAGCTTTTTTCTATCATCTTTATTATATACCCAACCTGTTTCTTCGAAAGGATCTGGGAACCAATACTTAGCCTTTAATCTCCAGCCTTCTGCTACTAAGTTTTTACCTATATGGTTATTTGCATTATAAAGTGCTTGAAAAATACTGATATGTGGAGTATGCTCTAAAAATTCATCGGCCCTATCTAAAAAACTTTGCATAAGTTGCTTATCATCTGTTTTTATAGCCATATCCATCATTGACCTCAATAATTCAAATTCATATTTCCTATAAAGTGGGCCAGGATGTTTTATTTCCTGCAATAGCAGATAATTATTTTTTGGTGAGTCAGAAAATTCAACTAATAATTGCAAATTTTTATATGTTGTTGCCATATTATAATATGTTCCAACTGGAATAATTATGGCAGGCAAAACCATTACTAATTTTGACTTTAATTGATAACCTAGCTTAGGTTTATCATATATAAAAATTAAAAGCCAAACCACAATCCAATGGGCTACAGATAATCTGAAAGGAAATTCAAAAATTGTATGCAATATTATAGGGGATATTAAAGCTATGTGTGATAAAACAGTCAATAGGGGGAATTTCCCTATTAAGAAAAAATATCCTGCAATTAATACCAGAAAAGCTATAGCAGCAATTATACCTCCTTCTGAAACCCACAACAATATCTCATTATGAGGATGATCAAGTAATTCATGTAGTCTATAATCCCAATCTGGATCATTTTTCCTGCGCTCCACTGCGTATTCTCTCCATTTTCTTTCCCAGTATCCGTAGCCAACTCCAGTAAGTGGATTATCTTTAATCATCATCCAAGTAGTGCTCCAGATTCCTAATCGGGTATTGATAGTTGACATCTGTTCTTTGATACCTCTTTTGGGATAATTAACTACCTTTTCATCTTGAGCAACGTTATGCTTTGTCATCGCTTTCGTTACGTGCGGGGTTGCCCAGCCTGTTAGAATACCTAATAGGAGTATTACAAACCATATCTGAATGGAACGGGCTCGAAATTTTGTGGAAAAAATCTGGAAAATTATTGCAGAAAGAAGTCCAACATAACCTGCTTTTGAAGGAATCGCAGCTATGATCAAAGAACCTGTATAAGGAATGACATATAAAAAATAATTTTTTATTTTTCTTAGAGGATAATCCTGATAATAATTCAACAAATAAAGGCTGATGCCAATACCAGTCGCCATGAAAGTAGTCATCACATTTTTTTGACGAAAACTGCCATAGGGAAACTCTTCCTTGAAAAATATCATATATTGTTGAGACCCTAGTTCATAATATTGAATTATACCGATAATAGATTGTATTACAGTGGCAGCCAAAATAATGAACATTAAATTTTTTTGCTCTTTTTCATTAAAGTCAAATTGGAGCATTATGAAATAAAATAATATCCCTCCTGCAATAAACATTAACCTGTATATAGCTCTCTCCGCGAATAAATTATTATTATAATACATTGGCACTGATATTAATAGCAGTGCTACAATACAGAACAAAGAAAATGTGCTATAATAAATAATTCCGCTTCTACTTAAATGCCAAAAACCAACTCCAATGAAAGTTGCAATAAAAACCCAGCCTATTATATTATTCGGCAGATACAATCCCGCTCCGCCAACCGTTTCCCCAACATAATGCAGGCCAAGTAAAAAGTAAACAGTAAGACTAATTTTTAATATTGATTTTATCATGTTTTCATAACCAGATTATAATTAATTATATCCCAAACAAAAAGTATCTGCTATTGACTATACGTAATTGAATAGAACAAACCAACTAAGATTTTCAACATGATTTAGTTTATTCCTGGTTTATCTGTTCTTTTTGTTTATAGTAAATCTCTATATCAACAATTGTATTATTTAGTTACGATAAAAAATAAATATGTAAATATATGTGACACTTACTTTATTTATTATTAACTTTATACTTCTTGTCTTTAGAGGAGAAAAATTAAAATAACCGAATAAGCATGAATGAAGAAAAAAAATCTGTTCTTATTGCTGAGAACGATGAAGTTGTTTTAGATGCATTATCATCGCAATTTAAGAAAAGAGGTATGTTCACCATCACAGCACAGGATGGTTTTTCTGCCTACAACAGAGCCTGCAAAGAATCTCCGGGTTTAATAATAGCAGAAATAAATATCCCACTCGTTAATGGATATAGGTTATCAAAACTGTTAAAATTTGATGAACGGTATAATCATATTCCAATAATACTTACAACAAGGAAGCCTATAACTAAAGATAATGATATGTACGAATCCTGTCGTGCTAACGATATTATACAAAAACCATTTCGCTTTCAAAGCTTACTAGATTTAATTAGCACAATAATATCTACATGACCTCAACCATTGAAATATACATTTTTATCCTTTTATTAATTTATGGCGCCAGTGTTGGTAGCTTTTTGAACGTAGTTATTTATCGATTACCAGCAAAAATGAATATTGTATTGCCAAGGTCGCATTGCTTCTCCTGCAAAAATCCAATCCGATTTTATGATAATATTCCTATTCTAAGTTATTTCATTATGCGCGGTGCCTGTCGCGAATGTGGTTCGCCTTTCTCCATAAGGTATGTTATTGTTGAATTAATAACTGCATTTCTCACTGTTGCTCTATTTATGGTTTACGGACTGAATACCGAATTTTTTTGCTATGGAATTCTTACCTATATACTGATTGCAATTACGTTTATTGATATTGACCATTTAATTATTCCCAATAGTTTTATCATCTTTGGGTTTTTTATTCTCGCATTGTTTTTGATACTGGAATGGCTTACGATTGGAATAATGGATAGTATCTACGGGGCAATATTGTTCTCTGCTTTTTTGTTTGTCCTTGGCGCTATAGGTAAACTTATTCTAAAAAAAGAAGCCATGGGGTTTGGGGATGTAAAGCTTGGGATAGTACTCGGTGGTTTCTTGGGAGTAAAGACCACTATCCTAACTCTTTACATAAGTTTTCTCATCGCCGGGTCTATATCCTTGATCGGGCTTCTAGGGAAATGGATCGATCGCAAAAACCAAATTCCATTTGGTCCCTACTTGGCCTGTGGTACCATTATCTCAATATTGACTAGAGCATCTGCAAATGAAAACCTAATAATTAACTGGTATCTTTCCTTAATGGGTTAACAATGGCTCCAACAATAAATAAACTAATTGGTCAATTGCTACTGGAGAATGGTAAAATTGATGAAAATGTGCTGGAAACTGCTCTTGAAAAACAAAGCCAAGATGCGGGATATCTTGGTGAAATTATAAAAGATCTTGGTGCTATTACTGAAAGTGATCTCAATGAAGCACTAAGCTTTCAATTAAAAATACCTATTCTTTCCCTTAGTCATTTTTCTGTCGACAATTCCGTGATAGAGCTTGTCCCAGAGAGAGTTGTAAGGAAATATAAAGTGTTTCCAATATTTAAACTGAACAATACCATCAATCTTGTGGTATCTGACCCGATGGATGCCGATCCAATGAATGCAGTCCAAATTCAGACTGGATGCAGTATTGAACCAGTTATTGCCACAAAAAGCGAAATTGAAAATGCTATAGACATGCATTATGGTATCTCATCCTACCTAGATACGGATACTGCGATGTCAGATCAAACAGATATTACTGACCTATTTGATGAATCGAAGATTGTGGAACTGATGAATGGAATTCTTGAACAAAGCAATAAATACCAATCCAGTGATATTCATATTGAGCCGCGTGAAAAAAACATGCGCGTCCGCTTTCGTTTGGATGGCCGCTTACAGGATTTTCAGATCCTACCCCGGGATATTATGCCTTCCTTGATATCACGTGTAAAAATTATGGCTAATATGGATATCGCAGAAACAAGAAGACCCCAGGATGGCAGAATACTTTTTAATTCTTCTGAAGGAAGGCTGGATCTAAGGGCATCAACCTACCCGACTCTGTATGGGGAAAAGATCGTACTCCGTCTATTAAAATCATCTGGTGAACAAATGACATTAAATGATCTAGGATTCGACGCTATTATTGAAGAAAAATTCACCAGGCTTCTAACTGGTGCTGAAGGAATTATTCTGGTTTCCGGTCCCACAGGAAGTGGAAAAACAACTACTCTGTATTCAACACTGAATATTATTGAAAGGCCCGATGTAAACATTGTAACAATCGAAGACCCTATAGAGTATGATATGGATAATGTTAACCAGGCCCAAGTAAATAGGAAATCAGGTGTTACTTTTTCTTCAGCGCTGCGTACGATTCTGCGTCAAGATCCAGATATTATTATGGTGGGTGAGATTCGTGATGAAGAGACCGTAGAACTTGCTATTCGTGCTGCACTAACCGGTCACTTAGTTTTCAGTACAATTCATACTAATGACGCTGCTTCAGGATTCACTAGGTTGCTCAACTGGGGAGTAGAACCATTTTTGATCACGACAACAGTGCAGGGGATCATGGCCCAAAGACTTGTACGAAGGATATGCAAAGACTGTAAAGAACCTTATAAACCTTCAGAAACTGAATTAACTCGTCTTGGCCTAAGTCCTGAAGAACCATTAGAATGCTTTATTGGCAAAGGCTGTTTGTCCTGCCGCAATACAGGGTACAGTGGACGAATCGCATTGATTGAGCTTCTTACCATGGATGATACAGTATCGGAACTGGTCTTGTCAAATGCACCTGGTTATGTAATTAGAGAAACTGCAATGCAACAAGGCATGATCACCATGATGCAGGATGGATTAAATAAAATTCGCGGTGGAATCACAACAATATCGGAAGTATATGAGACACTTGGGACAGTAAGCAGGATGGCACAATGAATCAGGTCCTTTACGTAGGAGGAAAAATCAAAAATATCCCTATGTTAGTGGACACCAACTACCAAGTAGAGTATGTGCAAAATGGCTTGATCGCCATCAATGCTGTACAGACTCAAGACTATAGCGCAGTCATCTTGGAGGATCAACTGCCACTTATGTCTGTCCAACGCCTCACCGGTGAACTTCTATCCATGGACAAAACAACACCTGTTATCAGTTTCATTCGCAGTGAAGAGCGGCGTGAACAATTCCTAGATGATTTTGGCCATGGACTTTTTGGATGGTGTGAACCAGAAAAATGCTCTAGTGAAGAACTTGTTACCCTGTTGAATGAGGCCAAAAGATTCCATGATTTTTTCAAAAAATTATCAAAGAGGGATAAAAAAGATTTCAATTCTATTGGATATGGTGAGATTGTAGGCGTTTCTACATTGATGATCAATCTCTATCATCTGCTCAATCAAATAAAGAATAAAGATGTAACAGTGATGTTGAACGGAGAAAGCGGTACAGGAAAAAACATTATAGCAAATATGTTACATAATAAGGGTATTCGGCGAGATAAACCATCCATCTCGGTTAATTGCCCTGCGATTCCGTCTGAACTGCTCGAAAGCGAACTCTTTGGCCATGAAAAGGGTGCTTTTACTGGTGCTATAGAGCGTACAGATGGGAAATTTCTAATGGCCAATGCTGGAACAATTTTCCTAGATGAAATTGGAGATATGAGCGCATCATTGCAGGCAAAAATATTAAGGGTTCTGGAAAATGGTGAATTGGAGCGTGTGGGGAGTGCAGAGACTATGAAAGTAGATGTAAGAATTATATCTGCCACCAATCAGAACCTTGAAGAAAAAATCAAAAATGGTGAGTTCAGAAATGACCTCTACCATCGTATTAATGTGTTCCCAATTTCAGTCCCTACACTTAGAGACAGGAAAGATGATATCCCAATCACGGCCATGTTTATTCTCAAAAAACTTGTGCAAAAGCATAAAATAAAAAGTAGGTTTATTTCTACAGAAGGAATTCGTGCCCTTAAAGCATATAATTGGCCTGGAAATGTCCGCGAGCTGGAAAACGTAATAGAAAGAATAGTGCTATTGAATGATGTCCCAGTATTAGGAGAGTCTGAAATCGCGCCACTGATTAATGAAAATAAAAGTAACCAAATCTTAACTATTGATACAGTTCAAAAAAATACATCAGCACCAAAAGTAGAAACCGATACAATCAAAGAATCAAACTCAATACAAAAGCACGAACCTGGAACTACAGATTTAAACTCGTTAATCCTTAAAGACGATGGTAACCTCAAAACATTGAAGCAATTGGAATACGAAGCAATCATATTGGGCCTGGAAATAACAAACTGGAATATGACCCTTACTGCGCAACAATTAGGAATAAGCCGTATGACTCTATATAGAAAAATTGACCAGCATGGATTAAAGAAAAATGGCTGATCTATTTAAAACTTTTGCCTACACAGCTCAGGATTCACAAGAGGTTATACAAACAGGTGAATACAGTGCAATAGATCAAAATAGTGTAGTCAATTACTTGGCTGGAATGGGTTTAACACCAATTAACATTGCAGAGAAGAAAAAATCTGCACTCGAAATGAATATCAATTTATTTGAATCAGTCAGTCCAAATGAAATTTATAATTTTACCCGTCAGCTTGCCGTTATGCTCCGGGCGGGTGTCCCGCTCATTGATGGCCTAGAAGCAATGGAATCAGATCAGAATAACCCAGCACTTAACCGTGTAATTAAAAATGTAGTGAAAAGTGTGTCGTCAGGTATATCCTTCTCTGATGCATTATCAGAGCATCCCAAAGTATTTGATAGCATGTTTATTTTCATTGTAAAAGCTGGTGAAACAGCTGGCGTGCTGGACAAAGTCATGATGAAGATTGCTGAATTTATTAAGCACGATCTAGAAATGAGGGACGGAATAAAAAGTGCACTTAGGTATCCTGCAATTGTAATGGTCATTACAATTGCTGTGGCCGTTTTGGCTGTTGTCTATCTTTTGCCAAGATTTACATCCTTGTTTACGGAAACCAATATTTCACTACCAGCAATGACCAGATTCTATCTTGGAATAGACCATGTAATACAAAACTATTACCCTTTTATTTTAATTGGAATTATCATTCTTTCTATCGCATTTATACAAATGTTAAAAACCAAAAATGGACGGTACAACTGGGACAAACTTATTCTAAATGTGCCTATTTTCGGTCCTATTATTCGAGGATTATCGATTTCTCGCTTCTCCAATATTTTTGAAACTCTTAATTCTTCTGGAGTACCCATACTTAACTGTTTGGATATTGTGGGTAAAACAGTTGGAAATACATTTATAGAAAATCGTCTAGATAAAATTAGCCAAGAAGTAAGAACAGGGAAAAAAATAGCAAACTCACTCAGGCGCCATACCAGTGATATTTTTCCACCACATGTACTTAAAATGATTGAAGTGGGAGAAGAAGCTGGAGCCATGGATGACATGATGCATGAGATAGCAATACTTTTTGATAATGAAACTCGGAATATGGTACAACGGCTTACCGCTTCTGTGGAACCTTTTATTACGGTAACAATGGGTATTTTTATACTATCCCTAGCTTTAGCAATTTTTGTGCCAGTTTGGGATTCCTATGTTGCCCTTACAAACCAATGAATAGCTGTATCATTTATTTACACCATAATTTTTTTCAAACAAACTGTAACAAAATAAAACATATTTATATTATCAGTTTTGTCTAATATTGTTACTCCATGATTCAATAATACAATCTAAACCATATATCTTTTAGACTAAAAAACTAATTTCTCGTAATAATTTTATTTTTTTATTTGCTTTTGGCATAATAGTTGCATTCATAATTGCAGTCACAAAACAAATTTTGTGATTTAACCTAAAAAAGAGGATAAACGATGAACATAATCAAGACACTGCGAAGTAACTCTGGTAACTCACTCGCTGAGTTTGCCGTTGTTATCGCACTGAT